>Ga0335069_10003847_pt1 | contig 22496 bp, 28 predicted proteins | sample Lox_Sample_11_FD_206714 | JGI IMG/M metagenome (GOLD analysis project Ga0335069, IMG submission 206714) | Soil microbial communities from Loxahatchee National Wildlife Refuge, Florida, United States - Lox_Sample_1.1 | ecosystem: Environmental > Terrestrial > Soil > Wetlands | place: USA... | reverse complement strand
CTCTCGACCTCTTCCACCGCCACCTCGACGCCTGCCGGACCTGCCGCGAGCAGCCGATGGCCCTCTGTCCCATCGGCGAGTCGCTCCTGCGGACCGCCGGGAGCGCCGCCGAAGACGCCATCTTCGAGTCGCTGAAGTTCGCGCCGGCCGAGGGGACGCGCTTGTGACGTGGTCGCTCCCGGATGGTCGCCCGCCGCGTGTGTGGCAGGCCGAGGCCGTCGACGCCGCCGTCCGCGCGATCCGCGACGGGCGACGGTCTGTCGTCGTTGCCCCGACCGGATCCGGGAAGGCGGTCGCGATCGCCCGTCTTTGTCAGATGGCCCGCCAGCCCGTCGTCGTCGTCGCCCCCCGACAGGCGCTCGTCGACCAGCTCGCCGAGACGATCTCGTGGTTCTGTTCTGGTCGCGTTGGCCGCTTCTACGCCGACGTGAAGGAGCCTGCCGCGCCCATCGTCGTCGCCTGCCTGCCGTCGTTGTCGGCGCTGCGGCCCGCCATGCCTCGGCCGCCCGGCCTCGTCATCCTCGATGAGGTTCATCGCGCCGAGCCGTACGCGGACCAGATCAACGCCTTCGGCGGCGCCGTCCTCGGCTTCTCCGCGACCCCGTTTCGGTCCGACGGCCCCATCTCGGTCGTCCGCGACGTCGCCTACCGCTACACCTACGCGCGCGCCCTGTCCGAAGGCGTGCTCGTCCCCGTCATCCCCCGGTGGAACGTCGGAGACGGGATCGACGACGTCGACGACCTCGTCGGCCGCTTCCTCGCCGGTCAGCCCGGCGCCGGCGTCGTCAACGCGTCGACCATCGCCGATTGCGACGCCGCGGCCTCCCGCTTCGACCTCGTTGCCATCCATTCCCGCGCGCCCCGCTCGCTTCTACGCGAGTTCCGCGAAGGCGCGTTCGACCGCGTCTGCGACGTCCACATGCTCACCGACGGCTTCGATGCGCCTCGGATCGCGTGGCTCGTCCTCCGGAAGGCCGCGCTGTCGAAGCTCGCTCTCATCCAGCGAATCGGCCGCGGCGTTCGTTCCTTTCCCGGGAAGACCGCGTGCGTCGTCTTCGACCCGCACGGCATCCTTCGCCTTTACCGCCTCGACACCCCCGAACGGCTCGGCGAGGCGATCGAGAACCTCGGAGACGGAAGCGATCCGCGCGACTACGCGCCGGCGGACATCCCCGAGATGCCGATGTCCATCGCGATCTCCGAGGCCGAGGCGTGGTCGCGGACGATGCTGCTCATGCTGGAGCTCGCCGGCCAGGACGTCGGCCGCCTGACCTGCTCCGGTCGCAGCCTGCCCGCGTCCGCCCGGGAGGTCGCGCGTCTGACCACCCCAGGAGGCTCGAAGCACCCTCCCGTCTGGTACGCCAGGTATCTACCCGAGCCGGCGAGAGAGACGGTCAAGCGGCTCGTTGCGCTCGCGGAAACGGCCGGAATCTCCTCGGGCTGCGCGTCCGACCTTCTCCGCATCCTGACCGTGGCGAAGGGGCTCGCCGCCGAGTCCGCGTCGTCCTGGGTTCGCGTCAAGCTCAAGAAAGAACGGATCGCGAAGGCGAAGGCCGCGCTCGAAGCCGACCCGGACAACCCGGACCTCAAGCGCGCCCTGCAAGACGCGAAGGCCGAGCGGACCGGGGCGCCCATCCCGTGGGCGTGGCCGAATGAGCTCGAGGTCCCGGTCATACCGGACGACGTCTTTCGCGGCTTGGAACGGAAGAAGGGGGCAGCATGATCAGCCTGGGGATCGATCCGTCCGCGTCCGACCCGGGCGCCGCCGTTCTCCTCGATGGGACGGCCGTGTTGTGGTGGGGCGTCTGGTCGAAGGTGGTCGCGGGTTTTCGCGTTCGCTCCGCCAATCGGTACGAACATGTCTTCCCTTGTCTTAACGGCGTGTCCTTGCGCATCGCCAATGACGTGTCTTCTTTCACCGTCCGTGTCGATGGCCATTACGTCCAGACCTTCACGCGCATAGCGGAATTGCGGATCGTGGTGGAATCACCGATCGAGGGCCGCACTGGCATGCGACGCGGGACAACAACCGCGCTGGCCGAGGCGTGCGGCGAGTTGATCGGCCCCCTCCGCCACCTCACCGACCAGCCCATCCTCCGCCCCGTCGCGGTCGAGCGGTCGAAGTCGAAGCCGCCAGGATGGCGCCGACAGGTCCTCGGCCTCCCGAACACCACACCCGCCGACCAGGCCGAGGCCTACGCCGTCGCGAGGGCGCCGCTCCTCTTCCGGTGGAACCCGGATCCGTTCGCGGAAAGAAAGCTGACGAAAGGCGAGCTCGGCGCCTTGGCCGAGGCGGCGTGCATCGCGGCGTACCTGCACGCCTATCGCACCGACTCTATCTCGCGCCTGTAGCCGCGGGCCGCCAGAGCTTCGATGAGCAAGAGGCGAACTGCGTCCGACTCTTCGCGGCTGTCGTCAGCCTCAAAACGGCGCAGTAGCGCAAAAAGCCACGGCGGGATCCTGGCGCGAACGGTGGGGGATGCAGGCATGGACACAATGTAGCACTTTGTGCTTGACGCCCGCAACCGGAAGCCGTATGGTGGTGGGGAGAGCTGAAGACCGAGCGTTCTCCTCATTGAGGATTATCAGTTCAAATCTGATCTACGGCTCGCCGTAGACGCCCAGCCGGTAGGGCAACCGTTCGGTCACTCCTCGCTCTCATCCTTCTGTTCTTTGATTCGTCCAGAGCTGAAGAGTCACGGTTAACTTCACGCTGTGGGTTCAGGGTTCAACTCCCTGCGCCGATCTCGGTCGACGTAGCTCAACGGAAGAGCAACAGTCCAAACGCCGCGGCCCGCCAACATCGCTCTGGCATCCTTTCTTTTCCGCGAGCTGCCGGTGAACGGTTACCGCTCAACACGTTAATACCGTTCATCAATTCCTCGCTCGCGGGCCGCTTCGAGAGCTGCTGTTCGACGGTTAACCATTGGGTGGCTACGCCCGTCGTGCGTTCCTCGCTCTCGATCCTTCGGCCCGCGGTCCATTTCCGGATCGCGGGCCTTTTTCGTCCAGGAGGGGAACATGACTACGCCGATGCAACGACACGCCCAGGGGCCGACGCCGGCCGACCGCGCCATCCTCGGACGTGACGCCGAGATGGCCCCGAACCACGGCGGCGGCGTGGCGTTCCTCGCCGGAGACTGGACGCAGTTTCAGCGCTTCCTCATCCTCGGGACCGAGGGCCAGACCTACTACTGCACCGAGAAGGAGCAGACGCTGGAAAACGTGGGCGTCGTTGCCCGCGTCGCGAAGGAAGACGGCCGACGCGCGCTGCGGATGGCCGTCGACGTGACCCAGGCCGGTCGCGCGATGAAGAAGGCGCCCGCGATCTGGACGGTCGCGTGGCTCTTGAAAAACCACGCCGACGTCGAGGTCCGGCGCGAGGCGGCTGCGGCCGTTCCGCTCGTCTGCAACATCGGCACCGACATCCTCATGCTCGTCTCGATGTTGAAGGGCTTCCGTCACGGCTTCTCGCGCCTGACGAAGAAGGCCATCGAAAGCTGGTACACGAAGCGCGATCCGGCCGCGCTCGCCTTCCAGCTCATGAAGTACCAGAGCCGCGAGAAGTTCGCGCACCGCGACGTTCTCCGCCTGCTGCGTCCCTCCGGTCACGAGCGGAACGGCGAGTTTGACCGCGTCCTGCGCTGGGCGACCAAGGGCTGGGAGGGCTCGACCGACATCCCGGCGCCTACCGATGCGATGCGCATCCTATGGGCGTTCGAGCGGGCCAAGGTCGCCGACGAGAAGGAGACGATCTCTCTCATCCGCGACCATCGCCTGCCGCGAGAGGGCGTGCGGACCGAGATGCTCAACTCGCCCGCGGTCTGGGACGCGCTGCTCGACGACATGGGCGCGACCGCGCTCGTCCGCAACCTCGGGAAGATGTCGGCCGTCGGCCTGTTGACCCCGCTGTCGGACGCGGAACGCAGGGTCAGCGCGAAGCTTTCCGACGAAAGCTACGTCGTCAAGGCGAAGCTGCATCCGCTTCGTACGCTCCTCGCGATCGGCACCTACGCGCAGGGTCACGGTGAGAAGGGCGGCCTCACCTGGAAGCCCGTCCCGCAAGTCGGCGCCGCGCTCGATACCGCGTTCTACAACGGCTTCAAAGGGCTCGTCCCGACCGGGAAGAAGCACCTGCTCGCGCTCGACGTGTCGGGTTCGATGGGCGGCCGCCTGTCGGGCCATCCGCTGACCTGCGCGCAGGCGACCGCGGCGCTCGCGATGGTCCGCGCCCGCGTCGAGTCCAGCTACTACGTCATGGGCTTCACTCACAACTTCATCGACCTCGGCATCCACGGGAAGATGACGCTTCAACAGGCGACGGGGCAAACCCTCCGCTCGGACTTCGGCCGCACCGACATCTCGCTGCCGATGCGGTGGGCGCTTCAGAACAAGATCCCGGTCGACGTCGTCGAGGTCTACACCGACAACGAGCTCAACACGGGCATGCAGCCGACGCACGCGCTCGACGCGTATCGGCACGGCATGGGCCGCGACGTCCACCAGGTCGTGTGCGCGATGACGGCTACCCGCTTCACCGTCGCCGACCCGGCCGACCCGAAGCAGCTCGACGTTGTCGGCTTCGACGCCGCGCTGCCCGAGATCGTGAACGCGTTTCTGGACGCGTAACGATCCGGTGTGGTAGCGTCCCGTCATAGCCCGATAGCCGTCGGGCGATAGCTTGAGCGCGGTCCGGCGGATGCCTTGCGGGACCGGGCCCGGACGGTGGGCGGCTACCCCCGTCCGGGCCTTTCCGCGTCCGAGGTCTTTGATGAGAGTCGACCTCCCGACCGCTTTCGTTCGAGCCTCCGGGAACCTTGGGCCGGGCGGGATCGTGGTCGGTGCCGAGTGGCCGGACGGCCGCTGGCGCGTCGTTTCCCGGTCGGTCGTCGCGGAACCTGCCACCGTCAACATGTACGAGGTTCTCGCGGTCGAACTCGCGATGGATGTGCTCGGCGACGGCGACGTCCGGATCGTCTCGCGGTCGAACTGCGCGCTATCCTGGTTGTGCGCGTCGGAGCCGAACCCGAGGCCCGATGTCGAGCGGGTCCGGCTTCGCGCCGCGGATCCTCGATTCATGCTCGACCGGCCTGCCGACGACGTAGAGCGAGGACGGACCGACCGTCTCCGAGCGTACGCTGACGACGCGAGGCTTCTGGGCCGGCTGGTCGACATTTTCGGAGTCGCGCGCCGATGAGCTCCGCTGCTGAACCCGAGCCGACGATGTTGAACGCAGCTCTCGCCTACGCCGCCCGCGGATGGCGCGTCTTTCCGGTCGCCCCCGGCGCGAAGGTTCCCCTGATTCCGAAGTCGGCCGGCGGCAACGGCTGCCACGACGCCACCACCGCCGTCGACATCATCCGGGAATGGTGGACAGATCATCCTGACGCCGGAATCGGCCTACACTGCGGCCCTCCGTCCGGCGTCTTCGTCCTCGACGTCGACGTCGACAAGGGCGGCCAGGAATCCCTCGACTCCCTTGAAGCCGCCTTTGGACCGCTACCCGAAACGCTCGCGGCGAAGACGGGTTCTGGCGGTTCACACTTCTTCTTCCGCTGTCCGGCCGACCGCGGGATCCGGAACAAAGTGAAGCTCAAGGGCCCGGACGGAAAGCGTCTCGCCGGCCTCGATGTGCGCTCCGGCGGCGGCTACGTCGTTCTGCCCCCCTCGCGCCATCCGAACGGCAACCTCTACGCCTGGGCCTGGGACGCCGAGGTTGTCGACCCTCCGGCCTGGCTCCTCGACCTCGTCTCGCCCGTCGCGCCGCCCCCGCCCCTGCGCGTCGTCGTTCCATTTCCGTCCCCGAGCTCGTCCGTCGACCCGGCCCGTCGGTACGCGGCTGGCGTCGTGCGTCGGTCCGTCGAGCGCATCTCGCAATCGGCCCAAGGCAACCGACACGACGCGATCAACCTCGCCGCCTACAACGTCGGTCAGTTTTCCGCTCTCATCGACCTCGCCTCGGCCCGCGCCGACCTGATCGCCGCCGGACTCGCGGTCGGAAAGGACGCGAGTGAAGTCGAGCGGACCGTCGACGACGGCCTTCGCGCTGGCGCCGAGAAACCGCGCGACCCTCCTGGCGACGTGGGCCTTCGGACCGTGTTCGCAGTCGCCGCCGCCGTGCATGCCGCGCCCACCCCCGAGGCCCGCAAGCTCGCGACCGCCCCCCTCCTCGACCCGACCGTTCGCGCCTCTCTCGTCGAAGCGAAACGCGAACGCCCCGACGAGCTCGGCGCGGCTCTCCTCGAGCTGGGCGCCGTCCGCGGCCTCGCGAAGTCCACCGAACGCCTCGAAGCCGAACTCGCCGCCGAGGCGAAGCGGCTCGACCGCGAAGAACGTATCGCGGCCGCGCAAGCCGCGATCTGGGGACCGCCGGACGACGAAACCACCGAGGAGTTCGGTCCGAACCCGGTCGTCATGGACCTCCTCGACTGCCGCGAAGTGTCCGACGGCGTCTTCGTCCCCATCCGCACCCTCAAGAACCTCGTCACCATCCTCGAACGCGATCCCCGCTGGTCCGGCGCCATCAAGAAAGACCTGTTCTCCGGCGTCGTCTCCTTCCGCGGACACGACCTCACCGACGACCACGAACGCGAAACCGTCATCTGGGTCGACACCCACTACAAGATCCGCGCGACCCCGGAGAACATCTCCCACGCCATCCACGTCGTCGCCTCCCGTCATTCCGCCCATCCCGTCCGGGAATACCTCGAAGGCCTGACCTGGGACGGCTCCGAACGCGCGATGAACCTCCTTCATACCTACTTCGGTGCGGCCGATACCCCGCTTCACGCCGAACTCTCGTGGCGCTGGCTCGTCTCCTGCGTCGCCCGCATCTTCGACCCCGGCTGTCAGGTCGATACCACCCTCGTCCTGACCGGAGCCCAGGGCGCCGGAAAAACCTCCGCCTTCCGTATCCTCGCTGGAAAGCCCGAGTGGTACTCCGGTTCCATGCTGCAGCTCAACAACAAGGACGCCTACTCATCCATCCGCGGCGTCTGGATCTACGAGCTCGCCGAGCTCCGCTCCCTCCGCCGGTCCGACGCCGACACCATCAAGGCCTTCCTCACGGAGTGCGTCGACAAGTACCGGCCCGCCTACGGCCGGAACGACATCCGCTCCCGCCGCCAGAACGTCTTCGTCGGTACCACCAACGACGACGAGTTCCTCGTCGATGCGACCGGCTCCCGCCGCTTCTGGCCCGTCGCCGTCTCCTCCATCGACCTCCCCGCCCTCCTCCGCGACCGCGACAACCTCTGGGCCGAAGCCGTCGCCCTCTACAAACACGGCCTCCGCTGGTGGCTCCCCCCCGATGTCGCCGTTGACCTCGATACCGCATCCGCCGGCTTCCGCGAATCCCACCCCTGGCTCCAGCCCATCGAACACTGGCTCGACTCCCGCGCCTCCGACGTCACCGTCTTCGAAGTCCTCGACCAGGCCCTCCAAATGCCCCCAGACCGCATCCAGAAACGCCACCAGAACGACGTCGCCGACATCCTCAAACTCCTCGGCTGGTCCCGCTCCTCCCCCCTCCGCCGACGCGGTCGAGGCGGTCCCCCGATCTGGGTCAAGCTCTAGCCAGTACAGCCGCCGTGAGGTATGGTCCCTCATCTGCGGCCGGTCCGCGGGCCTTTTCCGTACACACCCCCCCCCGCGTACAGACCCCGTACACACCCCTGTACACACCCCCCGTGTGTGCATTTTTGTGCGCCTTGTCCCCGCATGTTCGAGGGTGCACACACCTCACACCCGAAACCAGAAGACCTCTGGCGCGCGCCGCGCGCTCTCTCTTTACACGTGTACCTATAGAGAGCGCGGACGGTAGAAATGTACTCCTAAGGAATTGAGAGAGAGGTGTGTACACTTCTAATAAGGCCCATAGGTGGTCTGTTTTCGTGCACACACCCCCGTGTGTACATGGGTGTGTGCAGGTCTGTACGTGTGTGCATCCGCGTATCCGGATGAGCAGATGACAGCGTTGCACACGCTTGACGTGCTACCGTAAGCCCATGGGGAACCAACTACTTCGCCAACAGATCGGCCCGATTCACCCGATGACCCGGTTCGGGCCCGAGGTCGTCGACCGCATCGTCGCCCACGTGAACGAAGGCCACACGTTCGTCTCGGCCGCGGCCGTGTGCGGGATCAGCCTGCGGACCATCCACCACTGGCTGCGCCGCGGGCGCGACGCCGTCTCGGCTCTGGGCCAGGGCATCGAACCAGACGAGGCGGACCGACCGTACGTGGACTTCGTGATGCGCGTGTACGCGGCCGAAGCGGAGTGCGCCGGCACCGCGGTCGCCGCGATCAAGAAAGCGTGGATGGCAGGCGACTGGAAGGCCGCGGCGTGGTGGCTCGAGCGGCGCCGGAACGACGAGTACGGGTTGAAGCAGGTCGTAGTGCAGGAGACGGTGGACGCGCCGATCGACCGGGCGCTGCTGCGGAAGCTGTTGCTCGAGAAGCTGGCGGAGATGGACGCGGACGAGACGGTGATCACGGTTTCGTCCGGTTCACCCTCCTCCGGACCGGGCACCCTCCGCGAGAGCAGCGCACCCTCCGCCGGAAAACGCGACGAGGACGGAAGCGCGCCGGACGCGGGCCGAGACCAGGCCGACCTCGAGGCGAACTCGGACCGGAACCAGGACGGAAACGCGCCGAAGACGTAACGGGACCGCGATGGCCGGAGCGCTTCGTAATGAGCGCTAATAGCTTCGCGGACGGGTAGGGACGGGTCAGACATCGGTTCCGGGACCGAACGCGTCACAGACCCCATTACGAAGCGGGACGGGGTTCCGGGACCGCGGAGCTGATTCCGGGACCGCGGACCGCTCATACGCGCGCCCGCCCGCGCGCGCGCGCCCGCCCGCCCGCGCGCGCCCGCCCGCGCGCGCGCGCGAAGCGAGAACCGGGCCACCACAGGTCTCGCGTAATGGGCCCTATTGCGCGCCGCGTTGTCCTGACGGTCGGACGCACGGGTCGGGCGCTCGTCGAGGACAATAGGGCCCATTCCGGAGACGTGGCACGGCATCCGACGTCCGGGGTCCGGCGACGCGGTGTCACCGCCACCGGTACGCCGCCGTCCCGCGTGCACCGATAGCGCCCGTGGCGCATGGCACGCGCAATAGGGCCCATTCCGGCGACGGGCGGGCCGGTACGGCGGTCGGCCACGCACGGTGTCCTGCCGAAAAATGACACTTGCGTCATAAACACGTCCGCCCCGTTCCGGAATGGAGCAGGGCGGACCTCGGGCGGGATGGCGGGGTCGGATCACAGGCCGCGGCGCCGCTCGGTAGACGATCGGCCGCGGTGCCACGCGTCGGTCACGTCGCGCGCCTCGTCGGCCGTCGCGCACGCATTGATCCGGCCCGCGAGGTCGGCCGCGTCGGTTTCGCGCTGACAGCGCGCGACGATGGTGCCGCCGCGATCGTCGCGGGTGACGGCATAGACCCGGAGGCAGATCAACCGGCCGCGGTCGTCGCGATAGCCGCTGTCGTTGACCTGGCGCGGGTGGTAGGACGCGGTGGGGCGGACGTAGTCAGTCAGCACGCTCCACCTCCGGGCAGCTGACGCGGTGGTAGCCGACGCCGCCGCAGATGGCGCAGCGGTCGAGGAGCACGCCGCACACAGAGCAGCAGCCCGTGTCGTCGGTGTCGGAGCAGAGGTCGCCGCCCTCGTCGGCGTGGGCGTCGGCGATCTCGCGCAGGATGGCGCGCGAGGTATCGGCGTCGCATCCGAGCCATTCGGCGGCCGCGTCCACATCGTACGGCAGCCACGATCCGGGCTCGCGGCGCTCGGCGCGCAGGATCGCCCGTGCGACATCGCGCGGATACTCCGCGTCGGTCCCGAGGTCGGAGGCGGCTCGCGGCGAGATGATAGGGGTCAGCATGTGGTCTCCATCACGTAAGAGGTAGCCCGCCCCGTCGCACCGGCGGAGGATCGCCGTCCGGCGTGACGGGCGGGCCGGGGTTGTTCGCGGATCACCAGACGCCCCGCTCGCCGACCGTTTCGAGGTCGTCGTCCGGGTCGGGGGCGTCGGACAGACACCACCCGATCCCGGTGACGTACTCCTCCACGCACCCGCCGGTCGCGTCGGCGAGGGCGAGCATGCGGTCGAGGATCGCGACGGCCGCATCCCGCGTCGGGACGCCGGACGAGCGGAGGATCGCGGTCGGGTCGCCAGCACCGCCGACGGCGCCGCCCGACAGGACGGGGCGATCGTCGTCGTCGTACCCGACGACATCGATGCGGACCCCGAGGTAGGCTACAGCACGGTAGACGGGGGCGCTCACGACGCACGCCCCGCGCGCCGCTCGGCAGCGCGTACCGCGTCCATGACGTCCGCGTAGTCCTCGCCGTCGATCGCGGTCGACTGGCCGCGGTCGTCCGCGACGACCTGCGCGCCGCGCTCGTCCCACATGACGCCGTAGGTACAGGTCGGATCCTGGTCGGCGAGGTAGGCGGCCCACTGGCCGGCGCCGACCGACTGCGGGTGCTCCCACCCGCCGCGCGCGATGATCTCCGCGACGAGGGATGCGTTGTTGTACATTGATCCTCCTTTCCGGCGTTAGTCCGCCGACCTCCGGGTCGCGCTGCCGCGGCCCGGACGTCGAGGGGCTACCGAGCCCGATCAACGGCGGAGACGGGCGAGGAATTGGGCCGCCTCCGACTGCGCCGCACCCTGGTCGTCATAGGAGTGGCCAAGGGCCCGGATCGCATCGTGGAGCACGGTCAGGGGAGTCTCGCCGGCGACCACCTCGCGGGCCACCGCATGCATGTGCTCGCGCGCCGCACGCGTATCCATGAGCGCGGGGGTGAGGCCCGGCTCGACGTCGTACGAGGGATGCTGGTGAGTCGACATGTGATCCTCCTCTGTGGTGTGTGTGTCAGAGCGTCGAGCCGCCGGGTAGCAGCTCGCGGATCTCCGAGAGAGGCAGCCAGTGGCGCCGGTAGACGGCGAGGCACTCGGGGCATGTGACGCAGTGGACGCCACTGCCGCTATACCGGCGCCCGTCGGTCGCGCCGCACAGGGTGCGGCCATCGCGCGGGGCGCCGTGAGTGAGGGGATAGTAGTAGCTGATAGCTTGCCGCATTGATCCTCCTCTGTGGTGTCAGCGAACAATCTGCGGGCCCGCGTCCGTCCAGCGGGCGCGCGCGACGATGACGCGGAGGCCGCGGCGCTCCGACGCGCCCTTCACGCGCGCCGCCGCGATCCTCGACTCCGAGAAAAACGCGCCCTCCGGGCTGACGACGAGCCACCCGAGCGGCGCCGGCTCGTCGTAAGAGATGAGCGCGTGCTTGATCGCGGGCTTCGCGTCGACCTCGTCGCAGTAGGCGTGCATGGGGGCGATCCTCCGGGCCAGGCGTCAACCGCCGGTCACACAGTCACTGTACACCGCACCCGGCTTGTCGTGTACCGTAATATTGTCACCATATGTCACGAACCCATGCCCCCCCTACCCTGAAAACGCGTTCAGGGGCCCCCCGTCTCGAGGTCCGGCGCGCGGAAAACCTCCCCCTACACGTCCCTCCTGGAAAAACCTCCCTCCCCACCCCTTCCTCAAAACCGAAAGGGTCCCATCCCGGGTTACCGTCCTAAGGGTTGGTTCTCGGCCCGTTCTGACGGCATCGGAACCGTCAAACCCGCCGATCCCGGAGAAAAGGGAGCCGAGGGTCACTTCCGGCGCCGGAGGGCGAAGCGAAGGCTTTCGGTGCTGGTACCGAGGAGTTCGGCCGTTTCTTGGAGGGACTTTCCTTCGGCGAGGAGGGCGCGAGCGCGGTCGAGGGGGAGGGGGTTCCAGCGGTTGTAATGGCGGAAGCGGGGGGCGTCGGGATGGCGTTGGAAGTAGTCGTCGACGGCGTCGCGGGGGATGCCGGTTTTTTCGGCGATGTCGCGCTGGGACATGGTCCCGGCGAGGGGTTGGATGAGGGCGTCGCGGCGGTCTCGGGCGATGGAGGTAGCTGGGGGGAGGTTGAGGTCGCGGCGGATTTGACGGACGAGGGAGTGATGGGCGCCGAGTTGGGCGGAGATGGCGGCGTTGGAGAGGCCGGCGAGGAGTAGGTCGCGGATGTCGTCGTAGGAGACGGAGGCTCGTTTTTGGGCGGAGAAGGATGGGATGTTGTGGTAGGCGCGCATCTGGGCGATGCGCTGGCGGGAGAGGCCGAGCTCGGCGGCGAGGACGGAGTCGGGGACGGTACCGAGGCGGGGGTCGGGCTTGGGAGAGGGGTGATGTGGGGTGAGGGAGAGGCGGTCGAGGATGCGGCGGATGGTGGGGTCGGAGAGGGAGAGGCGGTCGGCGATTTCGCGGACGGAGAGGCCTTGGCGCCAGAGGGCGGCGACGTCTTTGGAGGCGCGGTGTGGGCGGGGATGGGGAAGGCCGAGGTCGGCGGCGATCCGGGGGATGCGGTAGGGGGCGACGTGGAGGCGTCGGGCGATCTGGTCGACGGGGAGGCCATCGAGCCAGGCCTTCCGAAAGGCGTCGGGGTCGACGGGGGTACGCGGGCGGCCTCTCATCGGCCACCTCCATTCAGCTTCAACGCCTTGATCTGGCGCTTGTAGTCGCGGAGGGTAGCGCGGGCGGCTTCGACTTCGGGGGGAGTGGGGATGTGGAGGGGGACGCCGAGGGCGTTGGCGCCGGCGATGATGAGGGCGCGGGCGGCGGCGGCGCGGGAGAGGTTCTGGGTAGCGGCCCAGGCGTCGACGTCGTCGATGAGCCAGTCGGGCCAGTGGTTCGGGTTGAGGCGCTTCGGTCGGGGCATGGGGTCGGCTCCTTTTCTTCTGGAAGGGTTGTACCACGTCCGACGGCATGGTACAAGTTTCTGGAAGGAGGGGCGATGAACCCGTTCGAGATCTACCCGCAGCACCCGAACGCGCACCCGGAGAGGCCGTGGTGGCGCGCCGGATCGGGCTGGCATCGGCGCGATGGCGCCCGTGTCTGGTTCGAGGACGGGCGCAGTCTGGTCGGCCCCGGACCGGGATGGTGGTCGCAGGCAGAAGAGGCCGACTTCATTCAGCATGCCGACTGTGACGCGGCGCTGTCGTACGTCGACGCCGCCCACCCTCTACCCGCCCCGCCGCCGCTGTGCGGACAGGTGTGGGTGCTGCCGAACGGCGAGCACGGTCTCGTGACGAGCGTGGTCGGGGGCCTCGTCACGCTCGGGGCGACGTCATACCCCGAGGAGCTGTGGCCCCCCGGGGGCGCCGTCCTGGTCGCCGGCCCTGGCTCGCCGTGGGCGCCGGCGGGGTGGCGGCCATGACCACCATCTACATCGCGCCCGACGGCGCGTGGCAGGCGGACGCGGTTCTGTGGGCGAAGCGGGAACTGGAGGTACGGGATGAACGCTGATCTTGAACGGCTCGGCCGTCGCGCTGTCTCCTGCAAGGGCTGGCGCTGGCGCAAGGGCATGTCGACGTTGAGCGGCGCGGTCCTGCTCGGCGACAACGGGGTGTGCTGGCGCCCCGGGGACGGGTTCGGCTCGTTCAGCGAGGTCGACGAAGCGGAGCTGCCGGATCTTTCCGACCTTGCGACCGTCGGGGCGCTGCTGGGGCTTGTTCGGGAGGCCTGGGGCATCCATGACCTCTACAGCCCCGTCGTTGCCGAAGCCCTGGTCGCGGCCCTGGAGGCGGCGCCATGAACCACGACGACGACCATGCGGGATTGTGGCCGTTCCTTCTCGCGTTTCTGCTGCTTCCCGGCGCGGCTGTCTGGTACGCCGCTGTCGCGGCGGATTGCCCGAACGGCGTGGTCGTCCGTGGCATGCTCGGGCCCGTCTGCGTGGCGCGGCCATGAAAAACCTCGCCCTCGCGGCGAACAAGGGGAGAACACCATGATCAAGTCGTACGACAACGAGGACGAGGCGCGTGCGGACCTTCGGGGCGAGGCGTTGGACCGGGTCCTGACGGTGCTCGACAACGGGCAGGTCGCGGTCGTCATGGACGGGCAGGCGACGCCGATGCCGATGTGGCTGGACCTGCCGCTCGAGAAGGGGGGCCGGGTAACGGTGAGGTCGACGGACATCGGGAGCGTGTGGGCGGAACCACGCGGCACGACGGTCACGCTCATGTCGGGGGCGACTCTGCGCACGCCGCTGACGTACGCGATGGTGCTGGACGTGCTGTCGACGACGGGGATGCAGGTGTCACGGCTGGAGGCGCCGGACATGAAGCCGGCGAATGGGTGGTAGTTGACGACGCGCCAGCGCGCAGTCGAAGAACGCGCGCGTGCGCCTGCCGTGGGGCGGCGGCCAGACGGTCATGGTGACCTGCTGGGAAAACTGCGTTGCAGCCTGCACCGACTGCAACTGGAAGAAGGCCGACCGGACGCCGGAGCAGGCCGGGCTACGGCTACGCTGGTTGCCGCACGCGCCGACCCCGATGGACGTCCTGCGGATGACGCTGATCCGCATGGACATCCCGGAAGAATGGGACGACTACCTGCCCGTCGCGCAAATGGCGCCGAGGGGGTCGAATGACCGCCCAACCCTGACGCGCCCTGGCGGCTGCCCGTAGCCCGGCCGCCGAGCGGCGAGAAAACGACGGCCCCGGTCGGTGCTCTATCCCGGTAAGAAACGGGCACCGACCGGGGCCTAGGGCTTTCTTGGACCCTTCTAGAAGCTTCAACTGGCGAGAGGCCGGCGCCGCCCGAGGACTTGCACCTCTCCGGGTACGGGTTCGACTCCCGACTCGTCTCCACTTCCGCCTTGAACGTAGCCGTTCACTTGCGCACGGTCAAGCATAATGATCACTTTGTCCTTGACTGCGCGACCGCTCACGCATACAGTCAGTATGAAGTGAGGCCGAGTCATGCGCAAGCTATCCCGCGAACAGGGACCCTGACTGACGAAACCGTCAGTTTCGGGATAGACTTCCGGGCGTGGCCCCTCCGAAGCAGAAGCTGACGCCCGAGGACGTTGACCGGCTCGTCGCGAAGATGCGGGACGACGAGGCGGCGGCGTTGTTGTCGAAGCTGAAGGCGGAGGCGGAGGCGAAGGCCCGGGTTCAGGCTGACGTGGACTTCGGGTCGTTCGTCCGGCAGTGCTACCCCGACTTCGAGGAGAACTGGCACCACACAATCATGTTCGAGGCGTTGCAGCGGTTCAGTCGGGCGGTGGCGGAGCGCAAGAGTCCGCGGTTGATGATCAACATGCCGCCTCGACATGGGAAGAGCTCGATCGCAACGGAGCGGTTTCCGGTCTGGCACCTCGCGCACTACCCGTCGCACGAGATCATGGTCGCGTCGAACACGCAGGATCTCGCGAACATCTTCTCGCGGTCGGCGCGCGCGCTGGCGACGGACTTCCAAGGGCAGTTCCCGGGGCTGGCGCAGGGGACGACCTGGGGCGTCGAGCAGTGGCGCGTCAAGGGCGGCGGGTGCTACACCGCGGTTGGCGCCGGGACGGCCATCCAAGGAAAGGGGGCCCATATCCTGGTCATTGACGACATCCTGTCAGGACAACAGGCTGCGATGAGCGACCTCCAGCGGAACACGGTCTGGGAATGGTACCGGGCCGATGCGTACAGCCGTCGCGCGCCGGGGGCGGGGGTGCTGTGCATCTCGACGCGATGGCACCTCGACGATCCGCCGGGGCGGATGTTGGCGATTGCGGAGCAGACCGGGGAGAAGTGGGAGGTCATCAGCCTCCCGGCGATCGCCGAACATGACGAGAAGTACAGGAAGGCGGGCGAGGCGCTTCATCCGGCGCGGTTTCCGCTGGCCGAGCTCGAAGTCAGCCGCGCGATGGACCCGGGCTGGTTCGCTGCGATGTACCAGCAGAACCCGGTTCCCCGGAGCGGCGGCCTGTTCAAGCGGGACTGGCTGGCGTGGGACGAGAACGGGCAGCCGATCCATCGGTTCGACGACCACCCGCAGCGACCGGAGACGCCGTGGGACGAGGTTGCAATCACGGTCGACACAGGCTTCAAGGCAAAGGAGTCGGCCGACCCGACGGCGATCCTGGTGTGGGGCCGGAGGGGCCCGAAGTTCTGCCTGCTCGACGCGCACGTCCAGCGGATGGACCTGCCAACGCTGCGCGAGGTCTTCAGGTTGATGGTCATCAAGTGGCCGCAGGCCGGCCTGAAGCTCATCGAGGAGCGGGCGAGCGGCGTCGACCTCATCGCCGACATGAAGTCGCAGATCTCGGGGATCGTGCCGTACGACCCGGCCGGGGACGGCGACAAGTTCGCGCGGGCGAATCGGGTCACGCCGTACTTCGCGGCCGGTGACGTGCTTTTCCCGCAGGACCGGTACGCGCCATGGCTGCGGGCGTACGTGGAGGAGCTCGCGAACTTCCCGTACGCGAAGCACGACGATCAGGTCGACGCGACGTCGCAACTGCTCTCGCACTGGACGGCGAAGGGCACCATCAAGCACAGCAATCGCGGCCTCGAACTACTACTTCGGCAGTTCGGGCCCGCAGCTTTCGCGTGAACCTGACGACGTCGTCAGTCTTCCGTGATACCCTCCGGCCTGAAACGGAGGTCTCATGGCGAGCCAGCGCGTGGGCGAGCGCCCCGAACTGCACAACGGGGCGATCATCCAGGTTTCCGGGCTTCAGTTGCTCGTCCCGGGGGACGGGCCGCTCTTCCTGAACAGCCCGCTCCGGTGGGCCGCGCATGGGCCGCCGAACATCGCGGCGCCTTGCGCGTACTGCGAATGGCTCGACGTCGACGCGGGCGTCGAGTACAAGTCGGCCGGCGACGGGACCTGGTCGATCGGCGTGCCGGAGAACAACTTCGGCGCGAGCGGCCTGAAGACCGACTTGATCGCGCAGTCGACTGCGGCGGGCGGCGTCGTCCTCGACCTGACGAGCGGCGCGACGGGCGTGTCGCTGGTGAAGCTGACCGACAACCTCGCGGCGGCGTGGACGATCAAGGAAGGCACGAACGCCTACCTGACGTTCGTGACGACGGACAACGCGGAGGCCATCAACGCGACGAAGCGCCTGACGACCACGGACGGGGTCGCGTCGGGCACGGCGCGCGTGGTGGGCGGTCGGGCGGCGTCGGACACGAGCCTGCCGACGGCCACGAACACCGTCAACACGATCCTGCCGATCGGCTCGGGCTACACGATCCCGGCGAACACGCTCAAGACCGGCAGCAAGGTGGTCGTGTACGCGCACTACGAGGTGACGACCTCGGCCGGCGCGACCACGCTGACCTTCACGCTGACGCTGGGCGGCGCGACGGTCCAGGCGACGAGCGCGGTGGACACGTCGCTTCACGACAAGGGCTGGATGCGGTTCGAGTTCATGTGCGGCACGGCGGGCGCCGGCGCGAAGATCTACGGTTCCGGCACCTACATCGACCCGGCTGGAACGACGGTGAAGACGTTCCACACCGCGTCCGGTGGCACCTCGCTCGACACCACGTCGGCCCAGGTCGTGTTGCCGAACGCGACATGGTCCGCGAACGGTTCTGACAACGTGGTCACGCTCGACGCCTTCACGGTCGAGATCGCGTAGACCATGAGCCTTCGCGCCCGAATCGCGGCGCGGCTTCTCCCCGCCCCCGCCGTTGCGCCATCGGTTCCCACGGTGGCCTCGGCGGGGCTTTCTTCGACGCGCGACGATAGCGTCGCGAACTTCCTGACCGGCCTCGGCGGCTGGGGCGACAAGACGACCGCGGCCCAGGTCGACATGCAGCGGGGTCCGCTCCAGTGGATTCAGCTCGACCAGCTCTGGCGGTTCAACGCGTACGCGAAGCTGGTCGTGAACCTGCTCCCGGCCGAGGCGTGCCGGAAGGGATGGTGGGTCGAGGACTCCACGGAGCAGGTCGACCCGTTCCAGACCGAGTTCCAACGGCTGGCCGTGCTCCCGCTCTTCCAGGAGGCGTGGACGTGGGGCCGTCTGCACGGCGGCGCCGTCATCGTCATGGTGACCGACGAGACGACCCCGTACGACCTGTCGTCGCCTCTTGACCTGTCGAAGGTGAAGGGGATCAAGGCGCTTCAGGTCATGTCTCGGTATGAGGCCGCGCCGGCCGACTTCGACGGCGACATCACATCGGACAACTTCCGCGAAGTGAAGATGTGGCGGCTCGCGCCGATCGTGGCTGCGACGCAGCCCGGGGCGAACAGCGCGCTGACGTACTTGCTCGGGAAGGAAGTTCATCACAGCCGCGTGCTGTACTTCGCGGGAGAGCGTCTTCCGCCGGCGATGCGGTACGCGAACGGCGGGTTCGACGACAGCGTGCTTCAGGCGACGTGGGACCCGATCCGGAACATGACCGTCATCGATCAGGCGGCGGCGATTCTGGCGCAGGAATGGTCCACATCGGTCCAGAAGATCAAGGGTCTCGCGTCGCTGACGACGTCGGACCAGGCGAGCACGCTGTTCACGCGCATGACGATTCAGCAGCGTCTTCGCGGGCTGACGAACGGCCTCATCATGGACGCCGAGGACGACTTCGCCCTGAAGCAGATCCGGGCCTCGGGCTGGAAGGAGGTCCACGAGAGCGCTCGCGCGGCGCTTGCGGCCGCCTCGCGGTACCCGGAGACGGTCCTATTCGGCCAGCCTCCGGGCGGCTTGAACACCGACGGCGACAGTCACCGCGCGCTCATGGCGAACCTCGTGACGAGCGGGCGGCAGCAGCGGCTTCGGCCGAACCTGTTGCGGCTGGTCGAGGTGCTGTACGCGGCGCGGGCGAACACGGGGGGCGGCGAGGTCCCCGGGGCGTACGACGTGAAGTTCCCGGCGTACGAGGAGATGTCCGACACCGAGATCGCGGAGATGCGGTGGCGGATCGCGCAGACCGACCAGGTCTACATGACGAACGGGGTCGTCTCGGCGAAGGTGGTCGCGGCGTCCCGGTACGGCCCGGAGGGGTACTCGACGGAGATCCTCCCGGTCGACCCCGAAGATGTGGAGGAGGTCCCGGGAAAGCCGGTTCCGCTGGTCGGCGCGGGGTCGAAGATGGGGAACGCGGACGCGGCTGCTCCGTCGGCCCTGGTCGGCATCTACGGAACGGGGCGCGCGGGCGGCGAGAACCACTGGCGGCTCGGCGCGAACGCGGTCCGTCTTCCGGACGACCGACTTCCGGGCTGGGCGGTCGAGCACATCACCGGCCCGGACGCGGGGCCCGCGCTGACGGCGAGGATGGGGACGTCCGCGGTGGTCGAGGTCTACCAGATCACGGCGCCCGCGCTGGCGGCGCTCGACGAGTACGAAGCGCCTGACTTCACGCGCCGGACGGTCACGCTCGCGTCGGGCCTGCGGGTCGGGGTGTGGTTCCCGACGGGGGTTCCGGCGAAGGATCAGCCGGAAAGGTAGCGGCAGTACTGGATGAACTCGTCGAACGGCGTCTTCGTCCGCATCCGGTCGCCGTCCGCCGTGCGGACCTCGGCGCCGTCTTGCTCGCGTCGAATCGATGTGATCTGGTCGCAGTTTACGAGAGCGCGGCCGCCGTCGATGAGGTCCACCGTGAGGAACTTCACCGCCCCTCCCTGACGGCGATGTCGTTCCACACCTTGATGGTGTCGAACATGTCGCCGACGTGTACGACTTGATGGCCGCAGTCCTTGTTCGGGCAGAAGGCGAGCCACCGGCCCTGTCCGATGTCTTTGAGCTGCGGGGTGTGCCCGCACTTGCAGGGGAGAAGGCGGGTCACGGGTGCTCCTTGTCCTTCCGCCGCTCGCGGGCGATGGCGCGCTGCACGGCGATGCGGGTCTTCCAGCCTCGCGCAGCAGCGAAGACCAGCAGTTCCGCGATAAATTTACTGGGGCTCTCCCCCTGGTCTCTTACCTCGGCCAGCTTGGCGGCGGCAAGGTCGTCGACGGAAATGTGGAGCGACATGTTCATGGCGCAAGCCTAGCACGGCTCTTGTCGCACCGTCCACGGTAACTGACGCCCCTGTCGGTTTCTGGGGTAGGTTTCGCGTCATGGTGCGGGCACCACGGACCACTACGGGCTTTCGGGCTGACGCGGACGACGCGGTCGGATCAGCGCAGCGTTCCCTCGCGAGCGCGGCGCACGGCATCGGCCGTGATCATGCCGCGATCGAACACGCGGTGGTGGTTCGGGCACAGCATGACGACATTGTCGAGGCTGTCGGAGCCCCCGCTTTTCTTGGCCACGATGTGGCAGACGTCGCACGGGGCCTCGGCCCAGCCACAGATGGCGCATCGCGGCGCGAAGGCGCGCCTAGCCATGATTCGGAAGGTAGCCGTAGACCCGTATCCTTCATCGACTCCGAGCCGGCGTCGGCCTTGCATCAGCCGGGACTGCAAAACGTGTCGGCACGCATTGCTGCATGCGCGTTGCGCGCGTTTCTGTCGAAACGACATCTGGGTGCCGCAGACCTCACAGTCGCGCGTCACAAAGATGGGCGCCCCTTTCGGTCGGCCACGAGCCGCCTCGGCACGACATTCGACGCTGCAAAACATCGCCCGACGTGTCTGGCTCGGATGCGTTCGGACAAACCTGTTGCCGCAAAAAGCGCAGATCTTCCCAGCGTCCGTCGCCATGTGGTGACCTCGTCGTTCCGCCGCGATGCCGCGGACTCCGTGTGGTCGACAGCATACATCAACAACCTTGAAGACGAGTGCTTCCTTTACATCGAACCGGGCGGAACCAAGGACGAAAGCGGCAAGACGACGCCGCGCGACCTGCGGCACTTCCCGTTCAAGGACGCGTCCGGCAAGGTCGACCTCGTTCATGTCAAGAACGCGCTGTCGCGCATCCCGCAGGCCGACGTTCCCGCCGCGGCGAAGGCGGCCGCCACGAAGAAGGCGCAGAGCCTCCTCGAAGCGCATCGCGGCGACGCGGTGACGCGGTACGACCGCGGCGTCGGCCAGCTTCTGCGCCCCTTCAGACGCGACACCGACGGCGCGGTCCTCTACGAGTGTCAGGTCGCGCATCCCGGCGTGCTCATCTACCAGAACGCCGACGGGTCGACCCGCCGCGAGCTCGTGCCGGCCGAGACGCTGACCGATCCCGCGTGGCTCGAATCCCTTGCCCGCGCGACCGTGACGCTTCAGCATCCGCCCGAAGAGGTCCGGCCCGAGACGTACCAGAAGTACAGCGTGGGCGACACGACCGACCCGGACGCGTCCGAGGTCACCGCGGCTGGCGGCCACGTTCGCATCAAGCTCGCGGTTCGCCGGAAAGACGCGCTCGACGCCGTCAGGGATGGCGTGGTCGAGATCAGCCCCGGCTACCAGGTCACATGTGCGGAAACGCCCGGTGTCGACCCGGTCCATGGGCGGTACGACGCCATCCAGATCGCGCGGCGCGCCAACCATCTCGCGATCGTCGATGCGGCCCGGGGCGGCAACACCTGCCACCTGCGCGCGGACGGTCATCAAGAAACTCCCGCGTGGCGCGCGTCGCCCCGGAAGGAGGTCAACGTGAAGTTGCTGGAGTTCCTTCTGGCGCAGGGTGTGACCCGCGCCGACGCCGACACGCTCGTCAACGACGCGTCGATGTCCCCCGCGATGGCCGCGCTGGCCGCCGCACACGACAAGCTCCACGAGAAGCTGTCCGCGGCCGAGCAGGAGCTCGCCGAGGAAAAGGCCGCGCACGCGACCACGAAGGGCTCCGCGGACGCCATGAAGAAGGCGTACGACGACCTCATGGCGGAACGCGGCGGCATGGAAGCCCAGGTCCCGCCGTCCGACAAGAAAGACGCGAAGGAGCCGCTGGCCGACCTCGCCATCCGCTACGGCGCGGCCGTCATGGCCCGTCGCGAGCTCGCGAAGCGCATGGGCGTCGACAAGTTCGACTCGATGGCGCCGGCCGACCTCGACAAGGCGATCGTCCTGAAGTCGGACGCGAAGGCGCCGCAGAACGAGGCGCCCGCCTACTACCGCGCGCGCGCCGACGGCATCGCGGCCCTTCCGGTCGTGGACCCCGCGCGCGAGGCCTGGAACGCCCCGAAAGGCGCTTCGTTCGTTCCGCCGACCGTCCGCGTCGACGGCCTGGACGCGCGCCCGAACGAGACGTGGCTCGAGCGCAGCATGCGCGAGGACGCCGAGCAGAAGAACAAGAAGGCCGCCCCGGCCCAGGAGAACTGACCCATGGGAAACGCCGCCAACACCTTCAGCCAGGGCGCCCAGGACGTTCGCAAGGTCCAGCTCCCCGGCCTCCCTGGCCAGCTCGCGATGTCGAGCTACCTCGCGCGCTACCGCGACTTCACGAACAGCAACCCGCAGGCGAAGCAGGTCTCGACCGGCACCGTCACGGGCGGCACCGGCGCCGGCAACTCCGTCATCATCACGGTCGCCGGCATCACGAAGACCTACACGACCACGTCGTCGGACACGACCACCACGATCATCGCGGGCCACCTGCGTGATCTGCTCAACGCCGACCCGATCCTGGGCGGCATCATGGTCGCCACGGCCGCGAGCAACGTCGTCTATCTGACCGGGTTCCCGGCTGGCGCGGCGTTCTCGGTCGCGTCCGGCACGAACTGCACGGCGGCGACGACCACCACGGCGGCGTCGGCTTCGCCGATCGGGTTCGGCCTCGCGGTCGCCCGGACGACCGAGACGACCACGTCGCTC
>Ga0335069_10003846_pt1 | contig 22498 bp, 20 predicted proteins | sample Lox_Sample_11_FD_206714 | JGI IMG/M metagenome (GOLD analysis project Ga0335069, IMG submission 206714) | Soil microbial communities from Loxahatchee National Wildlife Refuge, Florida, United States - Lox_Sample_1.1 | ecosystem: Environmental > Terrestrial > Soil > Wetlands | place: USA... | reverse complement strand
TCCTGAGGGATATCAATGGCTTTTCCTATAGTGAGATACGAGATATGCTCAGGATTCCTGAAGGTACTGTGAAATCGCGCCTTTCCAGGGCGAGAGAAGCATTGAAAGACTGCCTGAAGAAAGTCTTGGGGGAACTGTAAATGGAATGCCGTAATTTCCAGGAAAAACTTTCTGAGTATATCGATGACATCCTCTCACCTCAGGAAAAGGTGACTATGGATGAGCATCTTAAGTCATGTGGGGAATGTGCAACCGCCCTGGCTGATATCAAAAAAACGATTAAACATGCAAAGAACCTTGAAGCCGTTGGACCTCCTGCGTGGATGACTCAAAGAATCATGGCGAGAGTTCGCGCAGAGACCAAACCCAGGAAAGGTCTATTCCAGAAACTATTCTATCCTCTTCACATTAAACTGCCGGTCGGTGCCATCGCAACCATCGCGATAGCCCTGATAACGCTTTATGTCTTCAGGACCATTGAGCCAGAGATCAAACTTGCAAAGGCGCCTACTGAAGAGGCTACGCCTCAGGTTTCTCCAAGAGAACAGCTGCCGCCCCTAAAATATGAGGAGGACAAAGGCGCAACACCACCTGGCCTCCCCTTAGATAAGAGAGGAAGTGTGGAGGGGTTATCTTCGAAGCCGGCTGAGCAACCTGTTCCATCAAAAAAACCCGAGCCCGTGAGGGAAGTTCCTAAGGCCCCGGAACCGATGAAACAGGCTGAGTTATCGCAGGAGCAGAGGAGAGCCGCTGCCCCCGCTTCAGGAAAGGATGTCTCGCCATCTTCAGTCGGCACTCTCGCAAAGGAAGAGGCAAAGCGTGAAGCTGCCCCTGCCGCACCAACGATGAAGGCAATGGCTGAGGAGAGAAAGGAGAGTATTCGGGTTACTGTTCACGTGAAAGACGTCGAGTCTGCCCAAAAAGAGATTGAAAGGCACATCTCAGAACTTGGGGGTAAGGTTGTCAAAAAAGAATCTTATGAGAATAAGGATATCCTTACAGCGGAGATCGACTCCGGAAAATTGAAGGAATTATATGAAAGATTGAAGTCTGTGGGACAGGTGATAGAGAAGGATATCGATTTTCAAGGTGCGAAGGGAGAGATTGGGATAAGGATAGAGATTCTATCGATTCCTTAAGATCGATAAAAACTTCTTCCTCCTGAAGCCAACACTGTAACTTTTTTGCCACAGCGAAAGGTTTCTTTTGGGAACAAATGTTGGATGCCTACGGAGCAGATCAAGGTTACGTGTTAGAAGTCAACATATTTATGAGTGAGGTACGAAACAGGGAAGAGTGTTTAGCTTAGGGATGGTTTGGGCTACTGTTACCCCTCCCGAGTCCGCAAGATAAGGGTCAGACTGGTTTTACCAGGCAATGACCTCATATGACATTTCTTTCGTTTTTTTAAAGCTTCGTCCTTCTTTCATCAGTTCTGTAGGAAACCCCGTTATCATTAAGGGAAGTTTTTTTGGTTGACTGATAATGACATAGCCGTCACGCAAAATTTTTTCTACATAGAATATCTCACCCACAGGTAGTTCCTTAAAGTCTATGGGCTTGCCCCAATAACGATTTTTTGCCACAGCATAGGCAATTATCACTAGACCGCCGAATCCCATTATGATAAAGGGCAAATCCGGTTTCGGTGTCGCTAAGCCTCCGATTATGAAAATTCCAAACAAGATTATACAAAACCATGCAAACCGCATAACTTCATTCTTCTTGTTGATTAATTACCATTATACACATCCCGTCGGCGTTGGAAGTCCGGCAATCTTACATGCCTGCTTTGCAGGACCCCCCGGATAGAGTTGATAAAGATACCTCGTATTCCCCTTCTCCGACCCCTTGACCTTTCCGATCTCCTTTACCAGCATCTTTATCATAGGAGCGATCTGATATTTCCGGTAATAGTCTCTGAGGAAATTGACAACGTCCCAGTGATCAAAAGTCATTTCGATGCCTTCTATCTTCGCTATGTGCTCAGCGAGTTCCTTGCTCCATTCATCGGGATTGGCGATGTAACCTTCCCCATCTATCTCGATCTGCTTTCCCCGAAAATCCATCGTAGGCATACTTAAACTTCTCCTTTCCCTTTTATTTGATATGTAGCAGGAAAAAAGTCGCCTTGTCAACTTGATGTTTTAATTATAGTGAAGTCTATTAATTATAATTTTAGGACTGACACTATAAGGATCACTATCTGCATTGATTAACACTTATTGTCTTCATCTTTTTGACCATCTGGTAAGGTGCGCCTTTCAGGATGCAAGTGAGTTCGACCTACCTGATCTATCCCATGTGCCGATAACGACATGTACACCGCAAACTCAGTTCTCTCGGAAGAATGCGAGGTTTGATCGGTAATCCCACCCCCATGAAAATAGTGCCGGTGTGACGTGGTCGGTGTACCGAACAGAAACGGCCTAGATAACTGGCCCCTACTAACTCTCTTGCCCTGTGCTCATTGTATAAATAAGGTCCGGTAAAGTCCGAGAGCAGTTTTGGGGGAAATGCTTAAAAATTAATTTTATAGGTAAAGATTGGCGAGTTACGAAAGGTCTAAAAATACTTCGTAATAGCAGGTCGAGGGTTCGAGTCCCTTTCCCGGCTCTCTAGTGTGCTAATTGCAGAGGCCGGACAATGTTTCGTGTCAGAATCGTATAGCTATAATAATGACAAGGAGAAAAGTGGCAATTCCAATGGAAATCATGAAGAGCTGTGTATCCCGGTAATGCCGCGTTGCCGCATCGTACCGCATTTCGCTCCGCGTCTGCTGATGTTTCACCAAATCCTCGGTAGCCTGGATAGCCTGTCGCACGGCGGCCCGTGATTCCTTTTCATACAGCGCAAACGCCTCGTGCTGCCTACCTGCGGTCAAGAGCGCCAGAGTGCGCTCGTTCAACGCCCTTGATGCGGTCCAGCTTTCCTTGACCAATACCAGGAGCTCGCGCTCTTTCGCGTCATCGCTCGAAGTCATCTGTTCGACCTGCGTAAATGCTTCATCGAATTTTGCATTGTAATCATTGATCCGTTTTATCATTTCCTCAGTCCGTTCCCTCTGGAGGAAACAGTTGCGAACGGCAATTGCCTCTTCGCGGACAATCGTGGCCATGCCGGTGGCAATGGTCACTCGCTTGTTGTTTACGAGCACGATCCTGACGAGGTCTTCATGAAGGGCGCTCATGTTCATAAGCGCAGCCATGACCAGCATGGCCATCACTACCAGGATCGCTCCGAAACCAAGTACGAGCTTTCTTCCGATATTCAGAGTTTGCACTACTCCACCCCTAATTTACCATCTGAATGACTTCAAGAGTCACTCTGAAGCTATTACTATTGTATCAGACAAATAGAAAATGTATAGTATGATAATAATGAGCATGAACTGGTTAATCTCATTTATTCTTTTCTTGATTGTTCCTTCAAAGGCTGCGGCATTTGTTTCGCATGAATATCCTGCAATTTATACTCACGAACTGGGTCGGATCTTTTTCCTGATCGCGTGCATTTTCGTCCTTTATGCCATAGTTCGTAACCGTTTACACAGGGAGCAGGGCTGGCGATATATCCTTGCAGCAGTGATAACGTATATGGTCTGGGACTTAGATGTTGCTCTCAGCCATTTTGCAGAACTCTGGATTGTAGGGGATACGGACGGTTGGAACTATTTAAAGCAATTTGTGGTTGTTGAGGGCAAATACTACCTGTTATATGTGGGCCGATGCGACTATGTGCTCCTTGATCTCGGGATGTTTTTCTTTTACCTCGGTCTCCGGAAATTCCTGGAAAAAGAAGAGGAATCAAAGACTCCTTTTTCTGTAACGGCCCTTTTGCCTTTCCTGCCAATTATCATTTCTGATGTTGCCGGAGCTCTCGTCATGATAGCGCTCTCGCTCTCCTGTCTCAATGTCAGCTTGAAGCTTTACAGGCGCAACAGAGAGAATGCGCTGTGGTATTATACGGTATGGGTTTCGTCGTCCTACGTCATGTATTCCATTTCCAGAGCCGTCGGTCATATCGCAAAACCTCTTCTTGTCTCTACTGGAAACCTGCATATCTGGAGGTACGTCGAGCCGGTCAGCGGAAGTTTCAATAACCTTACTTTTTTCCTGGTCGGTTCTGTGAGCCTTTTCTTCATCGTCATTTATAACCTTTATCTGAAGATGTCAAGAGATGAGCAGGAAATCGAAAAGATCAATGCTGAATTGACCGAGATGAACCAGGAATTAGAGACACTTGTGGCTGAGCGGACGATGGCGATGATGGGATTGACGGTTGCTGATCAGGTGCGAAATCCAGCAATGATAATTGGCTGTACCTGCAAAAGGGTCCTCGCTAAAGGGGAGCTCACGCCGGAAATGGAAGATAAACTGAAAGAGATCATTGAGGAATGCCGAAGACTCGAGAACGTTGTGGAGAACTTTGAATGTCTCCTGAGAAGCAGACAGAGCATATTTAAACACGAGGATATTAACGAGGTGATAAGGAGTGTCGTCTCTCTCGTAGAAAAAGAGGCATCCCAGAAGCGATTACGTCTCAACATCAATCTCTCACCCCAGCCTCTGAAAATGAATATCGAGAAAAACCTTTTACGTGCGGCACTTTTTCACGTCATGAGAAATGCAATAGATGCAACATCAGCGGGAGGCGAGATATCAGTTGACAGCACCGGGGACGGCGACAAAAATTCGGTCATCGTCTCGGATACCGGTTCAGGGATTCCAAAAGAAATTCGTGAAAAAGTCTTTGATCCTTTTTTTACTACAAAACTGCATAAATTCGGAATGGGGCTGCCCTTGGTAAAGCAGATTGTCTCCGAGCATCTCGGTGAAATGGTGCTCGAAAGCGAAGAAGGCAAAGGCACGACAGTTACCATTATGTTCCCCGTGCGATGGAAAGAGAAGCAAGAGTTATCCAAATATCCCCTTCCTTCCTCATAGACCCCCCATTTTATTCCTTAAGTTTTTTCCCAGGCCTTGCTCATGGAGACATGGCAGATTGCAGCAGTTTAACAGCTTTTCTTTCCTGAGAACGCAGCAGGCCATCAGATGTAATTATTACCGCCCGTAACCCGAAGAGTGATCAGGATCGCGGCACATATCTGTTACTAAGAGGAGATGTGAGGAAAGTTCTGAACATTGAAATGTTTGTTTGTGGCTGTAGCATATGCCTCACAGGTCTGTCAAAAGGTGCCAATTCCCTGGCTTACTCTTCACGGAGCTGCAATATTTTGAAATACGGAATTGTCCGTGAAACAAACAGAAGGGGCCTGGATAACCAACCCCCTTTTTCTTCAACCATAGTTCTACCAAAACAGATTATACTAACCTTGAAAATGTTACAAATGGTAGTTTATTGGCAAGGGTTAAGGGACTGTCATTTAAAGGATTATCCAGCCTATCACAGACTGATATATAATTCAAACTCATCTCATAACCCGAAGGTCAGAGGTTCAAATTCTCTCCCCGCTACCAAGCTCTATAGCTTAAGGACCACCCGCACCATGTCTTCGTCGTCATACGCCTGTTTGAAGTCGTATTTTCGGGAAAGGGCCAGCATACGTGAGTTGTTCTTCAGGATCTCCATCCAGAGTGTCGTCAGGCCAGTCTGCCTCGCGATATCTATACAGTAATCCATCAGCATACTTCCCACCCCCTTTCCCTGCCACTCGTCGGCAATCAGAATTGACACTTCCGCATTTTCGAGGTCTGGGAGCTTGCTGATTCTGACATCGCCGATAATGTCCTTTCCGTCTCCGCTCTCGGCCACAAAGGCGAGTTCGCGATCATAGTCCACCTGGCAGTATCTGACAAGCGTCTCATGGGGTATATGAGTAAGTTGGTGGCCAAACCGGTAGATAATAGTCTCGTCCGCGAGGTTCTTGAAAAACTTGTAGATCTGCGGCTCGTCCTCTCCGCAGATCGGCCGCACGTGACAGGAGGTCCCGCCACGAAGCGTTCTTTCCATGACATATTTGAAGGGATACGGGCAGATCGACAGATGCGGAGGGCAGAGGTCGCCCGTGACTCTGCGATGGTTCGTCAGGGCCTCCTCTTCAAGGAGGATGCCGCCATCCAGGGCAATACCGTATTCGTCGGAAAGGAGAAAGGGGTTGATCTCAATCTCTCGGATGTGATGAAAATCGATGATCAGCTGGGAAAACCTGACTAGTATCTCTTCAAGAAACCGCAGAATCCCCTGACAGGCAGGGAGACTTTGCAGATACTGGCATATCTTCGTCTCTTCCATCATCTGTCGCGCCAGGGCCTGATTAAGGGGAGGAAGACCGATCGAATAATCCTTTATCGCATCGAGGAGTTCACCTCCGGTTCCGAAGACAATGACAGCGCCGAAACTAGGGTCCTTTTTTGTGCCGATGACCAGTTCGTATCCCTTCTTTATTACCATCGGCTGAATGATCACGTCTGCCTCAGTATCACCCACCTGAGACGCTATAATCTTCAGTGACCGGTACGCCTCCCTGACCGCCTTCTCATGCCCGAGGTTCAGAACGACACCTCCTTTTTCGAGCTTGTGAAAGAGCCTTTCGGAATCGATCTTCAGGACCACCGGATAACCTATCTTTTCTGACAGCCGAACAGCTTCATCTTCATTGACCGCCCTCACCGTCTCTACCATGGGAATGCCGTATGTCTCGAAGATTTCCTTTGCCTCGTCCAGGCGGAGGATGCGCCTGCCGCCCTCTGCGGCATTCCTGATGATCTCCCCCACCTTGTCGATATTGGGGACAAAGTCCTTGAGGATCACCTCGGGAGTTTCGTGCAACAGTTTGAGGTTAAAGTCATACCGGTACATATACAAGAAGCTCTTCACCGCTTGCTCGGGAGTTACAAAGGTGGGTATCTCGTTGCTGCTGAGGAACTCGCGGGCCCGGAGCACCTGTTCGTCTCCCAACCATGCCGTAAACAGGGGGATGTGGGGAGCTGACTTCGCGGCCTTTACCACGGCGGCGGCTATGTCCCTTGGATCAAAACAGGGAAAGGGGATATAGATCACCAAAATGCCGTCGACCCCGCTGTCCTTCAAACAGCTTCTCACCGCCAGTTCGAAGTCTTCGGGTGAAACATCCGGCAGAAGATAGACAGGGTTGTTTATCCTCTTTCTGAGGGTCTGGTGTTCTTCAATTTCATCCATTACTTCCTTCCCTAGCGCTGCCAGTTCCCCCTCCAAGGGAATAAGGGCGTCCACCGCCATAGAGGCCGGACCCTGGCAATTGGCGATAATCGCCAGTCGCTTTCCCCGCGGCCGTTGCTGTTTTCCGAGCGTCTCGGTCATGTAGAAGAGATCAAGCATCTCATATACCCGTACGGCGCCGGCCCTCCTGAAGGCCGCCTCATAGACCTTGTCTTCCCCTGCGAGCGCCCCGGAATGGGTCAGGAATATCCGACTTGAAACCTCCGCCCGCCCTGACCTTACCACCACGATCGGCTTGCTGCTTGCAAAGCTTCTCACCGCGGTCATAAACCTCCTTCCGCTCCTGATATTCTGGACATAGAGGATGATCGCGCGTGTTTCAGGGTCGATCCCAAGGTAGTCGATCAGATCGGGAAAGTCTATATCCATCTTTTCTCCCACCGAGATGAAATGGCTGAACCCCATCTGTTTGCTTATGGCCCTCTCCAGGAAGACAGAGGAGAAGATGCCGCTTTGGGAGATGAAGGCGATGTTGCCCTTCCGGGGAATATGGGGGAAAAGGCTCGCATTAAGGTTTTTGCTTGGCCGCAGGAAGCCGAAGGAGTTGGGACCCATGACCCTGAAGCCGTAGATGTTCGAGAGCCTCCTGATCTGGTTTTCAAGCTCTTCAGCATTGACGCCGGGGGACTCAAAGTGCGGGGCAAGGATGATGACACCTTTGACGTCCTTCTGCCCGCATTCATCCAGAGCGGTGTAGAGTTCAGCGGCAGGAGAAGCGACTATGGCCAAGTCAATCTGATGCGGGATGGCGAGGATCGTCTTGTGTGCCTCTACACCCTGCACTGCCTCACGGCGTTGATTCACAGGGTAAACAACCCCGTTAAACCCTTTTCCCACGAGATTCCTGAAGGCATAGTACCCCAGAGACCGCTTGTCGTCGCTCGCCTCGATGACCGCTATCCGGTGGGGATTGAAAAAAACGTCGAGATTCTTAATCGACATACCTTTACCTCATTATTACAGGCTTGCTGTTATGGAAAAGAGCTGCCTCCGATCATTTCATAGTCCTTCAATCAGATAATAACACCTCGCTCATCGTTGTCAAGATGAGTGCAGTGGTTTTTTTTTGCATTTGAACATATTCGGTGTTAACCGGCTCGTCAAATTGACCCACTTCTAGGCCTTATCTGCGTTGATTAACGCACTGCAATGCAATTGACAGGCCGCATATTTTATGGTTAAAGGAAAATGAGGAAAATTCGATCGGGTGCAGGGCCTCATCTTATTATCTCTTAGATATCCGCATGCTCCTGGGGGATTTTTCGCCAGTCACCTCAAATCAGAAAGGAGAGACAATTATGAGTTTCAAGGTCCCAGTTCTGTTGGCATTAGCTGTCGTGATTACTATCGCCCTCGTCGGTGCATTCAACTCCTGCCCAAATGATCCTTGTTCGAGACCCGGGAACTTTGCTCTCGCCTCCTTTGTCTAAGTAACCAAGAAAACATCAAAGGAGGGTTACCATGAAAGCAAAGTATTTTTCCGCAGTACTCGCAGTTCTGTACTTATGCTTCGGTCTTGTTTCTGTGGCTGCTCCGGAAAAGGACAGTAGACCAGCTGCTTTTTCGACAGGGCTCGAAGATCAGACAGGCGTTGCCGTCACGATCTATAATGTGAATCTCGGCCTTGTGAAGGACCAAAGAAGCCTGAAGCTTTCGAAAGGAATGGGCGAGCTGAAGTTTATGGATGTGGCGTCGCAGATAATTCCCACGAGTGTCCATATCAAATCCCTTGTGAATGCCGACAGCCTGCAGATCCTTGAGCAGAATTATGAATATGATTTACTGAATCCCCAGAAGCTCATGGACAAGTACGTAGGCAAGGAAGTGAAGCTCTATTACAAAAACCCATATACCGAAAGAGAAGAGATCGTGACCGCTACCCTACTTTCGAACAATGGAGGACCGATATTCAGGATCGGCGATGAGATCACCTTCGGCCATCCCGGGAGGATAATATTTCCGGGGGTCCCCGAGAGTCTTATTTCAAAACCGACACTGGTCTGGCTCATCGAGAACAGCCTTGCTTCGCTCCAAAAGGTTGAGGCTTCATACCTCACAAACGGCATTAACTGGAGGTCCGACTATGTGGTGACATTGAATGACAAGGATGACAGGGCGGACCTTTCCGGATGGGTCACCATTGACAACAGAAGCGGCACAACTTACAAGGACGCAAAGATCAAGCTTGTTGCTGGCGATGTAAACAGGGCGAAGGATGAGATGGAGTACAAGAAGGGAATGATGAGGGCTGCGGAGGCGGCGGCAAAACCTGCGCCTCAGTTCAAGGAAGAGGAGTTCTTCGAATACCACATCTACACTTTACAGAGACTGGCAACAATCAAAGACAACCAGACCAAACAGATCAGCCTTGTGAACGCTGATAATATTGGGGTGAAGAAAGAACTCGTTTACTACGGCGCCCAGTACTACTACCGGTCAAGTTACGGGGAAAAGATCTCGAACCAGAAGGTCGGCGTTTTCGCAGAGATAGCGAACACGAAGGACCATAACCTCGGAATTCCTTTGCCCAAAGGTACGGTGAGAGTATACAAGAAGGACAATGAAGGAAGCCTCCAGTTCGTCGGTGAGGACTCCATCGACCATACACCGAAGGATGAAAAGATCAGGATAAAACTCGGCGATGCGTTTGACGTTGTGGGCGCAAGAAAACAGACAGATTGGAAGAAGATCGCTTCAGATACGTACGAAGCTGGCTTTGAGATATCGCTCAGGAACCACAAGAAAGAGAACGTTGTCGTGAAAGTGATCGAGCCGATCCCTGGAGACTGGGTGATGCTCAGTTCATCGCATGAGCATAAGAAAACAGAGGCTTCTACCGCAGAATTTAACGTTCCTGTAGAGAAGGACAAGGAAGCAAAGCTTACTTACAGGGTGAGGATGAGGTTTTAGTTTGATTAGTCATACACTCTTTAGATTTTGGGGTCCACCCTGTTTTTGGCAGAGTGTCTTGCCTTAAACTGGGAGGGCCCCTTAATGGGTTAGTTTTATGAATACTCAGGGGTATGGATATGGGTCAATTGTACTGACTCAATGCTACTCAGACATTTTCCATATGAGTTCGAAATTACAGATAATCACCACCGGATCGCCTGAACTATTTTCCATGATCTGCTGCTTATCATCAATTGCCAGAAGGAGATCGTTCACTTTCAATGATGTTCCGTCAAAACCGTGCAGCTTTAATTTTCTTTTTACCGCATCGAGAAAGTCCTGGCATTGTTCCTCACTGATGATGTTGATGTAAACGGCCTTTGAGAGATCGACCGGGGTGTAGAGCGCCTCTTCATGCTCTGCAACCCACTGATCAGGCCCGTTGTAATAACCACGAATGGTGATATAGTTGTGGTTCTCCTGAAGCACGGGGTTGCCTTCTGGATCAAGGATATCCCTGTGGGATTCGTACTTCCTGAGATCAGTGGATGCCTCCACCTTTGTGGTTCCGGTCATGTAGATTGCCCTTGCATAGACAGTGGGAATACCGAGTTGGGTAAGGGTATGGGCGATGGCAAATTCCTCAAAGGGACTATTGATGCCGTAGTGACGAACCTTGGGATCCCGGGACCCCTCTTCATCTCCCATGGGCATTTCACCAACCCGTGATGTCTCCCATACGAGGTGAATGTTGTCCTTTGTGATCGTATAGAAGACTTCTTTGGTGTGGGATAATCTGAGGGCCGGGGTCTTTCTCCAACGTTCAGGGAGAAAATAATCGAACAGATGTGCGTTTCTTCCCACCACCCAGAGGCTGCCGCCGGTGCTCTCCGCATGTCCGTACAGGTAGGGCACTCCAAAGATTTCCATGTGGGACAGGTGGGCAGGGAGAGGAGTCGGGTCAAAGCGGTGGCGCTGGTCATCCAGATAGGAATGTCTCCTGGAAGACTTTACTGCTTCATCATGTTCAGGGGTGCGGAGCAGCAATTCGTAATCAATGATTGAGTAGCTTCCCTCGTGAATGCACTGATACACTATATCGACCTGCTTATCAGCGGCGTTTCTCTCCTGAGTCATGCCTATTGCTACGATGTGCTCAGTGTCAGCTTCGCTGATGATAATATGTTCAGGTTTCATGTCAGCCATCAGGTAACCCTTCCTCTGCATATCCGCAAGGGCCTTATAATTAATTTTCTTAAGGTGAGTGACCAGTTCATCATGGTTGATATCTATGTGTGCAAACACTTCCATGAGATTATGACCTTTTATCCATTCATAGATGAGCTTATATTGTTTCAGGATATCAATATCAATGCCCGGGTGCTTGGCCCTGATACGGTTGATCCTCGACCGTGACCTCCCGCTCTGCCAGGCCTGCATCTTCTCAGGGGGCACATAGATTGCCATGGGCAGCTGGGTATTCATCTTCGTTTCCCTTGGCCCGTAGAGGTTATCCAACAGTTCCGTAACCAGGGAGAACTCCACCCAGGGGCTGTTGAACTCGGCATCGCAAAATTCCTGCAGGGTATGGGTATCGATAGGCACATCTTCGCCCACACGGCAGTTCTTTACGACCAGCTCAAGGCTCTTGCCAGCAACCTCTTTTGTGGGTACTTTATAGACCGAACTGGTACCGATAAGGCGTATCTTATTGGCATTGAACCAGTCTCTTTCGTACCAGTTCTCTATTTGAAAATGCTCATGGAAGGGTTCGGCATGGCGCGTGAGATAAAGATCTCCACCGTCACTGGTCTTTGTATGGACATACACGACGCCCAATACATTGACCAGTGTTTTTTTCGATGTGGTCGTTTCCACGCGGTTAAAGCTGTAGAGACAATCCGATCAGTGCGGGTTTATCCAAGACGCTCCTTGAGACCCTTGAGGTGGGTCTTCAGCCTTTCCGGAACACGGCCGCCTAAGGATGCGAAATGCGCCTCCACGTCCGGTATCTCATTTTTCCACTCAGAAGTGTTGACACTCATCAGCTCTTTCATATTCTCGGGGGATATGGTAAGACCTGAGAGGTCAAGGTCTCCTTCCTGGGGCAGCAAACCGATGGCGGAAGTCTTGGCTCCCACTTTTCCGTCAACGCGCTCACACATCCATTTCAATACCCTGCTGTTGTCGCTGAAGCCGGGCCAGAGGAACTTCCCGTCCTCATTCTTTCTGAACCAGTTCACATAAAAGATCCTCGGGGCCTTGCTGCCGAGCTTTTCGCCCATGGTGAGCCAGTGCTGGAAATAGTCGCCCATGTGATATCCGCAGAATGGTTTCATGGCAAAGGGGTCCCTTCTCAGGTTGCCCACAGCGCCAATGATGGCAGAAGTAGTTTCAGAGGCCGCGATGGCGCCGAGAAAGACCCCGTGTTCCCAAGAGAAAGCCTCGTGGACCAGTGGCACAACGCTGCCGCGCCGACCACCGAAAATGAAGATATCAATGGGGACACCTTCGGGGTTCTCCCAATCCTTGCAGATAACAGGGCATTGGGAAGCAGGTGCGGTGAAGCGTGCATTGGGATGGGCCGCGTCTGTTTTGCTCGCAGGGGTCCAGTCCCGGCCCTTCCAGTCGATCAGGTGCGAAGGCAACTCGTCACTCATCCCCTCCCACCAGATGTCTCCGTCATCAGTGAGGGCGCAGTTCGTAAAGATAACGTTTTCCCTGACCGTATCCATTGCCACGGGATTTGTGTCATAAGACGTTCCGGGGGCGACGCCGAAGAATCCGCTTTCAGGATTGATGGCGTGCAGGCGTCCGTCTGTCCCGATCTTCATCCATGCAATGTCGTCGCCGATGCATTCACATTTCCAGCCTTTGAGAGACGGCCGCATCATGGCAAGGTTGGTCTTCCCGCACGCTGACGGAAAGGCTGCTGCGATATGATACTGCTTTCCTCCGGGATTCGTGAGGCGCAGGATGAGCATATGCTCTGCCATCCAGCCTTCTCTCCTTGCCATGGCAGAGGCAATACGAAGGGCCAAACACTTCTTGCCGAGGAGCGCATTGCCGCCATATCCGGATCCATAGGACCAGATCAGATTCTCCTCGGGGAAATGGCTTATGTACTTTTTCTCAATGGGCGCGCAAGGCCATTGCACATCTTTCTGGCCTTTCTCCAAAGGCGCACCGACTGAATGGAGACAGGGGATGAAGTCTCCGTCAGTGCCCATAAGTTCCAAAACCCTTGAACTGACACGGGTCATCATATGCATATTGACGACCACATAGGGGCTGTCAGTGATCTCGACGCCTATTTTTGAGATAGGAGAACCTATGGGACCCATGGAAAAAGGAATCACGTACATGGTACGTCCCTTCATGCAACCCTTGTAGAGCCCCTTCATAGTCTCCCTGAGCACCACCGGATCGATCCAGTTGTTCGTAGGCCCTGCCTCATCCTGTAATGAAGTGGAGATAAAGGTGCGGTCCTCCACGCGCGCCACATCGCTCGGGTCAGACCGAAAAAGATAGCTTTTGGGACGTTTCTTAAGGGGGGTGGCACTGCCGCTGGCTATCAATTTTTCCATCATGAGGGTGTATTCTTCTGTGGATCCGTTGCACACGTAGATTGCGTCAGGCTGACACATTGCCGCTGCTTCAGTGATCCAGCTGTTGAGTTTCTTGTTCCCTACCGTGGTATCCATGTACCCTTCTCCCTTACAAGAGTTATTTGCTTCAAGGTGGCAAACTCACGAAGTTAAATCCGGGAAAATGGAGAATACGCTAAGACTCCATTTTCCTCATTTCGTCCGTACTACATAAGAATTACGTTATGGATAAATTATACGAATTACCCCATGAAAAAATCTACGCATGGCGTATGAGGACTTCCCAGTGAAAAATTTTTTTTAGGGACAAACCAGCCAGTGCGCAATCTGCCTTGACGGATTCTCCTGCGTGGCTACCACTTTCCCAGTCCCATGGCTTCTCTCACAAGCTCCATGGTTTCCTGAACAACCCTACTTGCCTTTTCAGTCCCTTTTCTCAGGATCTCATAGACGATTTCCGGATTGTGGAGGAGTTTGTTGCGTCTTTCCCAAATGGGCTCCATAACCGCAAACACATTTTTTATGAGAATCTTCTTGCAGTCGATACAGCCTATGCCTGCGGTCCGGCATCCGTGGGCAACGTGTTCCTGTTCCTCCTTTGAAGAAAATATTTGATGGAGGTGATACACAGGGGAGAGTTCAGGATCTCCCTTGTCCGTCCTCCTTTTGCGCGCGGGATCCGTGATCATTGTCCTTAGTTTCTGTTCCACGACATCGGGAGGATCAGAAAGATACACCGCATTGTCATAGCTCTTGCTCATCTTCCTTCCATCGACACCCGGGACTTTTGGAAACTCTGTCAAAAGCGCCTCAGGCTCAGGGAAGACCTCCTTGTAAAGGTAATTGAACCTTCTCGCGATTTCCCTGGAGATTTCGAGATGGGGGACCTGGTCGACCCCCACCGGGACATATCTGGCCCGGTAAATAATAATATCCGCTGTCTGCAACAGGGGATACCCGAGAAAACCGTAGGTGGACAGATCCCGATCCTTGAGCTCCTGAATCTTCTCCTTATAGGTGGGAACGCGTTCGAGCCATCCAAGGGGCGTGATCATGGAGAGGAGAAGATGAAGTTCCGCGTGTTCAGGGATTCTGGATTGGATGAAGATGGTGCACTTTTCGGGGTCGAGACCGGCCGCAAGGAAATTCAGAATGATATCATGCGTAGACTCCCTTATCGCTTGGGGGTTGGCATACCCCGTTGTAAGGGCGTGCCAGTCGGCAATAAAATAGTAGCAGTCATACTCGTTTTGGAGCCTGACCCAGTTTTGGAGAGCCCCCACGAGATTTCCGAGATGGAGCTTCCCGCTGGCCTGCATTCCGCTTAAGACCCGATCTTTCACATGAACCCGCCGAATGGGATAAGGAACACCTGGAGGATGAACTCAATGAGCAGTTGCAGGGGTCTGATAATGATCTGTGCGATACCCGTCACCCAGAGGATAATTACAATGAAAATTCCATAGGGCTCAAGTCTGCTGAACTGATACGCGTGCCTGAGCGGAAGAAGGCTTACCGCGATTCTCCCTCCGTCGAGAGGAGGAATGGGAATGAGGTTGAAGGCTGCGATAAATATATTGAAAACTATGCTGTATTGGAGCATCGCCTGGACAGGACCGATTACCCTTTCGCTCAATAATTCCTGAGGTGCGGTTTGGGGGAACAATTTATAACTTAGTATGAGCAACAATACACTCAGAAAGGCAATGATCACGTTGGTGGCCGGACCGGCCGCAGACACAAGGGCAGAATCCCTTCTTGGATGCCCCAGATTGTTGAAGTTGACAGGAACAGGTTTCGCAGAACCGAACATGAAAGTCCCTTTCGAGAGAATGAAAAGCATTACGGGGATAATAATGGTGCCGAAGGGATCGATATGAGCCAGGGGATTAAGGGTGAGTCTGCCCATCATCTTTGCCGTTGGATCACCGAATTTATTCGCGACAAACCCATGAGCAGCCTCATGAAAGGTTATTGCCACGAGAATCGGCAAGGCTGCCAGGAGGAGACGGCTTATTAAACTTTCAAAATCCAAATAAGGTACCTTGATAAGGATTCCTTCGGAGTCTCACCATCAGACCGGATTTGCTCTCATGTCGATCACGTTCCTTAACACTGCACGAGAATCAAAGAAGGAATGAATGGCAGAGAATGAGCGTTCGGTCTTCGCCTCCAGGATGAGCCTGGAAGCCTGAGAACAGTTGCCATCAATCCCTCCTCTCCCAAGGGACAAATTAGGGCTTATTATGTCAGATTGAGTGAGAAAAGGTAAATAGGGATTCAAAATTTGTCAATTATCATATATAATTAGTTCTAAGTCATGTCTGCGGTTATTGTGATACCTGCCCGTTATGAATCAACCCGCTTTCCGGGAAAGCCCCTTGCCCTCCTCAAGGGAATTCCTGTTATCCAGCACGTGTACGAGAACTCGAAGGGTGCAGCGACTGCCGAGGAGGTTATTGTAGCCACTGACAGTGAGACCGTATTCGAGAAGGTTCTCTCCTTTGGGGGAAGGGTGGTGATGACCTCTGCGGGGCATGTGTCAGGGACGGACAGGGTTGCGGAGATTGCCCGCTCATTAAGCTGTGATATAATTGTGAATGTCCAGGGCGATGAGCCTCTCATAAGGTCTGAAATGATTGATGATGCAATAGGTCTCCTTTCCGATTCCAGGGCTGATATCGGCACACTGGTAAAGGAAATAGAGAGGCCGGAGGAAGTTGTGGATTCCAATGTGGTGAAGGCTGTGTTCGACCGTGACGGTTTTGCCCTCTATTTTTCGAGGGCACCCATCCCCTATCACAGGGATGCATGGAAAGACCTGAGCGCTTCCGGCATGCAGGGTTCACCTTTTAAAGTTTACAAGCACATCGGTATTTACAGCTATCGGCGGGATATCCTTTTAAGACTGACCGGCATGAAGCCTTCGGTTCTCGAGGAGATAGAAAAGCTTGAGCAGCTTCGTGCCCTCGAAAATGGGCTTAAGATCAAAGTGAAAGGAACATCATGGGAAACCATGGGGATTGATACTCCCTTGGACCTGGAAAGGGTGGAGAGATGGCTAAGTTTATCTTCATAACGGGTGGCGTGGTGTCATCCTTGGGAAAGGGAATTGCAGCAGCGGCAATCGGCGCCCTTCTTGAAGCGAGGGGGCTCAAGGTGACAATCCAGAAATTGGATCCTTACATAAATGTTGACCCCGGCACATTGAGTCCCTTTCAGCACGGAGAGGTCTTTGTGACCGATGATGGCGCCGAGACAGACCTTGATCTTGGCCATTATGAGAGATTTACTCGTATGAGAACGTCCCAGGCAAACAATTACACTACCGGAAAAATCTATTACAATGTCATTACGAAGGAAAGGAAAGGAGATTACCTCGGAGACACTGTACAGGTCGTACCCCATCTCACAGACGAGATCAAGCAGGCCATCAAGTCGGTGAGTGGCAGCAATGATGTGGTGATCGTGGAGATCGGAGGTACCATCGGCGATATCGAAAGTCTCCCCTTTCTCGAGGCGATACGGCAGATGCGCTACGATGTGGGCAGGGAAAACGTAATGTACGTCCATCTTACCCTTGTGCCCTACATAAAGGCCGCTGGTGAGCTCAAGACAAAGCCAACCCAGCACAGTGTAAGGGAGCTGCGAGCCATCGGAATTCAGCCGGACATCCTGCTTTGCAGAACCGATAGACCCATACCTCCGGAGGCAAAGAAGAAGATCGCAATCCACTGTAATCTTGATGGTGACACGGTAATCAATGCCTTGGACGTGGAGACCATTTACGAAGTGCCCCTTGCCCTCAGCGAAGAGGGACTGGACCAGCAGATCATCAGCAAGCTGAAGTTGCCTTCCCGGGAGAGAAACCTCGAATTGTGGAAGGACATTGTGAGGAAGCTCAAGGAGCCTAGGAATGAGGTGAGCATCGCCATAGTGGGAAAGTACGTGGGTCTTAAGGATTCCTATAAGAGTCTCATGGAGGCCCTCGTTCACGGAGGGATAGCCAATGATGCGAAGGTTGACCTTCTGTGGGTGGATTCAGAGGAGATAGAGGTTCACGGACCGGACAAGTTTTTGTCCGAGGTAGACGGCATACTGGTCCCCGGGGGGTTTGGGTATCGGGGGATAGAAGGGAAAATTGAGGCGGTGAAGTACGCGAGGGAAAAGAGGATACCCTACTTCGGTATTTGTCTCGGGATGCAGTGTGCGGTTATTGAATTTGCGAGGAATGTATGTGGTCTCGACGCCAATAGCACCGAGTTCAACATGAAGATCAAAGACCCTGTGATATACCTTATGGAACGGTGGTATGACTTCAGGAGGGGGAAGATTGAAGAAAGGTCCGAGGGATGTGAAAAAGGGGGGACGATGAGGCTCGGGGCATACCCCTGCGTCCTTGAGCAGAACACCCATGCGTACAGGGCGTACGAGGTGAAGGAAATTTCAGAGCGCCACAGACACCGGTATGAGTTCAATAATGCATATAAAGGTATCTGTACGCGGAACGGTATGAAGATAAGCGGTACAAGCCCTGACGGAGAGCTTGTAGAGATCGTGGAGATAGAAGACCACCCATGGTTTTTAGGGTGCCAGTTCCACCCTGAATTTAAATCAAGACCCACAGAACCCCACCCTCTTTTTAAGGCATTCATAGGAGCAGCACTGAAAGAGAAAAGGTCTCTATTCCCCTATGTTGCGGAGGAGAGAGGCTGAGAAGTGGTACGAAAAATCACTATTGCCGGTGCGGTTGTGGGAGGCGGTGCCCCACCCCTTATTATCGCTGGTCCATGCGTTATTGAGTCCGAAGAAATAGCCTTCGAATCCGCAAAGAGACTCAAAGAGATATGTTCAGCAGCTAGTCTTCACCTCATCTTTAAGAGTTCTTACGACAAGGCAAACAGGACATCCTTGGAATCTTTTAGGGGCCCCGGAATGGAAAGGGGGCTAAGAATACTCGCTAACGTGAAGGCCAAGCTTGACATTCCAGTAATCTCTGACGTCCACTCAGTACATGAGATAAAGTCTGCCTCAGAAGTGCTTGATGCTTTGCAGATACCTGCGTTTCTTTGCAGGCAGACAGATTTGATCCTTGCCGCTTCAGAGACAGGGAAACCTGTGAACATTAAGAAAGGTCAGTTTCTCGCCCCTTGGGATGTAAGAAATATCATAGAAAAATTCACCTCTACCGGCAACCATAATCTCTTAATAAGTGAAAGAGGTACAACCTTTGGATATAATAATCTCGTGGTGGACTTCAGGGGATTGCCCATCATGCGTTCCTACGGGTATCCCGTGATATTTGATGTAACCCATAGCCTCCAGCTTCCAGGGGGCCAGGGGAGCAGCTCAGGGGGCCAGGGAGAATTTGCAGAGCCTCTTGCAAGGGCCGCAGTTGCCATCGGTGTTGATGGCTTGTTCATGGAAGTTCACCCTGAGCCTGAGAGGGCATTGTGCGATGGTCCGAATATGATGAAGCTGGATGATCTCCCGAGGATGCTCGCCACTCTTAAAGCGATTGATGCATTAGTGAAGTAGAAAATGAGAGGGTCAGTCACTAAGGTTGAGTACGGTAGAGAAAAAGGACAAAATATTCATACGTTTTTGATAATCTCATGGACAATCCTTCTCAATGTTTTTTTCTTTCTTTCTGTCATGGGAGCAGAGAGCAAGCCAGCAGACGATGCACCTTACTTTACAAATGAGGACGTCAAGAAATACAGGCAACCTGCAGATGACGGGAATTCGGCAGTGAAGCACGACAAAGCTGGAGACAAGGGAGAAACGGCAAAGAAAGGAGAAAGCCAGAAGGAGCAAGAATACTGGTGCAAGAAGGCCACTTCTTACAGAAGGAAGATTGAAAAGAACCAAGAAGAAGTTCTCAACAAAGAAAAGGTCCTCACTGACCTGAAGGAAAGTGGCGGAAAGAAAAAAAGAGTGCCGAGGAGAAGCTCGAGAAATCGAGAAGGCAACTCAAAGAGTCAGAACGAGACCTTGCGGACCTGGAAGATGATGCCCACCGGAGGGCTATCCCTCCAGGATGGCTACGCTGCCAGTTTGATTGGTAAATGGTGAAAGAAGTGCAGTGTGAGAGATGAATATTCTTGATATCGCAAGAAAAGTGCTCAAGACCGAAGCGGATGCGGTCTTTGCCCTTATCGAAAAGATTGATAGTAGTTTCGAAGGGGCGGTCGATCTCATCTACCGGAGCAGGGGCAGGGTCGTGGTCACCGGCATGGGCAAGTCAGGTCTTGTGGGAAAGAAGATTGCGGCTACCCTGGCATCAACAGGCACGCCCGCTTTTTTTCTGCACCCTGCAGAGGCAACGCACGGAGACCTCGGCATGGTCACATCCGATGACGTAGTCATTGCCATATCAAACAGCGGTGAAACCGAAGAACTGGTGTGTCTGCTCCCTTTTCTGAAGAGGTTCGATGTTGGTCTTATCTCTGTGACCGGAAAGAACGATTCTACCCTGGCAAAGACGGCGGATGTGAACCTTGATGTCTCGGTACAGGAAGAGGCATGTCCCCTTGGGATTGTTCCCACCGCATCCACTACCGCAGCAATGGCCATGGGGGATGCGATTGCGGTGGCCCTCCTGATCAAGCGGGGATTTAAAGAGGAGGATTTTGCTTTCTTCCATCCCCACGGCAGCCTTGGGAAAAAGCTCTTCATAAAGGTGAAAGACCTTATGCACACAGGAGATGCCCTTCCCGTCGTTTCTCCTGAAACCCCGATGTTACGCGCCGTTATGGAGATATCATCTAAACGCCTCGGCGTCACCATTGTTGCTGACGCCGAGAAAAAAATTCTCGGTATTATCACTGACGGCGATCTGAGACGGGGGATCGAGAAAAAGGGTGCGGCGTTTTTTGACTTGAAGGTAGGGGAGGCCATGATACCGCATCCCAGGATGATTTCTGAGGACGAGCTCGCTGCAAGGGCGTTGTCTCTGATGGAGAACTACTCCATTACCTCCCTTGTGGTGCCGGACGGAGAGGGAAGGGCAAAGGGTGTCATCCACCTCCATGATATTCTGAAACAGGGGATTGTGTAAATGAAAAGGGGTGAGAAAGAACTTCAGGGGATCGCAAAGGACGTCAAACTTCTCATCCTTGATGTGGATGGGGTCCTCACCGACGGAAGTATCATCCTGGACAACGAGGGGAACGAATTCAAGATATTCAATGTGAGGGATGGCCATGGCATAAAGATGCTTGTCAAGGCAGGCATTTGGGTTGCCCTTATTACCGGGAGGCATTCAAAGGTTGTGGAGCGAAGGGCCCGTGAACTGGGGATCACAGAGGTCTATCAGCGGTGTCACATTAAGACTGTGGCATTTGATCACATCATCGAAAAATACGGCCTCACAGAGAAAGAAGTTGCGTACGTGGGAGATGACATAGTAGATATTCCCATTTTTAAGAGAGTTGGAGTCCCCATTGCAGTGAGTGATGCAGCGGACGAAGCAAGGGATCACGCAGCAGTGGTCACACGACACCGCGGGGGGAGAGGTGCGGTGCGCGAAGTCTGTGATTTTCTCCTTAAGGCAAAAGGGCTCTGGGAATCCGTGACGAAGGAGTATTTTGAGGCTTAACCTTCCCACACTCATAACCCTCAGCAGAATTGTGCTCATCCCTTTTTTTGTCCTCGTTGCACCCGACAGACCGTTCCTGGGCGCCCTGATTTTCGGTGTTGCGTCAATTACTGATTTCCTTGACGGCTACCTTGCGAGAAGGACCGGACAAATTACAAAGTTTGGGATTATCCTTGACCCCATCGCTGACAAATTTCTTGTAATATCCGCCCTCATCCTCCTTGTAGACATGGCGAGGCTTTCTGCATGGATTGCCATCACCATCATTGTGAGAGAATTTCTCGTCACAGGGCTCAGGGCAGTAGCACTTTCAAAGGATATCGTGATACCCGCGGAGATGGGGGGAAAACTCAAGACAGCCTTCCAGATCACCGCAATCCTCTGCCTAATCATCAGTACGGATATCTTTGGTATCGACCTTTACGATGTGGGAATACTTTCCATATGGATAGCCCTGATACTTTCGATCGTGTCAGGTGTTCAGTACACTGTTTCATTCTGGAAAAAGATATGAACGTTTTTTCCCTGATACTCTTTGCGTTTCTCCTGGGTTCAATCCCCTTCGGGGTCGTGGTTGCAAGAGTATACGGGGTGAACCTGAAAAAGGTGGGCAGCGGAAACATAGGTGCTACTAATGTGTTAAGAGCGATGGGGAAAGGTCCTGCACTCCTCACCCTGGTCGGAGATGTATTGAAGGGCTCCCTCGCGGTTGTCGTGGGAAAATACTTTTTCCAGAGTCCGTCCCTGGAAGGTATCATGGGATTATCCGCAATAGTGGGACATAATTTCTCTTTGTTTCTCAGGTTTAGGGGAGGCAAAGGAGTTGCCACAAGCATTGGCGTCCTGCTGATCTATTCTCCCAAGGTGGGGGTGCTTACCGTCATTCTCTGGCTTATTGTAATACTGGTCACGCGCTATTCTTCTCTTGGAGCCCTAGTCTCTTTTGGGGTTTTACCTCTAGGCGTATATGTACTAGACTATACACAGGAAAAACTGATCGTATCAATCCTGATCGCGTCTTTGCTTGTCTTACGGCATACTGATAATATAAAGAGATTACTACAGGGGACAGAACCCAAAATAGGAAAGAGGGTTTAATGGCAAAGTTTACAGTCGCACATTCTAAGTCCAAAACCTTTACGGTCTGGATTGTGCTGCTCGGCATATGGGGCTTTGT
>Ga0335069_10003845_pt1 | contig 22498 bp, 17 predicted proteins | sample Lox_Sample_11_FD_206714 | JGI IMG/M metagenome (GOLD analysis project Ga0335069, IMG submission 206714) | Soil microbial communities from Loxahatchee National Wildlife Refuge, Florida, United States - Lox_Sample_1.1 | ecosystem: Environmental > Terrestrial > Soil > Wetlands | place: USA... | reverse complement strand
TGTGGGGTTAGGGGGTTAGGGGGTAGGGGCGTGCGGCAATTGGGATCGCCGTGAGTTCTTCTGGAGTGGAGGCGGGCGTCTCGCCCGCCGCGCCGCCGCGGACGGCCGCCGCCACTTCAGAAGAGTGGATTGGTCGCACTCCCGAATTGCCGCACAAAGCCGGTTAGGGGGTTGGGGTTAGGTGAGCTCTTAACCCCCTCTAACCCCCTTAGTCCCCTAACCCCTGAACCCCCTAGCCCCTTAGCCCCCTACTTCGAGCCGCCGCAGCATAAAGCGCTTCGGGCCGCGGATGAGGGACGAATCTATGTGTTCCAGGCACGGCTCGCTGCGTTCGCGGCGCGGCAGCTCGTCGAGCAGCGCCTCGAGCGCGATGCGCGCTTCCAGCCGGGCCAGCGACGCCCCGAGGCAGAAGTGATTGCCGAACCCGAACGACAGATGTCCCTGCGGATTGCGGGTGACGTCGAACTCCTCCGCGGTCGGGCCCCAGTGCCGCTCGTCGCGGTTGGCGGAGCCGATGATCGCGACCACGTGGGTATTGGCGGGGATTCGCTGGCCGCCGACGTCGACGTCGGCGGTGGTGCGCCGAGTAACGAACTGGACCGGCGAGTCCCACCGCAGGGTTTCCTCGATCCAGCTCGGGACCAGACTCGGATCGGCACACACGCGGGCGAGCTGCGACGGATGGCTCAGCAGCGCGTTCGTCGCATTGCCGATCAGATGCGTGGTCGTCTCGTTGCCGGCGACCAGCAGCAGCAGCACGAACGTAACCATCTCGGCCGCGCTCAGGCCCGCACCGTCCTGCGCCGCGACCATGACACTGATCAGATCGTCGCTCGGGTGCGCGGTCCGCTGCGCCACGACGCCGCGAATGTACTCCGAGAGCTCTTTCATGGCTTCGGCGAAGCCGCTGGTGACCGGGTCGACCGTGCGTGCCGAACCCGTCGTGCCCGCGACGACGTGGTCGGACCAGCGTTTGAAATCGTCGCGCCGTTCCGGTTCCACACCGAGGATCTCGCAGATCACGCGCACCGGCAGCGGCATCGCCAGCGTCGCCACCAGGTCGATCTCCTCGGCATGCCGCATGTCGTTCACGCACGCGCTGGCGAACTCGCGTACCAGCGGCTCCCATGTCGCAATGCGTCGCGGCGTGAAGCCGCGATTGACGATGTTGCGCATCGCGGTGTGGCGCGGCGGATCCTCGGCGATCAGGTTGCGCGCGTTGATCAGTTCTTCCAACGGGAACGCCAGCGCCTGTGTCAATGCCAGCGCGCGCTCCATGACCGTGGGATCCTCGAGCGGGTTGACACCCGCGGGCGCACCCATGAGCATCGTCCGCATGGCGTCGGAGGAGAACAGTTCCGCGTTGCGGAGGACGAACAGCACGTCGTCGTGCCGCGACACGCACCAGGCCTGAGCCCCCTCAGCCCAGTAGACCGGGGCTTCATCGCGCAGCACCGCATAGTACGGATAGGGATCCTCCCGCACCGCCTCGGAGAACGGCTCGTAGGAGGCCACCCGCGCGTCGATACGCTCTGTCGGACACATGCTGGAGCTCCCTTCACACCACGGGGTAGGCGACGGATTTGACCTCGGTGTACTGATCGAATCCGGCTATGCCGTTCTGCCGGCCGACGCCGCTGGCTTTGTAGCCGCCGAACGGCACATCGGCGCCGTACGGGGCGCCGCCGTTGACGCCCATGAAGCCGGCGCGCAGCCGGCGGGCGACGGCGAGGGAGTGCTCCAACGAGCCCGACATGACGTTGCCGGCCAACCCGTAGATGCTGTCGTTGGCGATGCGGATGGCATCCGCCTCGTCCTCGTACCGAATGACCGAGAGGACCGGGCCGAAGATCTCCTCCTGGGCGATGGTCATGGCGTTGTCGACGTCGACGAACAGCGTGGGGGTGACCCAGAACCCCTTGTCGCGCCCGGCCGGTGCGTCGGTGCCACCGACCAGGAGCGTGGCGCCCTCGTCGATGCCCTTCTGGATGTAGCCGAGGACGCGCTTGCGCTGCTTGGCCGAGATCACCGGGCCGCACAGCGTGCCGGGATCCTGCGGATCGCCGGCGGCGACGGACTCGTACATCGCCTTGAGGATCTGGACGCCCTCGTCGTAGCGCGAGCGCGGGAGCAGCATCCGGGTCGGAATGGCGCAGCCCTGGCCGGCGTGCATGCATGGCGCGATGCCGATCATGCAGGCGAGCTGGAAGTCCGCATCCTCGAGCACGATCGTGGCCGACTTGCCGCCGAGCTCGAGGAAGAGGCGCTTCATCGTCGCCGCGCCCTTCTCCATGATCCTGCGTCCGACGGCGGTCGAGCCGGTGAAGGAGATCAGATCGACCTTCGGCGAGAGCGTGAGCTCCTCCCCGACGAAGTGGTCGGACGCGGTGACGACGTTGACCACCCCGGGCGGCACGTCGGTGCGCTCGGCGATCAAGCGCCCGAGGCGCGTCGCGTTGAAGGGCGTGTCCGGCGCCGGCTTCAATACCACCGTGTTGCCGGTGGCCAGCGCCTGACCGATCTTGTTGATCGTCACCTCGAACGGGAAGTTCCACGGCACGATCGCGCCGACCACTCCCACCGGCTCGCGCCAGAGCTTCCGCGTAGTGAGCTGACCGGTGAGCTCGACCACCGCGTCGCCGAGGTCCGTCTCCCACGGATACTCGTCGATCAGCTTGGCGGGATACGTGAGCGCGCTGCGCAGCGGGGCGTCGAGCTGCGCCCCGTGCGTGATCATGCGCGGGCAGCCGGCTTCGAGAATCAGCTCTTCGCGGAGCGCTTCCTTCTCGCCCTCGAGGGCCTCCTGCAACTGCTCGAGGCAGCGCTTGCGGAAGGCGCGGTTGGTCGACCAGTCGGTCTCGTCGAAGGCGCGGCGGGCGGCGTCGATGGCGCGGTGCATGTCCGCCTTGGACGCGTCGGCGACCTCCCCCAACACGTCCTCGGTGGCCGGGTTGATGTTGACGAACGTACCGGCCTGCCCATCGACGAGCTTGCCGTCGATCAGCATCCGCGACTCGAAACGAACCCTGGGCGTCTCAGCCATGCTGCTCCCTCTCTTCGGAATGTGAGTTGCCGATGGCCCCGTGCGATGCACGGACTCGCACGCGGCCCTGGAGAGCGCCATGACGCGGGAGCCTCATCGCGAGGCGAATCAGATGATGGAGGAGTCGGGCCGGCAGGAGGCGACTGCCCAACCACAGCAGGCGGGCATCCAGGCCCACCGTGTGCCGGGCGAACGGGGCCCGCTCATCGAGAACCGTGGCCAGCGCCGCGGCGAACCGCTCGGGCGCGTTCGCCAACCGCATCAGCGAGCGGCCCGTGCGTTCGATCCCTGCGTAGTGCGTGGCGTAGGGCCCGGTCAGGTCCCCATAGTGCTGGGTCTGCTCGGTAAGGATGTCCGTGTCGAACATTCCGGACACGAGGATGGTGACACCCAGGCCGAATGGCGCGACCTCCTCCGCGAGGGCTTCGGCCCACCGTTCGAGAGCCCCCTTGGACGCCGAGTAGGCGCTGATCGATGGCATGCCCCGGATGCCACCCTGGCTCGATACGACGACGATCCGCCCACGTCCGGCAGCGCGCATCGACGGCAGCAGCGCCTTGGTGAGCCGCACCGGTCCGAACAGGTTGGTGCGGAACAGGTGCTCGCAGACGTCGAACGGCATCTCCTCGACGCATCCCACCGCGGCGATCCCGGCATTGTGCACGAGCGCGTCGGGCGCACCGACCGCCTCCTCGATCGCCTTGGCGGCAGCGACGATCGACGCCGGATCGTCGAGGTCGAGGCGGACGCCGACCAGGCGCGAATCATCCGCGGCGGCACCCGTCGCCGCCCTCAGGCCTTCGAGCCCCACCTCGGGCGAGCGCATCGCTCCGATGACGCGCCATCCCGCCTTGTATAGGCAGGTCGCCGACGCCAGGCCGAGTCCGCGCGACGCGCCGGTGATGACGACGCTGCGCGCCTCACGCTCCATGGTCGGGCCTGCAGATTCCGTCCGCGTGCACCGGGTTCACGGAAGGACGGCCGTCCGGCTGAGCGGTCATCCAGCGGTTCCAGTGCCCCTCGAAGTATGGGCCAGGCTGTCCCTCGCGCTCAAAGAAACCTTGCGGGTCGTAGACCTTCGCTTCCGGGTACGGCCAGGGGCAGGCGACCGCGGTCGCCAGCCTCGACGCACGGATGACGCCGAAGCCCGCCCCATAGATGAAGTAGGCGAAGTTCAAGATGACCGCCATCACCAGGAACGTCGCGAAGGCGGGCCGGGTGCGGAACCAGCCCAACCGCCGGGCCAGCTTCTCGGCCTGCGTTCGTCCGGTGTCGTCCCGGTAGCAGAGGACGCCGGCGGGAATCATCACCACGGTGACGAGCGCGGACTCCCAAATGAGCGGGAACTGGAAGGTCGTCCCGGCGAAGACCGAGCCCCACGGCATCACTTGCGAATAAATGTACAACCCGGTGCGCACGAGAAAGATCTCCAGCGCCGCATCCATGAGAAACCCGACCACGAAGAGCAGCACGGCCAAGCTGATGAGCGGCCGACGCCACACGAAGGAGTCGGTGGACGCACGTGCCTGAATGCGGCGCAGGATCCAGATGGCCGCGAAGAACGGGCCGATGAAGTAGAAGGTCGAGTATCCGATCACGATGAAGGGCTCGATCGTCGGCGACAGGTTCACCAAGGGCCAGTCCTCCGGCCAGTGCCAGAGCTGGGGGTTGTAGACCGCGTACGGCGCCCAGTTCATGATCGGGTCCTGCCAGACGATCATCGTCGATGCGAGGACCATCAACAGGTACGGATGCGCCGGGCGCCGGCGCCACGCCCACACCCACACGGCGATGAGCGTGAGCATCATGACGATCGTCCCGACCTGATGGAGGACGAGCCAGCCGCTCCATCCGAACAGAAACTCCACCGGACGCGGAACGCCCGTCACCTCCGGATTGGCGATGCGAGGGGAGACGGCGCCGGTGCGCGCGTTGTAGGCGATCACCCCGAGCACGGCGACGGCGACCGCGATACACACCGCGGCCACCAGTGACCGCTTCGGCGCGGCGGCCGTACGGCCGATGGACGATTGCATCCGCGTGCTCATCGCGTCGGCCATCGCATCACTCCTGACCGAAGCGATCGACGAGGTGTGAGTTGACGCCGTCCGGATCGAGCCGCCGGGCCACGAGGTAGCCAGCGCCCATCCAGGCTCGGTGGCTCCAGTTCCCGAAGCGGAGCATGGTGCCTGGTGCGCCCGAGGCAGCGGGAAGCATCTTCAGCCGCTCGAGCGCCTCCTTCACGCCGCGCGGGCTCAGGGGACGCGCGTCGGCGAAGGCGCGCAGCAGCGCGGTCGCGATGTCGCGGTTCACGACCGGCACGCAGTACTGCGGGCGCCGGCCGTAGGCCGCCGCATACTGATCGAGGAAGCGCTGGCCGACGAGGTTGGCCTCGTCGTACTGATCGATTCCGGTCCATCCCATGAACGCCTGCCACAGAATTGGGCTGATCCACGCATTCTGGAACGCGGTGCTCGTGAAGCGGGGCGGATCCCAGCCCATCGCCGCGAGCTCCGCATTGACGTGCAAGATCCCGAAGCCGAAGCCGCAGTGGACGAGCGCGGTCGGGTTCGCCTCGCGCACGGTGCGGAGCGCCTCGCCGACGTCCTGCGCGGTCTGGGCGAGCCGCCCCTCCGCCACGATGCGAATCCCGGCATCTCGGCACGCGCTGCCGAAGCTCTTGAGGTAGCTCTCACCCACCAGCGACTGCTCGACCAGCACGCCGACCTCGGCGTGCCCGTCCTTGGTCAGCAGTTGCGCCCAGAAGATGGGCTCGTCGGTCAGCGAGCCCTGCGGAAACGAGAAGGTCCACTCGCCCAGCCAGTCCTCGGAGCCGGTGACGCTGACCGCCGGAACCCGGAAGCGCTGCTCGATCGCCTCGCGCGTCGGCACGGCGTTGTCGGTGATGCTCGGACCGAAGATGGCGAGGCAGCCCTCCTCGACGAGCTCGCCGTAGGCGTCGATGACCGCCTTGACCGTTCCCTTCGGAAGGCCTTCGACCTCGCGGAACACGATCTCCACCCGGCGGTCGATCACCTTCTGCTTCAGGCCTTCGCTGAACACGAGCTCGAACGTCTGCGTCAGGTCCTCCCGCCGCTCCTTCGGGAAGTACTCCGGCAGCCGGAAGTCGAAGAGGTAGCCGAGCTTGATCGGCGCTGCGGTGCTCTCGTAGGACATCTCAACTCCGTTCGTCGGCCAGGTACGCGTTGATCATCTCCACGAGCCCGCTCGTCACGGTCGCGTCATCGGTGAGCGGTCCGGCCACGGCAGCGCGCGCGGCCTCGCGCGGGCTCAGCCCTTCGGCAACCAGCCGCCCGGCGGCGATGAGCACTCGCGTCGAGGCGACCTCGCGCAACCCGGTCGTCTCGAGGCGGCGGATCGCCTGACCGAGCCGCACCAGCTCGGCTGCCGCGTCGTGGCCGATGCCGGCTTCGTGGGCAACGATCTGCGCTTCGATCTCGGCGGGCGGAAACCCGAACTCGATGGCGACCATCCGCTGGCGCGTCGAGTCCTTGAGGTCCTTGAGCACGCTCTGGTACCCGGGGTTGTAGGACACGACCAGACAGAACCCGGGTGCCGCGTCGAGGGTCACCCCGAGCCGATCGATCGGCAGCTGGCGGCGGTGGTCGGCCAGCGGATGGAGCACGACCGTCGTGTCCTGGCGGGCCTCGACGACCTCGTCCAGGTAGCAGATGGCGCCCTCGCGCACGGCCCGTGTCAGCGGGCCGTCGACCCACTCGGTGTCCCCACCGCGGAGCAGGAACCGACCGACGAGATCCGCGGTCGTCAGGTCGTCATGGCAGGCGACGGTGATCAGCGCCCGGTCGAGGTCGAAGGCCATCGCCTCGAGGAAGCGCGTCTTTCCGCACCCCGTCGGTCCCTTGAGCAGCACCGACAGGCCCTGCCGAAAGGCCGCTTTGAACACCCGCTCTTCGTTCGCGATCGGCACGTAGTACGGCCGCGACGCTCGAGCCGCGCTCACGCCGTCCAGCCGTGCCGTTCTCACCCCGTCGCCCGACACTAGCGCTGACCTCCCCGTCGCCGCGGCACCTCCGCGGAGCGGAGAGCCGAGCGGAACAGTGGACCGATCACCTGACGCAGCTGCTCGGTCCTCGGAATCGCGGCGTGAGCGGCGCTTCCGAACACGCGCCGAAGGGTGTCCGCATCGGTGCCGGCGCCGATGGTCAGACAGACGCAGCCCGTACCCCGGCGGCGGGCCTCGGCAAGCGCGCGCCGCGCGTCGGCGGCACCACACGCGAGCTCATAACCGTGGTCGTATGCCAAGCCATCGGACAGCACGACGAGCAACCGCCGCGACGTCCCACCCCAGCTCTCCAACACCGCCGCGCCGTGGCGGATCGCCGCGCCCAGCCGCGAGTACGCGCCGGGCACGAGGCCGTGCAGGCGCCGCATCACCAGGGCGTCGAGATCGTCGTCGAAGCGCTTCACCGGCGCCACGTGCACGGCGGACCGCCCGCGCGAGTGATAGGCGTAGAGCGCCACGCGGTCGCCGAGCTCGTGCAGCGCGACCGTGAGCGCGGCGGCCGCCGCCCGCTGTTGCTCGTGCACCGTGTGGCCCGCCGCACCGGGCTCGGCCGCGGAGCCCGAGGTGTCGAGCAGAAGGAGCACGGCGAGATCGCGCCGGCGGCGAAGGTTCTCGACGTAGACCGCCTCGTCAGGCGCCGATCCCGCGATCGCCATGACACGGGCCTCGACCACGGCGTCGATATCGATGTCGTCGCCCTGGACCCGCCGCTGGCAACGATCGAATCCGGTGCCGAGACGGAGGAGCGCCCGACGCAAGCCGTACCGGTCCGCCGCCAACGGAGGCGCGCTGTGCGCAGGTCGCGGCGCGACCTCCTGCACCGTGCACCAGTCGCGGCGGTAGCGCCGTTGATGAACGTCCCACTCGGGATACGTCGTCCCCTGAACGCCGACGGCGGACTCCTCCACGCGCTCCGCCATGCCGTGCGAGAGCACCGGGTGGCCGCCGGCCGGCGGCGCGGCGCGGGTTCGGTGCGTTGGCGCGTCGGCACCCGGCGGGCCGCCGCCGTTGAGCTGGCGAACCACCCCCAGCACGTGCCCCAGCAACCGGCCCAACGCACCCCCGCCGCCGACCGGGCTCGAGAAGTCGACAGCGGTGCCATCGTCGTCGTCCTCGGCAAGCTCAGCGAGCACGCCGCGCTGCTCGCGCGGAGCGGGCTGGTGCGTCGCCGCCGAGCCCTCGGCGCGGTCGATCGCCAACAGAGGTCGCGCGCGGATGGCGCCGAAGCTGTGCGGCGGGTCAGCGATCGCCTCCCGGCTCAGCGCGGCAGCCAGGGACGCGGCGGGCGAATCAGCGCGAGCGGCGACAGCGGCGTCGATGAGCGACCGCACCGACCGTGGCAACAGGTCGGCGATCGCGGCCAGCGCCCGATGCCCTTCGACGCCCAGGTATCGCCGCGCCAGCGCCGGGCGCCGCTGCAGCCGGCGTACGACGTCGGCGTGCAGGCTCCCGGCGGCGAGGAGCGAGGCCTGCACGGCGAGCGCCGCGACGCGCTCACGCGGGCCGCTGTCGGCGTCGACGAAGACCACCCGCCCGTCGGTCCACGCTGGCTCGCCGGGCTCGCCGGGCGCGACCCGCAGGGCGCGGCCGGAGATCGCCGAGGCGAGCAATCCCAGCCGCCCCAGGCCGTCGTCGTGTACCTCTGCCGTGCTCACGAAAACCTTTTAGCTAGTCGGTGATCGGCGAACCAAATATCTGTTCCACTACCGTCCGGCGATGGCGGCGGTCAAGCGGCATCCCCTACGCGCTGCGGGTGGTGACCCCACGCAACACCGTGTCGCGAGCGTGAATGAGCGCCGCGCGCTTTCCCGCGGCGCGAACGATGCTCTCCGGCATCCACAGGACGTCGATCACGCACCGGGACAGCATCTCGGTGGAGGGACTGTCGATGCGGATCTCTCCCGAACGAATCCCCGCCGACAACAGCGCCTTCAGCTGCCGCAGCCGCGTCGTGAACGACCGCGCCGGATTGGCGTCCGGCGGCGACTGTCGCATCCACGCGAGTTGAATCCGGAACTCGTCGTGGAACCGATCCAACGCGTTGATGTCCACCCAGCTGAGCGCGTCGAGCTTCTCGATGGGCGTGGCGTCCGACTGAAGAATGCCGACCCATCCCGCGCCAACCTTCTGTTCGAACGAGCGCATGATCGACGCGAGGAGCGCTTCCTTCGAACCGATCACCCGATGGACGGTGCCGGTACCCAGCCCCGCCGCCGAGGCGATGTCCCTGATCGTGGTGACTTCGTACCCTCGGCGACCGAACTCCGTTCGTGCCACCCGACGGACGTGGGCCGCCTTGTCGTCGGGATTCGCTTCGCGCTCGTCCGTCCACGTCTGGATGACCTCGTTTGCGGCGGCGAAGGCGCGGGAGCGATCCAGCTCCGCGTCACTGTGCGGCCGGCTGGCGAGCCCCTGCAACAGGATGCGGCACAGGATCGCGGCGACCTGGTCGGCGGCGGCTTTGTGCCGAATGACGTCGAGGCCGACATGCAGCAGCGACTGGCACATCCGGTCCGCCAGCGTGGGAAGATCGATGTCGGGTCTGATGTAGCCGCTCCACCGGCCGGCGCGCAGGGTCTGGAGCATCGCCTGCTGAATCGCGACCGGCGGCCGCTGGGCCAGCTCCACCAGCTCCGGATTCGCGCTCGGCGCCTCATAGAACGAGATCTGCAGGGCGGCGCGATGCTGAACGGCGCACTGCGCGATCGCCGATCCGAGCTCGACGATTCCCTCGGACGCGGGCCTCGGGTGCGGTTCGTCGAGTCGTTGCTGGGCGATCTCCGCGATGCGGTCCAGATCGGCGTGATACCGCCGAATCAGCTCGATCAGGATCGCTTCCTTGGATTCGAAGTGGTGGTACAGGCTTCCCGCGAGAATCCCCGCAGCGTCGGCAATCTCCTCCAGCGACGTGCGCAACCCCGAGGAGGCGATCAGCGACGCCGCCGATTGAAGGATCTCGGTTCGCCGACCTCCATCGGCGCCGGCGCTCGGCACAGGCGCGCTGCTCTTCACCGCGGTGCGGCGCGTCGGCGTCATGCGAACACCGGGGAAATTCGAAATTCGAAATCCGAAAGTCGAAACAAATTCGACACGGCAAATCCAAATGACCGACACGGAGAGCCAAGAGTGTGTTTCGAACTTTCGAGCATTGGGGTTTCGAGTTTGTTTCGAATTTCGAAATTCGAATCTCGGATTTGAAGCGGCGAAGCCGCTACGCCGTGATGCCGAGACGGTCGCAGAGGCCGAACACCTCGTCGAAGATCGACATCGGAATGGTGAACGGGTCGGTAGCCGACATGTCGTGGAGATGAGCGGCGATGTCGTCGGCGGTCGGGGCGCTGCCCGGCGCTGCCAGCCACCCCTCGCCGAGTCCGACGAAGACCCGGGCGAAGCGCCGGGCGCCCGCCGAGTAGTTGTGATGGGTGAGCTCGCAGGCCCGACTGGCGAGAAAGACGACGATCGGCACCACCAGTTCGGGCTGGATGGCGTTCAGGAATCCCGACTCCTCGAGGTACTTCGGGTCGGGCACCGTGTCGGTGACCATCCGCGTGAAGGCGAAGGGGAGCACGGTGTTCGCCAGGATGCCGTGCTGGGCGCCTTCGATCGCGATGACATTGGCCAACCCGAGAAGACCAGCCTTGGCGGCGGCGTAGTGGGCTTCGAGCGGCTGGCCGAACAGCCCGGCGGACGAAGCGATGAAGACGAAGCGGCCGGAGCCCTGTGCTTTCATCACACGGAACGCGGGTTGGCTCAGATGGAATCCGCCGTCCAGGTGCACGCTGAGCATGCGCCGCCACTCGGCGTGCGACAGCTCGTCGAAGGGCACGCTGTTGAAGATGCCCGCGTTGCTGACGACCGCATCGAGGCGACCGAACCGGTCGACCGCGGTACGCACGATGGCCTCGCCGCCCTCGGGGCTCGCCACCGACTCGGACGACGCCACCGCGATCCCGCCCCCGCGCGCGATCTCCTCGACGACGCGGTCGGCGACGCCGGAGTCCGATCCCTCGCCGTGCATCGAGCCCCCGAGATCGTTCACCACCACCGACCCTCCGCGCCGCGCGATCTCCATCGCGAAGAGGCGGCCAAGACCTCGGCCAGCTCCAGTGACGATCACCACTTGGCCTGCAAAGTCGATCATAGGCCCCCGGGGAACCAAATATTGGTTCCACCCCAGTCCCTGCAAGCCCAAAGGGCTTCTTGGCCCCGAGGCCTTTTGAAACGGACCCCACTACCGGCTTCTCGGCAGTTCTGGAGGGCGCCGACGGAGCGGCGCCCTCCAAGACGCGGACCGGTGACCAGTGCCCTACCCGAGCATGACCATGCCGCCGTCGACGACCAGCACCTGCCCGGTCATCTTGTCGCTGTCTTCCGAGGCGAGGAACACCGCCGTGCCCGTGAGGTCCTCGGGTTGGAGGGCGCACTTCAGGGCATTGAACATGGGGAGCATCGTCATCATGTCGTCGGGCACGATGCGCTTCGCTGCGTCGGTGAGCGTGAGGCCGGGGCAGATGGCGTTGACGTTGATGCCCCACGGCCCCAGATAGCCCGCCATGTACTTGGTCAGCCCGGAGACGCCGATCTTCGCCACGCTGTAGTGCGGCGACGGTGATGGCGCGTCGGGATCCGACGTATCCACGACGCCTGCGTTGCCGATGTAGGCGGCGGTGGAGGATTGGTGAATGATCTTGCCCTTTCGCCGCCGCTTCATGTACGGCTCGACCGCGCGCGTGCACAACCACACCCCGGTGAGATTCACCGACAGGATCTTGTTGAAGTACTCGAGGCTGCGGTCCTCCAGCTGCATGTCGTAGAAGATCGCCGCATTGTTGAGCAGGATGTCGATGCTCCCGAACCTCTCGTGGGTCGCGGCGGCCAGCCGCTTGGTGTCCTCCTCCTTCGACACGTCGGTCTTCAGTGCCAGGCCCTCGCCTCCCAGCTTGGCGATCTCCTGCACCACGTCCTGGGCCTGCGCCTCCCGAATGTCGCCGATGACGACCTTCGCTCCTTCGCGGGCGAATCGCAGGGCGTACTCTCGTCCGATGCCCTGCCCCGCCCCGGTGATGATGGCTACCTTGTCTTTCAAGCGCATGGTCGTCCTCCTGAGGTTGATGGTGTCTTGGGTTGGGATGCGTCGGCCAGATCGGCCGCCGCGCGCGCCCGGAGCTCGTCCTTCAGGACCTTTCCCGCGGCGTTGGTCGGCAGCGACGCGACGCGGACGACGTGCCGCGGCACCTTGTAGTTGGCCAGGCGCCGGCGCGCCCAGGCGATGATCGCGGCGGGATCGACCGATCGGCCCGGGGCGGCAACGACGTAGGCGACCGCGACTTCGCCCAGGCGCTGGTCGGACAGGCCGACCACCGCGACTTGACCGATCGCCTCGTGAGCCTGCAAGGCGTTCTCCACCTCGGCCGGGTACACGTTGAAGCCGCCGACGATGAGCATGTCCTTCAGGCGTCCGACGATCCGTACGTAGCCGCGCTCGTCCATCGTCGCCAGGTCGCCGGTGTGCAGGAAGCCGCGCTGGTCGATGGCGGTCGCCGTGGCCGCGGAATCGTCGAGATAGCCCTGCATCACGCTGTACCCGCGGACGAGCAGCTCACCCGTCGCGCCCCGGTCGACCTCCTGCCCGTCCGCGTCGGCGACGACGACCTCGAGACCGTCCATCGGACGCCCTGCCGTCGTGGCGATCGTCTCCGCGTCGTCGTCGGGACGGGTGCCGGTGCACGTCCCGGCCTCGGTGAGCCCGTAGCCGGTGAGGATGGAGCGGAACGGAAGCTCGGCGCGCATCTCCTCGATCAGCGCCACGGGGATGTCGGCCGCCCCGGTGACCGCCACCCGCAGGGTATGCAGGTCGAACGCACCGCGCTCGGGGTGGTCGAGGATCGACCGGTAGATCGTGGGCGCACCGGGAAACACCGTGACCCGCTCGCGCTCCACCAGCGACAGCACCGTCGGAACGTCGAACACCGGGACCGGGACGATGGTGGCGCCCTGGAGCAGGCTGGCCAGCCATCCCGCCTTGTAACCGAACATGTGGAAGAAGGGGTTCACGATGAGATAGCGGTCGCCGGGCCGGAGTCCGGCGAACGCGCACCAGTCGCGAAACTGGCGGACCGTCTGCCCGTGGGTCATGACCACGCCCTTCGGGCGCCCGGTCGTGCCGGACGTGAACAGGACGTCGCTGGTGTCGGACGGCTGCACGCGCTGTCGGCGCTCCGTCGCCGCGGTGGCGGAGACTCCCCCGGCCTGTTCGGTGAACGCGCGCCAGGGCTGCACGTCGGCGCGGTTCGGCGCTTCTCCGACGCCGGCCGAGCCTTCCAGAAGCACGATCCGGCGCAGATCGGGGAGCGGCGTCTCGGCGGCGGTGAGCATGCCGACGGTGTCGGTATCGAGGAAGCCCACCGTCGTGACCAGCATGACCGCCTGCGAGGCCGAGAGGACGTACGCAGCTTCCTCGCCCTTGAATCGGGTGTTGATGGGCACGATCGCCGCCCCGGCGGATTGCGCGCCGAGGGCGGCGACGATCCAGTCCAGCCCATTGGGCGCCCAGATCGCCACGCGGTCGCCCGACTGCACGCCGGCCGCCATCATGGCCCGGCTCGAGGTACTCACCAGCTCGCCGAGCTGCCGATACGTCACCCGCCGTTGCGGCTCGACCACCGCCTCGGCGTCGCACCGCGCCGCGACAGTCGCCGCGACGGCCGACGGGATCGTCTCAGCCAGGGCGTCGGATCGGTGTGCTGTGCTGGTAGGACGCACGGGGTCGCCGCTCGGGCTTCTCGGCTCGTCGCTTCATACCTGGAAGCCGTAGACATGCGCGGCGTTCTCACAGGTCACCTTGCGCAGGACGTCGATGCCATGCCGTGCGAGCGGCGACTCGGCCAATGCCTTGCGCGAGTGGGGCCACGTGCTGTCGCCGTGCGGGTAGTCGGAGGCCCACATCACGTTGCCGATGCCGATGCGCGGGATCAGCTCGACGCCGAGCTTCTCGTCCTCGTAGGTGGTGAACACCTGCCGCGCGAAGATCTCGCTCGGCCGCATCTCGATCTTGTGGTTCTGGATCTTCGAACCGTACTTGTGCAGCTCGTGGTCGAGCCGTTCGATCACGTACGGGATCCAGCCCAGGCCGGCCTCGCCCATCACGAACTTGACGCGCGGCCGCCGCTCGAGGATGCCCGAGAAGATCAATCCCGAGAGCGTCTCGTCGAGCTGCATCGGGACCACGGCGACGGCGGCCGGCATCTCCCAGGAGCCGAGCTTCATGGTCAGGCTGTGTAGACCTCCGGAGAGGTGCGCGTGGATCGGAATGCCGATCTCCTGGGCGGCGTCCCAGAAACCCGTCCAGACGTCGTCGAAGAGCGGCTTGCCGCGGCCCACCGTGCTGCTGACGATCGCGCCCTTGTGGCCCAGCTTCGCGCAGCGCTCGAGCTCCTGCGTGGCGACCTGCGGATCGTACGAGGGGATGTCCGGCAGCAGCACCAGGCGATCGGGGGCCTGGCGCTGAAACTCGGCCGCCCAGTCGTTGTAGACGCGCGCGACCTGCTCGTGCAGCGCCGCGTCGGTGATGTTGAGCTGGGTGCAGGTGGGGCCGTAGACCACCTGGGCGTGCACGCCGTCACGGTCCATGTCCTCGAGTCGTGTCGTGGGCTGACCCGGTCGGAAGCCGTGGTCGTGCGCGGCGATGTAGCCCTTCTCCTTGCTGCCGCTCGGCGACACGCGCCGGCCGTTGCAGAACCAGTACGGCCCTTCGGGCGTCTGCTCGACGTGCGGGCCGCGCTCGCGCCACTCCTTGGGCAGCCGGGACGACCACGCGTCGGGCGGCATCGCGTGGATGTCGAGATGATCGTCGGCCGAGATCAAGACCTGGTCTGGCGGAAGGGACATGGACGCTACTCCTCCTTTGGGTCGGGCACGCTGGCCACCCACCTGACGGACCGCGGCTTTGCGGGCATCGCGGTTGCGGATTCTACTTGCGCGTCAGTATAATGGCAATCAACGCATGCATCCCCGGTCTGCCGCGCCCAAGCCCGTTCGTCACCGCAGCCATGGGCTTCAGACCCGCGCCGAGATCGTGGCTGCGGCCGAGCGCCATTTCGCCACGCGCGGCTTCGAAGCCGCGCGGCTCGACGACATCGCGACCGAGGTCGGCATCCGGCGCGCCGCGATCTTCTATTACTTCGCCGACAAGCAGGAGCTCTATGACGCGGTGCTGGACGAGGTCTTCAGCGACTTTTCGGAGGCCCTGCCGAGCGGCGGAAACGCGATCGAGCGCCTCGAAAGCGCGCTGACCGGCTGGATCGACTACGTCGCGCAACGCCCCAGCGTCGCGCGCCTGATCCTGCGCGAGGCGGCGAGCTTCCAGCCCGGACGGGTGTCGCCGTTCATGCGCGCCGGCAGCGCTTCGATCGAGTGGTTCCGGGCGCTGATCGACGACGGCGTCGCGTCGGGCGCGCTCGAGCCCCGGATCGAGCCGTACCGTTTCATGAGCCTGATGGGCGCGATCACGGTGTTCCACTTTGCGGCCATGCCCTGGTTGACCCTGAACACAACCGTCGACCCATGGAGCCCGGCGGAGCTCGACAAGCACAAGCGCGAGATCCTGCTCGTCGCCCGCGACATGCTCGGCATCACAGCGCGGCGTCGAGCACGCGAGGCCTGAGAAGGCGCTGGAGAACACGCAGGAGGACCGGCCGTGCAGATGAACGACATGATCCTGGTGAGCGTCGACGACCACGTCTGCGAGCCCCCCGACATGTGGGAGCGCCATCTCTCGCCGCAGTGGAAGGAGCGTGCGCCGCGGTTCGTCACCAAGGAGGACGGCACCAACCTGTGGGTGTTCGAGGGCCAGCAGATCCCCAACGTGGGGCTGAACGCCGTGGCGGGCCGCCCCCCCGAGGAGTACGGCGTCGAGCCGACCGCGCTCTCGCAGCTGCGGCCCGGCTGCTACGACGTCGACGCGCGGATCGATGACATGAACGTCAACGGCGTGCTGGGATCGCTCTGCTTCCCGACCGTCCCGGGTTTCGTCGGCGAGCTGTTCGGCCGCCAGGCCGCCGCCGGCGAGACCGATCTCGCCATCGCCATGCTGCGCGCGTACAACGACTGGCACATCGACGACTGGTGCGGCCGACACCCCGGCCGCTTCATCCCCTTGGCGATCCCGCCCATCTGGGACCCTGAGGAAATGGCCCGCGAGGTACGGCGGGTCGCCCGGAAGGGCTGCCATGCCATCACCTTCGCCGACAACCCCGGCGCGCTCGGCTATCCGAGCCTGCACGACGCGCACTGGGATCCCTTCTGGAGGGCCTGCTCGGACGAGGGCACGGTCGTGTGCATCCACATCGGCTCCGGCACGCGCCCGGCCATGCAGGACATGAACGCGCCGGTCGAGATCATGATCGCCGGCACACCCATCAGCCTGTTCAACTGCGCCTCCGAGCTCGTCTTCTCGGAGATCTTCACCAAGTTCGCCGGCCTCAAGGTCGCGCTCTCCGAGGGCGGAATCGGTTGGATCCCGTACTTCCTGGAGCGAATCGACTACGTCCACCACCATCACCACCGCTGGACCCTGCACAGCTTCCCGAACGGCAAGCGGCCGAGCGACGTGTTTCGCGAGCACGTCATCACCTGCTTCATCGACGACGCGGCCGGCGTCCGCGATCGCGACCTGATCGGCATCGACACCATCACGTGGGAGTGCGACTACCCGCACTCGGACTCGACCTGGCCCGAGGCGCCCGAGAGGCTGTGGGCCTCGCTCAACGGCGTGCCCGACGCCGACATCCACAAGATCACCTGGCAGAACACCACCCGGCACTTCCAGTACGACCCCTTCAAACACCTGCCGAAGGAGCGGTGCACCGTCGGCGCCCTGCGCGCCCTGGCGCAGCACGTCGACCTCACGCCGCGCGTCGGCGGCGGCGGCAAGCTGCCCTCCGACTACGCCAAGGGGTACGCCACCATCGGCGACATCATGAATCAGTTGGCCCAGGCGTTCTCGACGCCGTTCGACAGCCAGGCGGGAGGCACTCGATGAACGTGCTCGAGCGGGATTTCTTCACCGACCCCGAAATCCTGCAGGACCCGCTGCCCTACTACCGCGCGCTGCACGAGCGCGGCCCCGTGGTGCGGGAGCCGCACAAGGGTGTTTTCATGCTCTCCCGCATCGACGAGATCGTCGAGGTCTACACCGATCACGAACGCTTCTCGGCGATCGTCGGGCCGCTCGGTCCGCTGGTGGACCTCCCGTCGCCCGCCGAGGGGGAGAGCTGGAGCGACGTCATCCAACACCGCCGCCACGAGATCCCGATGGGCGACCAGATCACCTCCCTCGATCCGCCCCAGCACACCCGACATCGCGCGCTGATCGGCAAGCTCTTCACGCCCACCCGGCTGAAGGAAAACGAAGACTTCATGTGGGCCCTCGCCGACGGGCTGATCGACGAGTTCGCCGATCGCGGCGAGATGGAGTTCGACCGTGCCTACGCGCGGCCCTTCACCCTGCTCGTGATCGCCGACCTGCTCGGGGTCCCGCGCGAAGACCACAAGACGTTTCGCGGCTGGCTGGGGGGCGAAAAGGGCACCGTCGGAGACCCCGAAGGACGGCACGTGGGCGATCAGGTGTTTGCCAACCTGTTTCCCTACTTCGCCCAATACATCGAGGAGCGTCGCACGTCGCCGCGCGACGACGTCATGAGCCGGCTGGCCAACGTGCGATTCCGCGATGGCGAGCTCCCCGAGGTGATGGATATCGTCCGCCTCACCACCATCCTCTTCGCCGCCGGCCAGGAGACCACGGCGCGCCTGCTCGGCGCGGGAATGCGGGTCCTCTGCGAGCAACCGGCCCTTGCCGAGGAGCTCCGCAGCGATCCAGGAGTGATCCCGAATTTCGTCGAGGAGTGCCTGCGTCTCGAGGGGGCCATCAAGGGCTCCTTCCGCCTGGCCCTGCGCGATACCAGCCTCGCCGGCGTCCGCATCCCGGCGGGGTCCATGGTGATGGCGGTGATCGGCGCCGCCAACCGCGACCCGCGCGTCTTCGAAGACCCCGACCGCTTCGATGCCCGGCGACCGAACGCCGCGCGCAACGTCGCCTTCGGCCACGGCGAGCATTTCTGCCCCGGCGCCAGTCTGGCTCGGGCCGAAGCACGCATCAGCTTCGAGCGGCTCCTGGCGCGGCTCGACGACTTCCGGCTGGTGGACCCCTCCGCGCTGTCCTACGTCGAAACCTTCATCATCCGCGGCCTCAACCGGCTGCCGCTGCGCTTTCGGCGCCGATCCCCCGCCTGAGCCTTCGGCTTCGCCTCAGGCTCCGGCGTCGGAAGGCTCAGGCTGAGTCTGAGGCTGAGGCTGAGGGTAAGCCTGCCCAGCGAGTTTTCTTCTCAGCTTGAACCTGAGCCTCAGCCTGAGCCTGAGCCTCGGCCTGCCGAAACCCAAGGCAGGCAGCGTCCGGGGCTCGGGGTGACCGAGCCGCACACGTTCCCGTGACCTCCCAACCGCCCCTATTTGCCTCGGAACACCGGGTCGCGCTTCTCGAGGAACGCGCGCGGCCCTTCCTTGGCGTCCTCCGATGCCATGACCTGCATCCCGTGGGTCTGCTCGATCGCGAACGCCTGTTCTTCGGGCAGCGTTTCCGTCTCGCGCAGGGTGGCGACGATCGCCTTCACCGCCAGCGGTCCGTTCTTCGCGATGCGGGCCGCGATCTCCTTCGCCTTCGCGAGCGCCTGGCCGTCGGGCACGATGTGGTTGATCAGCCCCAGCTCGTAGGCGCGCTTCGCCGGCAGGTCCTCGCCGCAGATCAGCATCTCGGCCGCCACCGCGTAGCCAATCTGGCGGCGCAACCGCACCGTCGAGCCGGCCATGGGGAAGAGGCCGCGCTGCACCTCGGTGACGCCGAATACGGCGCTCTCGCCGGCGACGCGGATGTCCGTTCCCTGCAGGATCTCCGTTCCCCCCGCGCGCGCGAAGCCCTCGGCGGCGAGGATCACCGGCTTGGTTGGCCGGTAGGTCTTGAGCCAGGCGCCGTAGATGATCGGCATGTCGCTCATCACCCGCGCGATCCACTCGTTGTCGGCCTTGCCGGACATGAGCTTGCCGATCTCCGACAGGTCCATGCCCGCGCAGAAGGTGCTGCCCTTGCCGGTGAGGATGGCCACGCGCAGGTCGGCGTCCGCGTCGAGTTGCTTCCAGGCGTCGTAGAGGCGGCACATCACCTCGCAGTTCACGGCGTTGCGCTTCTCGGGACGATTCAGGGTGACGGTGAGGATGGTTCCGTCCTTCTCGACGATGACGGCGGGCTCGGTCATTGGGGGCTCCTGTTGGGGAAAGCGTCTCGCGTCGGGGAGATCCTGCAGTTAACAGGTGGGAGTCGACAGTCAACAGGGAGGGTTCCGTCGACAGTTGAGGGTCGACGGTCGAGAATTGAGAGCCCGGAGGACTGTCGACTCCGCAGTGTCACCTCTCGCCGTGTCGGCGAGTTGACCTAACGGCCACTCGCAGACATCCGAATCGAGCTGTCTTTGCTGCTCGTTCGCCTCAGCCGGCCACACGCATCGGCGTCGGGGTCGGTGTCTCCGTCGGGGTTGGTGACGGGGGTTGGGGCGTCGGCGTCGAGGTGCGTGTCGCGGTACGCGTGGGCGGGCATTGCGTGCCGTTTTCGCACGCCCTCCACAGCAGCCGACAGGTGACGAGGTCGTCGACAAACTCGGCCCTGCATCTCATCTCACAGCGCCGCAAGCGGGCAATCGCCAAGAGACAGGAAGGCGAGAACAAGCCGGCGCTACAGGAGTGAGGGACAGCGGCTCGCACATCCGCACAGTCAGAGAACTCGCACAGTTGTTCGTGTCCAATGGCACTGCCCACGCAGTGGTCGAGGTCCGAATTGCACGGCACCTCGCAGATCTGCGCAGCCACGCCGCGTGGGAGATTCAACAGCACGGCGGTCAGAAGGACGGCCGCGATACGATACAACGACATAGGATTCCTCCCTCTCCAGAGAAAGCCAATGACGAACCGCACCGACGAATTGCGAAGCTGGCGTACCAGAGGGCCGGGCGACGGTCAACGGGAGATGCTGCGCCTTGTCGGGCCGAGCCCCCTGCGCGCGCGCAGCGCATCGGCGAGGAAGCGCGCCATCGCGGTCGCACGGGCGCGAAACGGGTACCCTTCGATCCCGAGCCAGTTGAGCATCAGCGTCACGAACGTGCCGACGACGACCTCGCTCAAGACCGCCACGGGGTAGGCTGTGGTGGTGTCGCCGGCGCGCACGCCGGCGCGCAGCAGCTCTCCGAAGGCTTCGTACAGCCGTCGGCTCTGCTCGACGTCCGGGGGCATATCGTGCACGAGCCGGATCACTTCCATGACGAAGCTGCGCTGCATCGGGCCGCCGCGCTCGACCTCGGTCGCGACCAGCGCGAAGAAGCGCTCGAGCTGTTGCGCCGTCGTGCCGCCCTCCCGGCGCACCGCCTCCAGGAGCGCGAGCAGCGTCTGCAGAAAGCTCTCGGCGATCTCGCTCATGAGATGCTGCCGGGTCGGGAAGTGATTGAAGAAGGTCTTCTGCGCGATGTCGGCCGCGTCGCAGATCTCATCCACCTTGACGGACTCGACGCCGCGCGCCGCAAACAGCTCCGTGGCGGCGCCCAGGATGCGCTCGTGCACCTCGCGCACACGGCGCTCGCGTCGCGAGGCCGGATCGGCGATCAACCGTGGTGCCGCCTTCGCCATGCCGCCTCTTACAGCGTACTTGACCGATATAGTCAACTGTACTAACTGCCACTGAGCGACCGTCGCACGGACACGGCCGAGGCAGCGGAACGATGAAGGTCGAGTTGCTCTTCGAGATCGAAGCCGCACGCGGTGCGGCCGGCGCCCGTTGAACGCGGGTCGGAGACGGGCCGTATGGAGTTCAACGTTGCGGATCTCTTCGAGGCGGCCGCCGACCGCGTCCCCGACCGCGAGATCCTGGTCTGCGGAGCCGAGCGCCGCACCTACGCCCAGCTCGACGCCCGCGCCAATCGACTGGCGCACTACTTCCAATCGGTGGGTATCGGCCGCGGCCAGCACCTCGGCATCTACGGCTACAACAGCGCGTTTTGGATCGAGGCGATGCTGGCCGCGTACAAGATCCGAGCCGTACCCATCAACGTCAACTACCGCTACGTCGAATCGGAGCTGCTCTACCTCTTCGACAACGCGGACTTCGTGGCGCTCGTTTTCGACGCGCAGTTCGGGCCACGGGTCGCACGCGTCCGCCAACAGCTCCCCCAGCCGCTGCATCTGATCGCCATCGACGACGACAGCGACAGCGATCCGTCGGCCATCGGCGCAATGGCCTACGAGAGCGTCCTGGCGCAGGCCCCGGCGGGGCGCGATTTCGCGGCCCGTTCCGGCGACGACCTCTACGTGCTGTACACCGGCGGCACCACCGGCATGCCCAAGGGGGTCATCTGGCGCCAGCAAGACGTCATCTTCACCCTCGGCGGCGGCATCGACCACGTCACCAGGGAACCTGCCGCGGCTCCGCAAGCGCTCACCGACAAGATCGGCGACTACCCCATGGTGATGGCGCCGCTCGCCCCGCTGATGCACGGCGCCGCGCAATGGGGCGTGCTCTCGCAGCTCTTCGTCGGCAACAAGGTGGTGCTGTGGACCGGCAGCTTCGACCCGCACGCGGTGTGGCGCATGGTCGAGCGCGAGCAGGTGAACAGCATCATGATCATGGGCGACGCCATGGCGCGCCCGCTCATCGAAGCCCTGGCGGAGCCCGGCGTGCACTACGACCTGTCGTCGCTCCGCACCATCTCGAGCACCGGGGCGGTCTTCTCGCTGTCGGTCAAGCGGCAGTACCTCGAGCGGTTCCCCGACGTCATGCTGATGGAAGCCACCGGAGCATCGGAGCAGGGATTCACCGGCATCAGCATGCTCAGCAAGGACAGCCTGGAGCCGCCCAGCATCGGTGGCCTGTCGGTGCGCGTCACCCCGGGCCGCGACGTCGTCGTCTTCGACGATGCGTTCGCGCCGGTCGAGCCGGGCTCGGGCGTGATCGGGAGGCTGGCGCGCGGCGGCAACGTGCCGCTCGGCTACTACAAAGACCCGAAGAAGAGCGCGGAGACCTTCGTCGAGGTCGGCGGACATCGCTGGTCCGTTACGGGCGATCTCGCCACCGTCGAGGCGGACGGCACGGTGCGTCTGCTCGGGCGCGGCTCGACCTGCATCAACTCGGGCGGCGAGAAGATCTTCCCCGAGGAGATCGAAGGCGTGCTCAAGTCGCACGCCGCGGTGTTCGATGCCGTCGTCGTCGGCGTGCCCGACGAGCGCTGGGGCAACCGCGTCGCGGCCATCGTGCAGCCGCGCTCCGGCCATCGACCGACGTTGGAGGAGTTGGCCGCGTACTGTCGAACACACCTTGCGGG
>Ga0335069_10003844_pt1 | contig 22502 bp, 18 predicted proteins | sample Lox_Sample_11_FD_206714 | JGI IMG/M metagenome (GOLD analysis project Ga0335069, IMG submission 206714) | Soil microbial communities from Loxahatchee National Wildlife Refuge, Florida, United States - Lox_Sample_1.1 | ecosystem: Environmental > Terrestrial > Soil > Wetlands | place: USA... | reverse complement strand
GGGGTCGGGCCCGTTACCCCCCCACCGGCCCCCCCCCGCCCGCGCCCCCCCCCGGGGGGGGGGGGGGCCCGCGCGGCTCGCGCGCGAGTGCGCCGACGCGGTGGCGGTGTACGCCAGCGATCTGCGCCGCGCGCGCGACACCGCGGATCCGATCGGGCGCGCCCTCGGACTGGAGGTCCGCACGGCGCGCGACCTGCGCGAGTTCGATCTCGGCCGCTGGGAGGGCAAGACCTACCAGGAGCTCTTCACGCAGCACCGGCTGTGGGATCACATGCGCGCGGATCCGCACTTCGCGCCGCACGGCGGAGAGTCGCCGCTGGCGGTCGCGGAGCGCCTGTGCGCCGCGCTGCGCGCCATCGCGGGCTGGCATCCGGGCGAGCGCGTAGTGGTGGTGAGCCACGGTGGCGCGCTGAGCCTGGCCTTCGGGCTGCTCCTCGACGGTGACTACGCACAGTGGCGTCGCGTGATGGACAACTGTGCCGTCAGCGAGCTCACCTTGGATCCGCTCGAGCTGCTCCGGTTCAACGACACGTCGCATCTCGACGCCATCTGAATGACACGCGCGACATTCACCGGAAACCCGCGAGTACTGCCGTAATTTTTTTCCTGGCTTGTGACATCCGTCACCTCGACTCCGCTTGCGCTCCTCTAGCGTGCCCGTCGCTCACGGGGAAGCGGCGCTCGACGGAGAACCGGAGGCGCTGCGTGGGTTGGCCACTGGGGGGCCGACCCCTGGCTGTGCAGTTCGGGAACAGCGGCAGCGACTGAGGTTGCGGAGGTTTCGGGGGTGCTCGAAGGGGCAAGTGCGCGCCGCGCCCGGCGCGCCACAGGGCGAAGTCTCGTACTTCTATTGGTCTCCGGATGCACGGTGCTGCTCGGGAGTTCAGTCCTCGCCGAGATCAGCGTACAAGGGACCAACGCAACGCTGCGTTGGTCTCCCGCGGCGGGTCCGGTGAGCGGCTACATCGTGTCGGTGTCACGCAATGGCGGCACGATGCACGACGAGATCATGGTCACGAGCAACCAGGTCACGATCGCGGGGAAACCCGGTGACCTCGTCCAGATCGCCGTGCGCGCGTGGGGCTACCCGGACGGGCAGGGCCCGGATTACGGACCCTCGTCGGAGTCTTCCGAGCCCATCCGGTTCACCGGCGTGTCGAGCGTGTCCGCCGTGCTCGCCATGGAGTGCCAGGCCTGCGGAACGTTCGCGATCGTCGACACCGGGGGCTCGTTCAGCGTGTCAACGGTGTACCCGACGGGTGGAAGCTGGGAGCTCGTCGGGACCGAGCAATTCGTGCCGGGCCGGCTACAGGCGCTGCTGCACGAGCGCAACACGGGCGCGCTGTGGATCGGGGACGTCGGGCCGAACAGTGTGACACCGTACGCATCCCAATCCGATCCGTCGTTCTCGCGGTTCGAGGTCGCGCGCCCCTACGATCTCGATGGCGACGGCGCCGCCGAGATCGTGATGCATGACGAGGCCAGCGGCCTCGTCGAGATCTGGGGCATGGTGAACGGCGCACTCGTGAGACGCACGCAGTGGGCCGGCCCCATCGGCTGGCACCTGTTCGCCGTGAGCGATCTGGACGGCGACGCGGGTGACCTCTGGTTCGACGCGCACAACGGTCTCGTGGCGGTCGCCCGCTTCCAGAATCTCGCGTTCGCCGGCTCCTACATCCTCGCCGCGCCATCGAGCGACGCCACGCCCGTGGACGTCTCGGATTACGACGGCGACGGCATGGCCGACGTGCTGTGGCGCGACGACTCGGGGGTCATGACGATCACCTCGAGATACGGCAACTGGAGCCAGACGCCGCAGATCGTGCCCGGCCAGCCGGGCGATCAGAGCCTCGTGCCAGTCGGGTCGGCCGATTTCGATGGGCGACGCGGATCCGAGATCCTGCTGCAGAACCTCACGACGGGCCAAATCGGCGTCGCGTGGCCGGCCGGCGGTCGTCAATGGTTGATGTCGCTCGGCGATGCGCGATGGAGCGTCGTCGACGTGTATTGATGACGGCGGGCGGCGGCGCCGTGGGACCGAATGGGTCGCCTTCATCACCTGGCGACCCGTTCAGGGCACGAACAGGCGACGCACGAGAGCCTGGGTGATCCACCGACCCCTTGGGAAGGGAAACGGGGACCGCCGGGCGTATCTCGCGGCTACAGTGGGTGAGCCGTTTCCACGCGCTGGGCCCGCTCAGCCGCCCACCGACAGGGCCTTGCTTGCATGTATGAAAGCTTCTTCAGCCTGCGAGAGCCCGCCTTCTCGCTCACGCCGGACCCCCGCTTCCTATGGCCGTCCGAGACGCACCAGGAAGGGTTCGCGGCGCTCTACTACGGCATCACGCGGCGCAAGGGCTTCCTGCTGCTGACCGGCGACGTCGGCACCGGAAAGACCACTTTGCTGCGCGCCGTGCTCTCCGAGATTCCGACAGAGATCGAGGTCGCGCTGCTGATGAACACGGCGGACCTCGACAGCATCGACCTCTTCAAGCTGATCGCCGCCGAGCTGCGCCTCGACGGCACATTCACTTCGCGCGCGGACTATCTCATCGCGCTCAACCGCTTCCTGCTCACACGCCTCGAGCGCGGACTCAATACCGTGCTGGTGATCGACGAAGCGCAAAACCTCGACCGCCGGTTGCTGGAGCAGGTGCGCCTGCTCTCGAATCTCGAGACCGCGTCGGAGAAGCTGCTCCAGATCGTGCTGACCGGTCAGCCCGAGCTGCGCGACGTACTGGCCAGCCCCGAGCTCGCGCCGCTGCGTCAACGCATCGCGCTCGAGCACCACGTCCAACGCCTGCGACCGGAGGAGATCGCGCCCTATCTCCAACATCGCATCGAGGTGGCGGGCGCGCGCTACGAGGACCTGTTCGCGCCCGGCTGTGAGGAGATCTTCTACGGCTTCTCGGCAGGCTGTCCGCGCCTGCTCAATCTGCTGGCGGACCGCGCGCTGCTTGCTGGTTTTTCGCGCCAGGAGCGGCCCGTGCGTTCTGCGCTGCTCGAGCGCAAGGCGAAGGAGATGGCGGAGCAGCAGGCGCGCAGCCCGCTCGATCCGCGCCGTACCTGACCTCCCATGCGCCGCGCGCACGATCCGGGGACGGCCCCCCAGTCCCCGGCCTCGCTCGCACCCGGGCCTCCGTGGCGATCGGTTGCAAGCGTCCGAAAACGGCGAGTCGGGAGCGCGAGCCTCGGCTACACCCCCCCGCATGCAGCTCGATCCCTCCGTCTGCTATCGCGTGATGCGCGCGCGGGACGCGCGCTTCGACGGACGCTTCTTCGTCGCGGTCCGCACGACCGGGATCTACTGCCGGCCCGTGTGCCCGGCGCCGCTTCCACGCCGTCAGAACTGCATGTTCGTGAGCTGCGCCGCGGCGGCCGAGCAGGCCGGCTACCGGCCCTGTCTTCGCTGCCGCCCCGAGGCGGCGCCCGGCACGCCCGCCTGGCTCGGCAGCTCGACGACCGTCGCGCGCGCGCTCCGGTTGATCGACGCCGGCGCGCTCGACGACGTGGGAGTCGATTCGCTCGCCGCGAGGCTCGGGGTTGGCGACCGCCACTTGCGCCGGCTCTTCGCCCGACACCTCGGGGCGTCGCCCCACGCGGTCGCGGCAACGCGCCGCACGCACTTCGCCAGGCAGCTGATCGACGAGACCTCGCTTCCGATGGCAGAGGTCGCGTTCGCCGCAGGATTCGCCAGCGTGCGCCGCTTCAACGACGCCATGCGCAGCGCCTACGGGCGTTCGCCCAGCGCGTTGCGCCGCGGCGCGAAGCGTGGGCGAGTGGACGCCGGCAGGAACCTCGAGCTGCGTCTCGCCTACCGGCCTCCCTACGCCTGGGACGCGGTGCTCGGCTTCCTCGCCGCACGCGCGATCCCGGGAGTCGAGTGCGTGGCAGACGGTTCCTATCGCCGCTCCTTCCGACAGGACGCCGCGGTCGGCTGGCTCGAAGTGGCGCCCGTCCGCGATTGCCACCAGCTCCGCGTCCGCATCCGAGTGGACGGGCCCTTGCGCCTGATCGACCTCGCCCGACGCCTGCGCGCGCTCTTCGACCTCGGCGCGAGCTCCGACGCGATCGCCGCGCCGCTGCGGGGCGATCCGGTGCTGGCGCGCGCGCTGGCCTCGCTGGCCGGCGTGCGCGTTCCCGGCGCCTTCGATGGTTTCGAGCTCGCCGTGCGCGCGATCCTCGGGCAGCAGGTCAGCGTGGCAGCCGCGACGCGACTCGCCGGCCGGCTGGTGGAGCAATTCGGGCATGAGCTTCCGCACTGGTGCGGCTCGGGCGATGCCACGGCTGCGATCCCCACGCGCGAGTTCCCATCGCCCGAGACCCTGTCACACGCGGATGTGGCGAGGATCGGAGTGCCTGGCGTGCGCGCCGGCGCGATCCGCGCACTCGCGCGCCGGGTGACCGAGGCTGGTCTCCAGCTCGAGCCGGGCGCCGATCCGCAGGCGGTGCGCGAGGCGCTTTTGTCTCTTCCGGGAATCGGCGACTGGACCGCTGCCTACATCGCGATGCGCGCGCTCGGCGAGCCCGACGCATTCCCGGCCGGCGACCTCGGATTGTGCCGCGCACTTGGAGTCGGTGCGCCGGAGCTGGCGCGACGCGCGGAGACGTGGCGTCCCTGGCGCGCCTACGCGGCCATGCTCCTGTGGCAGCACGCCGCGAGCTGCGGCCGATGAGGCCGCCCGGAGGGCGATGGACGTCGTCCAGCGCGAGCGGATTGCCGGTCTCCACCGGCTCGTGCGGGCGCGAGCGGCGCGAGGCGCGTGGCGCGTTAACCTGCCGGGCACACATCGGCATGGAGAACGACGATGACGAAGGTTTGCAGCAACGCGCTGGTCACTCTGCTGGTCGCACTGGCGTTCGGGTGCTGGGGCGGCGATGAGAAGAAGACCAGCGCGACGACCACCCCGGCGGCGCCGGCATCGGCTCGGGCAGCGGCTGCGAATCCGGCTGCAGCCCCGGCCCCTCCGGGTCCCGCCAACCAGGCGCAGCATCGAACGGTCGATCCCGAGAAACTGAAGGAGCGGCAAGCGGGAGTGGAGGTCAAGCAGGGCCAGTTTCCGGCGAGCTTCCCCGAGTACCTTCGCTATCCCGATGCGCAGCCGAAGACGTCGATGCTCGTGAACGGGAGCGGACTGGTGATGCTCACCTCGGACAAGCCTATCGCCGACGTGCTGAGCCACTATCGCGAGCAGCTTCCGTCGGAGGGCTGGATCGTGGATTCGGTCAAGGAGTCCAAGGACGGCGGCAGGGCGTCGCTCAGGGCACACAAGCAATCGGAGAACACGACGATCAGCATCAGCCCGGGCCAGGGGGGCGGGACCGACATCGCGATCGCGCTGAATCTCGCCGGCTAGACCGGGTTCCAGCTCCTTCAGATGTGCAGGGCGCGCTCGTAGGCGGCGAGCACCGCTTCGTGCATCGTCTCCGAGAGCGTCGGATGCGGGAACACCGCCTGGATCAGCTCGGCTTCCGTCGCCTCGAGTGAACGGGCGAGTCCGAAGCCCTGGATCATCTCGGTCACCTCGGCGCCGACCATGTGCGCACCGAGCAGCTCGCCGGTCGCGGCGTCGAAGACGGTCTTCACCATCCCGTCCTTCTCGCCGATCGCGATTGCCTTGCCGTTGCCCTGGAACGGGAAGCGCCCGACGCGCACGGTGTAGCCGGCTTCGCGCGCCGCGCGCTCGCTGTAGCCGACGCTCGCGATCTGCGGTCGCGAGTAGGTGCAGGCCGGGATGCGCGAGCGATCGATCGGATGCGCGTCCGGGTAGCCCGCGATGTGCTCCACGCAGAGCACGCCCTCGTGCATCGCCTTGTGCGCGAGCAGCGGCGGGCCCGCGACGTCGCCGATCGCGTAGAGCCCCGGCACCGTGGTGCGACACCACTCGTCGACGCGAATGTGGCCACGCTCGATCTGCACGCCGCTCTCTTCGAGGCCGAGCTCCTCGACGTTGCCGACGACGCCGACGGCGAGGATCGCGCGCTCCGCTTCGAGCATCTCGACAGCGCCGCCGGACTGCGCGAAGCGCGCTACGACGCCGTCGCCGCGGCGCTCGAGCGCCTCGAGCCTCGCGTTCGTGTGGATCGCGATGCCGCGGCGCTCGAAGAGTCGCTCCGCGAACGCGGAGACATCGTCGTCCTCGGCCGGCAGGATGCGCGGCAGCACCTCGAGCACCGTGACCTCCGCGCCGAGATCGCGATAGAAGCTCGCGAACTCGATGCCGATCGCGCCCGAGCCGACCACCACCAGCGAGCGTGGAAGTGCGGCAGGGATCATCGCCTCGCGGTAGGTCCAGATGCACTCTGCGTCGGGCGCGATGCCCGGCAGCGCGCGCGCGCGCGCGCCCGTAGCGATCACGACGTGCGGCGCGCGCAGCTCGAGCGCCTCGCCGCTCTTCGCGTCGACGCGCACGATGCCCGCTCCCGCGAGCCGGCCGCGGCCGTCGAAGACCTCGACCTTGTTCTTTCTCATGAGATGCGCCACGCCCTTCGAGAGGCGGTCGGCGACGGCGCGCGAGCGCGCGATCACGCGCGAGAAGTCGACGCGCAGCTCGCCGACCTCGAGCCCGAACTCCTTTGCCTCGGCGATCGCGTGGCGGAGCTCGGCGGTGCGCAGCAGCGCCTTGGTCGGGACGCAGCCCCAGTTGAGGCAGATCCCGCCGAGCGCCTCGCGCTCGACGAGCGCGGTGGCGAGCCCGAGCTGGCGCGCGCGGATCGCGGCGACGTAGCCGCCGGGCCCTCCGCCGATCACGATGCAGTCGTAGCTCTTGCTGCTCATCGATTCTCCTCGCGACACAGATCCGGGCCGCGCACCGGCAGCCCCTCTTCGACCGCCCGCTCGCCGACGATCAGACCGCGGACCTCGCTGCCGCACGCGAAGCGGTAGTAGGGCGCGGTCGTCAGCGTGGCCGGCCCCCCGTCCGTCGCGTACGGAAGTCGCACCCGGTAGCGACCCTCGCCGTCCGCCGCCACCCGCGTCTCGTAGACGAGGCTGCGCCCACGGTTGGTGCGCAGCGCGAGCGCCACGTCGATCCGGCGCCCCGGCGCCGCTTCACCCGAGACGTCCGCGCCTTCCACCCGCTCGAAGAGCTTGAAGACCGGCGACGCCTGTGCGTCGCCGAAGTCGCGACCGAGCGTCTCGAAGACGAGTCGATGGCGCTCGAGCGCCGGCACCCGTACGTCGCCGCTCTGGTCGAGCGCCTGCGAGCCGTCCAGAGCGAACAGCGCGTGGAAGAGCGAGTCCGGCGCCGGCTCGCTGGCGAGGAAGCTCGGGAAGCGGTGCGCAACGACATAGCGGATGCGGCGCTCCGCGAGCTCACCGGCGATCTCCGGCTCCGGCGATTGATAGGCGCGTTCGGCGAAGTCGAACGACTCGGGGCCGAGGTCGTCGCCGAAGTTGTCGACGACCGTCGGCCGCCGACCCGCATACTCGATCACGTGCCCCAGGAACCACGGGGCGAGCACGCCGTATTCGGGCGTCTGCCTGGGATCGAGCCAGCCGCGCGTCGGCGGCGTCGCGCGCGCGATCGCCTCCGCGAGCTCGAGGCCCGCGCGATCGAAGCCGAAGGCGCCCGTCACCCAGAGCTTCTCGCCGTGCCATGCGTTCCACTCGTTCACGGCGCCGCGCGTGTAGCTCGGGAGCGAGGGCAGCAGCATCAGCACGAAGAGCGCCGCGATCGCGAGCCCCGCGCGGCGCGGCGCGACGCCGCGCGCGCGGAGTATCCCGGCGAGCTCGCGCGCCAGCAGGCCGAGCGCGAACGCGATGCCGAGCGACGACGTGTCGAAGAAGCGCTTCTGCAGGAGCGTCACGGCATACAGACCGGCAGAGACCCAGAGCACCAGCCAGACGCGCGCGCGTTCGGGGCGCCCGCGCTGCCGCCAGGCCAGCCACGCGGCCGCGAACGGGAAGACGAGGCCGAAGAGCGAGAGGCGCGTCACGGCGATCACGAGCGTGAAGTGCCCCGAGTCGAAGAAGAGCGGCTGCGACTCCGCGACCTCGGCCTGGAAGGTCTCCCGCTTGGCGAGCCACTGCCACGCGTCGCCGACGCCGTCGCGCAGCTCGGGCCGCACGGCGAAGAGCGCGAGCGCGAGCACCGCGCCGATCGCGGCGAAGATCGCGAGCCGCGGACCGACGCCGCGGCGGTCGCGCCAGGCGAGCGCGCAGCCGAGCCAGACCACACAGGCCGAGCCGAAGAGCCACGGCTGGAAGTCGGAGAGCACCACCGGAGTGAGCCGGCCCCACTGCGGCCATACGTTGCCGAGCGAGAGCGGCGCGATGCACACGGCCGCGACCGCATACGCTGCCGCGCGTCGCCACGCGAGGCCGCGCGCATGCGCGGGGTCGGATCGCGTCCAGGCGAAGAGCTCCACGCCGAGCTCGACGAGAGCCACGTGCAGCAGGCCGCCCGTCCACGTCGCGAGCGTCGCGGCCATCGTCACGCCGCAGACGAGCGAAGACCCCCACGCGTCCCGCCTCGACTCCTCGCGCGCCATCCACGCGAGGTGCGCGGCCAGCAGCCACGCCACGATCAGCCCCTCGGCCGAGTGATGGTCGAGGAATCCGACCTGCGTGTACCAGAAGTGCGCCGAGAGGAAGCAGAGCGACCAGCCCGCGGCGAGGCCCGCCGTCGCGCCGAAGTGTCGCCGTGCGGTGCGCGCGACGGCCACCACCGTCGCCGCGCCGAGGAGCGCCGGCAGCCACATCGCGAGCCGCTCGAGGCGCGGCAGCCAGCCGGGATCCTGCGGCCGGACGAAGAGCCCGAGCAGCGCCGCGGCGCAGCCGTCGAAGACCGGCGTCCAGATCGGCCGGGCGCCGTGCGGGAAGCTCAAGTACGGATCGAATTCCAGCATCGCGGGGAAGTTCGCGATGCCGTAGGCGATGCGACGCAGGTGGTACCAGGAGTCCGGATCGACCGGCATCACGCTCGCGCCGGTGTAGACGTCGCGCCATCCGGACGCGCGCACGAGCAGCGCGGTGGCAAACAGGGCGAGCGGCCCGAGTCGGCGCAGCGCGCGCGTGGCGTCACCCGATTGCAGCATGCCCTCGCAGTCCGCGGAAGACGCGCACCTTATCGCACGGCGGAAGCGCGCGGGGTATGTTGCGCCGCCTGCAGGGTCTCGCGATGAGCGGACGGATCTCCGGCGCAGCCCTCCGCGACGCACGCGCCGACCTCTCTCCGCGCATCGCACTCGCGGGCTGCACGCTGGCTATCCTCGTCGGCAGCGCGCTGCGCGTGCCCGGCCTCGCCACCGATCTCTGGCTCGACGAGATCTGGACCTGGGCGCGCGTCCAGGAGATCCATTCGGCGCTCGGCGTCTTCACGTCGCTCCACGACTCGAACAACCACTACCTGAACTCGCTCTGGATCTACGCGATCGGCGACGCGCCGGGATGGCTGTTGCGTCTGCCCGCCTGGATCGCCGGCACGGCGACGCTCGCGCTCGGCGCGGCGCTCGGCTGGCGGCGCGGGCGACTCGAGGCCGTGGTCGCGGCGTGGCTCCTCGCGCTCTCCTTCGCGCTCATCCATTTCTCGTCCGAGGCGCGCGGCTACGCGCCGCTCGTCGCCTTCGCGCTCGCCGCGCAGCTCGTGCTCGAGCGCGACCTCGCGGCGCCGACACCACGCCGCGCGGCGCTCTTCGCGAGCTGCGTCGTCGCCGGCTTCCTCTCGCAGCTCGTGTTCCTCTTCTACTGGCTCGGCGCGATTGCGCAGACGCTCTGGCACTGGCGCAAGCTCGCGAAGCGGACGCTCGCGCTGCGCCTCGCCTCGCGACACGGCCCGCCGCTCGCGGCGCTGGCGCTCCTCTACGCCGTCGACCTGCGCGCGCTCGTCGTCGGCGGCGGCGACCCGACCGACGTGCCGCTGCTCGTCGCGCAGGGCGTCGGCTGGACGCTCGGGCTCCCGATCCTGCGCGGGCTCGCGCTGCCCGACGCCGCGATCGCGCTCGGGCTCGTCGTCGCGGGTCTCGCGTCGCGCGCGCGACGCGGCGACGACTCGTGGATCGGCTTCGCGCTCACGATCGCGCTGCCGCTCGCGGTCTTCACCGGGCTACACCCGCAGATGATCCCCTTCCGCTACTTCCTGATCGGCAGCGCGCTCGCGCTGCTGCTCTGCGCCGACCTCGCGGCCGCCGGGTTTCGCGCCGGCGGCTGGCGGCGCGCCGTCGCCGCGACCTCGCTGCTGATCTTCGCGCTCGGCAACGCGAGCCACTGGCGCGCCTTCACGCAGCTCGGGCGCGGCGGCTTCCGCGCCTGCGTGGAGACCATGGCGCGCGAGACGACGGGCGACGTGATCGCCGTCGCGAGCGATCACGACTTCCGCAACCGGCTCGTTCTCGCCTACTACGCGCGCGAGCTGCCGCCGGGCAAGCGCCTCGTCTACGTGCCTCACGATCGCTGGAGCGCCGCGCGCCCGGAGTGGCTGATCCGTCACGCGCCGGCGCGGCCTGCGAATCCGCCGCAGCGACTCGGCGCCGCGGGCGGGACCTATCGCCTCTTCGCCGAGTGGGACCACGCGGCGATCTCCGGCTTCTACTGGGCGCTCTACCGGCGGGAGCCTTGAGAGCTCGCGCACCCGCGATCGCGGAAGCCGAGCGAGCCGGGACTCGCGCTCTGAACTTCGCTCGCCTTCGGCTCGCTGCGCGTGCGGCTCACCGCCGCACTTGCATCTTCTTCAGCACGATCTCGCCGAGCACGACGCCCTGCGCGCGCGTGCGGTCCTCGGAGAGGGATTCGACGCTCGGCAGCGCGGCCACGAGCGACGCGAGGCGCTTGGAGCTCTCCGCGGGGAGTGACTCGAAGCGAAGCCCGAAGCCTCGCGTCCCGTCCGTCCGCACCACGCGCGCGAGCACCACGAGCGGCTCGCCGAGATCCGGTCCGTACAGCGCAACGTGGAGCTTCTCGCCCGGCTTGAGCAGCGGATGCGGCTCGACGCTCATACCGCCCATCGAGAGATCGCGTCCGACCAGGGTGTGCGTGACGCGGCTCTCGCCCGGATCGATCGCCACCACCTCGCGGTCGAGCGCGACGCGCGGCGCGAGGCGGCGGTCGTAGCCGGGTCCCGCCGGCGCAGCCTCCGTATCTCCCGATTCCGGGCTTCGCCGCGCGCCCGCCGACGGCGCCGCGGTCGGCTGCGCCGACTCGAGACCGCGCGCGGCCAGCCGCACCGGCAGCGGCGTGTGCGCCGGCGCCTGCTCGACCGCCAGCCGGTGGACGAGGTCGCCGCGATTGGTGGCGGGACCGGTGGCGCAGCTCGCGAGCACGAGGTCGAGATTCGCGCGCGTGCGTCGCGAGAGATGCTCGAAGGCGATCGCGAGGGAGGCCGGCGAGCCCCCGAGCTCGCGCCGCGGGAGATCGCGGCGCACCACGCGTCCCGTGAGCTTCACGTGGCTCTCGCCGCCGCGCTCGATCGGCACGCGCAGCACGATGCGGCTGCCGATCCGCAGCGGCTCGCGCACGAGGAGACGACAGCCCTCGCTCGAGATCTCCGCGAGATGCGAGCGCCCCGCGCGCAGGCCCGCGCGCCAGCGGACCTCGGCGCCGTAGGAGAAGCGCGAGGCGCGGCGCTGGTCGCGGCCGCGAAAGAGGATCTGCGTGAAGAGCAGGCGCAGCGCCTCCGGATGGACCGGGCGGCGCACCACGCAGTGGAAGCCGCGCCGGAGCATCGCGGTGGTCGCCGTGGCCGCGTCGCCGTCGCCGACCGCGACGCGCACGACGCCCGGCCGCTCGAGCCCGGCGTGCAGGGTCGCCGTGAGACCGAGCTTCACGGTGGTCACGAAGAGCCGGCCGGGCAGCTCCCATGGCTCGAGCAGCGAGAGATCCGCGGGCCACACGCGCATCGGCGGCTCGCCGAGGCGGTAGAGCAGCGCGGCCACGTCGTCGAGCTCGCCGGAATCGCAGAGCACCGCCTCCGGACCGAGCCGCGGCTGGCGTGGCTTCTCCGCCTCGCCCTCGCCGTCGGTCTCCGCATCCGCGACCGGGGGCGCGTAGAGCCAGGCGAAGTCGGCCGCCTTGTTCTGCGTGCGCGGCGTCTTCGCGCGCTCTCCCGGCTTGCTCGGCTCCGCCATCGCGAGTGCGTCCTTCTCCGCGACCTCTGCGCCCGACCGCTATGGAGCGGTCGCTCCGGGCGATCGCTTGACGTTCGCGGCATCGCGGCTCCGGGAATGGCGATGCGGTCACCCACTGCCCGCGTGCAACGAGTCCGGGTAGGCTGCCGCCCCTCATCGCGTTCTTTCCACGAAAGGATTTTTCCATGTCGCACCGGACACCCGCGCTCTCGCTGGCCGTTGTCCTCCTCGCGCTCGCCGCGGCGCCTGTCCTCGCGGACGAGATCGCCGTGGACGGGAAGCCCATGTCGGGCAAGGTCGTGAAGGTCACGTCCAAGGGACTCGAGGTGGAGACGACCTACGGCAAGGGCAATGTGCTCGTGCCCTACGACAAGATCACGACCCTGCAGACGGACGAGCCCTTCACCGTGATCAGCGGCGACGAGGGCGAGGTGGTCGGAAAGCTCGTCGGCGTGCGCGGCGGCGATCAGCTGCTCGTCGGCGAGACGCCGGAGACCGCGAGCGCGGTCGCCGTCGGGAGCCTCTTCGACTCGGTCCCGCAGGCGCAGTTCGACGGATCGGGGCTGCTGCGGTGGAAGAGCAGGCTGCGGTACTGGAATGGCCACTACGACCTCGCGTTCGCCGGGACCGACGCGACGGTCAACTCCATTGGCTTCTCCACCGGCTTCGAGGCCGAGCGCACGAAGGCGCCGGCGCACCTTCTCATCGGCGCCAGCTACCGCTACGCCACCACGAACGATCCGAGCGGCAACAACAGCAAGACCGAACTCAACGCGAGCGATCTGCTCGGCCTTCTGCGCGGCGAGTACGACCTGACGGAGCGCTTCTACGCCTTCGGCTCGTTCGCGGCGGAGTACGACGAGGTGGACAACCTCAAGCCGCGTCTGCTTCCGAAGGCGGGTCCCGGGGTCCGCATCCTGAACAGCGACGACTACAAGTGGAACGCCGACATCGGCGGCTCCTACGTGTACGAGAGATACAACGGCGGGAGCGAGAACAAGTACGCCGCAGTGGCCTTCGGCACGGACGGCTCCATCGCGTTGCCCTGGGGCTCGAAGATCACGTTCCGGGGCCAGTACCTGCCGGCCGTCGACGACTGGGCGAGGACCTACCTCCTGATCGGAACGGCCAACCTGGTCGTCCCGATGACGGAGTGGCTCTCCTTCAAGACTGGCGTCCTCGAGCAGTACAACAACACGCCTGCTGCGGATACGGCGCGGAACTCCGTGACGGGCACCGTCGGCCTCTCGCTCGTCTTCTAGCCGCCGGCGCGGCAGACTTCGGCCGTGCTCGACTCGCTCGACCACGTGATCCTTGCCGTCCGCGACCTCGATGCCGCGACGCGCGAGACCGCGCTGCTGCTCGGACGGCGGCCCTCGTGGCGCGGTGAGCACCCGTCGGCCGGCAGCGCGAACACGCTCTTCCGGCTCTCGAATACCTACCTCGAGCTGCTCTCGCCGTCGGGGCCGGGCCCGGTCGGCGACCTGCTGAAGCGCATCCTCGACGCGCAGGGCGAGGGCCCGCTCGGGCTCGTCTTCGGCACGCGCGACGCCGAGGCGTGTCGCAAGGAGCTGGAGGGGCGCGGCCTCGAGCCCGGTCCGGTCGAGCGAGGCCTCGGTCGCGACGTCGACTCCGGCGCGATCCGCGAGTGGCTGCGCGTGCCAATCCCCTTCGCGAAGACGCGCGGCCTGCTGCTCTTCGCGATCGAGCACCGCTCGCCCGCGGAGATGCTGCCGCCCGCGTCGTCCGCCTGTCCCGAGCCGGCCGCGGTGTCGGGCCTCGACCACGCGGTGGTCGAGACCTCGGAGCCCGAGGCCGCCAAGGCGCTCTACGGCGACGGACTCGGACTCCGCCTCGCGCTCGACCGCGAGTTCCCGCAGTGGGGCGCGCGCCTGATCTTCTACCGGGTCGGCGGCATCACGGTCGAGCTGGCGGCGCGCGCCGACGCCGCGACGCCCGGCTCCGGCCGCGACCGCTTCTACGGACTCTCGTGGCGCGTCCCGGATGCCGACGCCGCGCGCGCGCGCCTGGTCGACGCGGGCATCGACGCCAGCGAGGTGCGGCCCGGACGCAAGCCCGGCACGCGCGTGCTCTCCGTGCGGAGCGGGAGCTGCGGCGTGCCGACCCTCTTCATCGAGCCGCGGAGCGCGGGGGGCTGAGCCGCATGCGCCCCGGTGCGCGTCGCGCGGCGCTGCTTCTCGCGTGCGTCGGGCTCGCGTGGACGGCGCCCGGCTGCGGTCGCCGCGCGCCGCCCGACGTGCTGCTGATCACGATCGACACCTTGCGGCCCGACCACCTCTCGGCCTACGGCTACCGGCGACTCGCGACGCCGGGCATCGATCGCGTCGGGCACGACGGCGCGCTCTTCCTGAATGCGCGCGCCGACACGCCGTGGACCACGCCCTCGATGGCGTCGGTGCTGACCGGCACGTATCCGACCGCGCACGGCCTCAAGTCGACGAGCGTGAACCGGCTGCGGCCCGAGGCCGTGACGCTCGCCGAGCTGCTGCGCGATCACGGCTACGACACTGCCGCGATCGTCGGCTCCTTCCCGGTCGACTCGATCTTCGGCCTCGACCAGGGCTTCGCGCACTACGACGACGCCTTCACGAAGCCGATCTTCATCGTGCCCGATCACCAGATGGAGCACGTCGAGAGCCAGTTCAGCGAGAACCTCGCCGATCGCGCGATGTTCACCTTGTGGAAGGCGGCGAACGACAGCCGGCGCGACGACTCCGAGGTGACCGACGCGGCGATCGCGTGGCTCGCGACGCCGCCGAAGCAGCCGTTCTTCCTGTGGGTCCATTACTTCGGACCGCACGGGCGGCCCGACTGGCGCGTGCCGCCCGACCAGCGGGAGCGACTCCACCTCGAGAGCTACGACCGCGAGCTGCGCGAGACGGAGCGACAGGTCGGGCGCCTGCTCGACGACCTCGACGCGCGCGGACTCTCCGCGAACACGTTAGTTGTGCTGCACGCAGACCACGGCGAGAGCCTCGGCGAGCAGCACTACGTCGGGCACGGCATGCTGCTGAACGAGGCGACGCTTCGGATCCCGCTGATGCTGCGCTGGCCGGGACGGATCCCGCCGGGCCAGCGTCTCGCCCGCCCCGCGCAGAACGTGGACATCCTGCCGACGGTGCTCGCCGCGACGGGCGTCGCGGCGCCGACGGGCCTCGCCGGGCAGAGCCTGCTCGCCGACGCCGAGCGCGGCGCGCCATCGGGAGAGGACGGCGCGTCGTCGCGCATCGCCTACATGGAGACGTACTTCTCGGCGCACCGCGCCTTCGCGAAGCCGGTGACCCTGCCGGACGGCACGCAGGCCAAGCTCGGGCTCGTGCGCCGCGGCGTGCAGCAGGGCCGGTGGAAGCTCGTCCGGACCGAGGCGCACGCGCTCTTCGACGTGCCGGCCGAGGACGCGCCGGCCATTCCCGAGGCGATGCAGCGCGCGGAATTCCGCGAGGAGCTCTTCGACCTCGCGGGCGGAGACGTCTACGACGTGATCTCGCAGCACCCCGACGTGGCCGCGAGACTGCGCGTCCTGCTCGACACCGAGATCGCGAAGGAGAAGCAGACGCCGCCGGCGCCCTCCGCGCCGCTCGACCCGGAGATGCGCAAGCGCCTCAAGTCGCTCGGCTACGCCGACTAGTTCTGCCGGGCCTTCGCGCTCGCTGATCGCTCGCGCTCGGGCTGCCGGCCTACGCTCGGCTTCGCCTCGCTGCGCGTCGGCCGACTTGCGTCGGCCTCCTTGCTAGCGTCCCTCGAAGCGCGCGGGGCGCTTTTCGAGGAACGCGCGGAAGGCCTCGCGCGAGTCGGCCGACGCGCCGCAGCGTCGGTGGCGCTCTGTCTCGACCGGGATGTAGGCGCGCAGCGGCATCGCCTCCGCGGCGACGAAGTTGGCCTTGATCGCGCGCAGCGCGAGCGGCGCCGACGCCGCGATGCGCCGCGCGACCGCGCCGACCTCCGCGCGGAAGGCCTCGTCGTCGAAGACGCGCGAAACGAGCCCGATGCGCTCCGCCTCCGCCGCGTCGAACTTTCCGGGCAGGAAGTAGAGATCGCGCGCGCGCGCAGCGCCGAGGATGCGCGAGAGCGTCCACGGACCCGCGAAGTCGCCCGAGAGCGCGACGGCGAGGAAGGCGGAGTTGAAGCTCGCGCCGCGCGCGGCGAAGCGGAGGTCGCAGGCGGCCGCGAAGCCGAGGCCCGCGCCCGCGCAGGCGCCGTTGATCGCGGCGATCGTGACCAGCGGCAGCTCGTGCAGCAGCGCGGCGATCTCGAAGTATGCGTTCCGCAGCGGCTCGTCCTGCGCGTCGGACGCGTAGTACTTCACGTCGGCGCCCGGACAGAAGCCGCGCCCGGCGCCGGTCAGCACGAGCACGCACGCATCGTCATCCTGCGCGAGGCGCGTGAGGGCATCGTGGAGCTCGCGCAGCATCGGGTTCGTGATGCCGTTCAGGCTCTGCGGACGGTTCAAGGTCAAGGTGACGAGGTGCTCGGACTTCTCGTGGAGCAGCGTCTCGTACGGCGCCATGATGGCCTCCATCCGCCGCCGGAACTCGCGGCGGGTCGTGGCCGTAGATACCCCGGTCGCGCACACTCGCAAAGTCTTCCGAGAAGGAGTCTCCGGATGAGATGGTCCGCTGCCCTCTTCGCCGTCGCCTTCGCGCTGCCCGCGATCGCCGCCGACGACGTGCCCGCGCCGCCCCGTCCCGGCGCCACCGCGCCGCGCTTCTCGCTCCAGGACCAGGACGGCCGCTGGCGCTCCCTCGACGAGTACACCGGACACTGGGTGGTGCTGTACTTCTATCCGAAGGACGGCACGCCCGGCTGCACCAAGGAGGTGTGCGCCTTCCGTGACCACATCGACAAGGTGCGCGCGGCCGGCGCCCAGGTGATCGGCGTGAGCGTCGACGATGTCGCCTCGCACGCGAAGTTCGCGAAGGAGCAACATGTGCCGTTCCCGCTGCTCGCCGACAACGAGCAGACGACGGCGCGCGCCTACGGCGTGCTGACCTCGAAGCTCGGCTTCCACTACGCCCGCCGCGACACCTTCATCATCGATCCGCAAGGGAAGGTCGCGAAGCACTACCAGGACGTGGATCCCGAGAAGAACGTCGGGCAGGTGCTCGCCGACCTCGAGAGTTTGAAGGCGGCAGCGGCGAAGTAGAGGTCGCGAGCGTGCGCGCGCGGCATCGGATGCTCGCAGCGAGCGCGATGCTCGTCGCCGCGTTCGCGGCCGCCGAGCCGACGGAGCCCGCGACGGAGCAGCCCGTGGGCGGCATCCTCGACGGCGACACCGATCTCACGCAACTCGGTGAGCTGGGACTCGCCACCGCGCTGCGGCAGGCGCATGCCTACTACGCGCAGAGCGCGAGACCGCTGCCTGAGTCCGTGCGGAGCCGACTCTCCACCGGCTTTCCGAAGGAGATCCTCGATCGCGTACGCGTGGTCGAGACGGGCGAGGAAGGCACTCTGCCCGCGATCATCAACTTCGTGCAGACGCGCTTCGGTGACGCGGTCGGCGGAACCTCGGCCGTGACGATCGACGACATCGTCGCGTTCTCGCAGATCCCGGATCCGTCCGAGCTCGAGTTCTGGGCGCACGAGGTGCAGCACACCGTCCAGTACCGTCGCCTCGGCGGCATCGACGGCTTCGCGGCGGAGTACATTCGGAGCTACCAGGGCCTCGAGGACGAGGCGAATGCGGTCGCCGCCGAGGTCGCGGCGGCGGCTCGAAGGCCGCAGACCCCCGTGGCTGCGCCGCCTCCCGGCAAGCAGCCGTGAACGCGCGCCGTCACCGATGCGTGCCAGCCCGCGTTCGTTCTGACATACGCTGATTTCGGATGTCATGGAGCGGCCCGCGCAGGCTCTGCCGTGAGCCCGATCCACAGGAGCGTGTAGACCGCCAGCTCCGACCCGGCGCGCGCATCGCGCAGGCCGGGCTCGAGCAGCCGGAAACCGAAGAGACTCGCGGCCAGCAAACGCGCCTTCCGGGTGCACTCCCGTGGCGACGCCAGCACGAGCCCGGGGCGACACCGGCCCACGCGCTCTGCTCGCGGAGCACGCCCGCGCGCGCGTCGCATCCGAGCGCCATGCCGAACGCCACCCCGAGCGTCCAGAGCAGGTTGCTGGTCCGAGAACTAGCATACGCCTTCATGGGCTCCCGGAGCCGCCGATGATCGACATCCGACCCGCCGCGGCATCGGACGAGAAGGCGCTCGGGCGCTTCGGCGCGGCGCTGATGCGTCAGCATCACGAGTCCGATCGGCGCCGCTTCCTGATGACCGAGCGACCCGAAGCCGGCTACGGGCGATTCCTCGTCTCGAGGCTCGCGAAGCCGGAGGTGGCGGTGCTGGTGGCCGAGCGGTCGAAGCGGGTCGTCGGCTACGCGTACGCGTCGATCGAGCCGACGAGCTGGGAGGATCTCCGCGGGCCCTGCGGCTTCCTCCACGATCTCTACGTCGACGAGTCCTCGCGCGGCCAGGGCGTCGGGCGCGAGCTCGCGGGCGCAGCGATCGCCTGGATGCGATCGAAGGGCATGTCGCAGGTCGTACTCTGGAGCAAGACCGGCAACGACGCCGCGCAGCGGCTGTTCGCGCGGCTGGGATTCCGGAAGACGATGATCGAGATGACACTCGATGGCGAACCCTCCTCCACCGAGTGAGACGCGGACATCGAGAGGAGCCCGCATGCAAGAGGACGTCGCGTCGCTGCTCAAGGCGTGGGAGAGCTTCTACGTGATCATCGGATCGACGGCCGGCGCGCTGACTGGCCTCCAGTTCGTCGTCATGACACTGATCGGCGAAGCCGGAGCCGGACGGAAGGACTCGGTCTCCGCGTTCGGCAGCCCGAACGTCGTGCACTTCTGCGCCGCGCTGCTCGTGGCGGCGATCCTCAGCGCTCCCTGGACCGCAATGCGGGAGGCCGGCGAGGCAGTCGCGTCCTGCGGGGTGCTGGGCGTCGTCTACTCCGTCGTCGTCACGCGGCGCGCGCGCCGGCAGCAGGGCTACGAGCCCGTGCTCGAGGACTGGATCTGGCACGCGATCCTGCCGATGGTCGCGTATTCGACCTTGCTCGCGGCTGGCGTCGCGATCGAGCGGAGCTCCGCACACGCGATGTTCTACATCGGCTCGGCGGTCCTGCTGCTCGTCTTCATCGGCATCCACAACGCGTGGGACACAGTGACGTACATGGTGGAGCGGCGAGAGCCGCCGGCTCGATCCTGACGGAGCCATCACGGCGACTCCTTCCGCGAGCCAGCGTGCAGGCTCAGCGGCGGGCGTCGCGAACGCGCCGTCTCGTTGCTCGGATCCGGCACGACCGTGCCCGCGAGACCGTTGTACTGAACCGGCAGCGTACCTCCCTCCTCGCTCACGAACGGGCCGGAGGGCGTCGCGTTGTCCGCCGCGGAGAGCAGCACGGACCCCGTCCCGAGCGTCATCTCTTGCTTGGCGAGGAGCTCGAGGGTCCCGACCGACCGGCTGCCCGTCAGCCCGGAGAAGCTGCCGAATGCGATGGTCAGCGGGCCCACGGATGCGTCGTCGGCCGGCTTCGAGCGAAAAGCCGGGTCGTCGCCCAGAGCCGGGTCGAAGACGAAGCTCTTGAACGTGAAGACGCCGCTCGAGAGGTCGAGATCGAAGCCTCCGCCGAGCGTCAGATCCTGGAAATTGAAGCCGACATCGACGTCCAGCAACTGATCCTTGTCGACCGTGGTGACACCGGGTGCGCTGAAGCTGATCACGTTCGTCGCTCCCGCGGACGACGCCAGCAACACCGCGGCGATTCCGAGGCAGAGGCTCTTCCACCCATGCCGGTTCCACATCGCTGTTTCCCTCCGATCGTGTGACGAATGCGTGTACCGCCCCCACAGCGGCGAGCCACCGGTCGTTGAGTGGCAGCGGCGAGGAATTTGTGGCGAACCGAGACACGGGCTCGGTTCACCGAGGTCGGCTTCGGTCTCCATCGGAAGCACTTTTTCCATTGCCGGTCGACGCAGGGCTGTGGAGTATGGCGAGCCGTCGCTCGCGGCAGTCGTTCCGAGCTCGAACAAACTCCGGAACCCAGAGAGGCCACGACCATGAAGCAGATGGGGCTCTACGCAGCGGTCTGTAGCGTCTTTCTCGCGTCGGCTCCGACCGCGGCGTCGGCCGCCGATCCCGTGCACTACGTCGAGTTCGGCTCGATCGGATCGCCAGGCAGCGCGACTCAGCTCATCTATTCGAGCCCCTACCAGGTTCTCGTGCTCCGCAGCGGAGGCAGCGCCGTTCGGATGCTGAGCCTTCCTAACGGGACGACGCAGACCTTCTACAGCACCTCGCTCTTCACCGACATGAGTCTCAGCCCGAGCGGACGCTACGTGTACGTGGCCGACTACGGCTACGAGAACATCGGCTACGGGACGCCTAGGACACCCAGCCACGTCGGACGTCTCGACCTCCAGACGGGAACCTGGCAGAGCAAGGACGTCGCGGGCGCCATCGCGTACCACATCGAGGCGGTCGACGACGACCACTTCATCCTCACGTCGCTCGATCAATGGATCACGTTCACCTACGACGCCTGGGGCACCGGCTCCTCGATCAGCGTGCTGACTCCGATGGGCAGCTTCGCGGGTTACTACCCGGGCGTCTACGAGGGCGACGTCGAGTACGACCGCATCTCGAGCCGGCTCATCCATTGCAGCTCCGGCATCAGCTCGGACGAGATCAACGCGTTCAAGCTGTCGGGCAACACGTTCGTCAAGCAGGAGGGGTCGGGGGGCTACGGTTCGGCGCAGAACTACGGCGGCACGTGTGTGCTGGCCGTCGACGGGAGCGCGTTCTACTACGGCGAGCTGCAGGTCGACGCCCTGAACGTCGGTCACACTCGCCATGTCTTCCCGGAGCTCGTCTATGCCGCGAACGGGCGTGCCGCGTTCGGAAGCGGCAACTACTACGACGCCGCGACCGGCACCCTGCTCGACTCCCTGGGCTTCGCGACGAAGGTCTACGGCCTCAACGAATCGGGCGACGACTTCTGGGCCTACGACGCGACGTCCGAGCAGCTCCGACATTTCTATGCGTCAGACGCACTGCCCTCGGGCCCGAAGGCCAACACCGACCTCGTGCGGACGGGACCCGGCGTCACGGTCGCCATCGACGTTCTCGCCAACGATCTGGGCTTCGCCGATCCGGCCACGGTCTCGATCTCCACGGCTCCCGCACACGGGTCCGCCACGGTCACGGGATCGCCGGGGGCCCAATCCGGCATTCGCATCCAGTACACGCCGAGCCCCGGCTTCGTCGGGTCGGACAGCCTGGTCTATACGGTGAGCGACGGGACGAACACCGATTCCGCGACCGTCTCCATTCTCGTCGACGCGTTCCGGGCGCGAGCGGACTCCTACTACGTGTCGCACAACAGCTCGAGCACGGCCCTCTACGTCGCGCGCAACGACATCGGCTTCACCAATCCGGTGACACTGACGATCACGAGCTCGCCGTCCCAGGGCGGCTCCGTGTATACCGGCTCATCTTCCGGGAACGCGCAGAACGTCTACGTCAGCTACTACCCCCGCTACTCGTCGGGCACGGATGTCGACTACACGGACACCTTCACCTATCAGATCAGCGATGGCGCCCACACCGATTCGGCGACCGTCACGGTGCAGGTCGTGTGGCTGAAGGCGGTGCCCGACAGCGCCACGACCGGAGTAGAGACTCCGGTCAGCGTCAACGTGATCGGGAACGACATCGGGGGATACGGTGCGACGATCGGCCTGTACGAGACCGCCAGACACGGCACCGTCACCCCGGGTTACAACGGCACGCTCCTCTACACACCCGAGCCGGGATTCATCGGCGCGGACGGCTTCGTCTACGCACTCGATGACGGCAAGCGGATCGACTTCGGAACCGTGACGGTCCTCGTGATCCATGACCAGGATGGCGACGGCATCGCGGACGAGGTCGACAACTGCACTCTCGTCGCGAATCCCGACCAGCGCGACACCGATGGGGACGGATACGGAAACGTCTGCGACGCGGACCTGAACGGCGACGGCATGGTCAACTTCCAGGACCTCGCCATCTTCCGGCAGAAGTTCGGCTCCAATGATCCGGATGCCGACTTCGACGGCAACGGCGTCGTGAACTTCCAGGACCTCGCGAAGCTGCGCCTCCAGTTCCTGAAGCCTCCGGGGCCATCCGGCCTGCATCCCTAGACGCCGCAGCCGACGAGATTTCTTCGATCGCACCCCGTTCGCGACCGGAGTCGGATCTCACCCCGGCGCTCGTCGGAGCGGATGCGCGCAGCACAAACTAGCGGCCCCGCGCTCGCGTTGGCGGTCGGCCTCGAATTCGACACGCTGCCGCACTCCGGCCGCCTCGCGAGCCCGGCGGGGACTTTCGTCGCTTCATCCAACTGCTGCTCTGGCAGCGGCGCGAACGCTGGCTCGGCAAGAC
>Ga0335069_10003843_pt1 | contig 22503 bp, 15 predicted proteins | sample Lox_Sample_11_FD_206714 | JGI IMG/M metagenome (GOLD analysis project Ga0335069, IMG submission 206714) | Soil microbial communities from Loxahatchee National Wildlife Refuge, Florida, United States - Lox_Sample_1.1 | ecosystem: Environmental > Terrestrial > Soil > Wetlands | place: USA... | reverse complement strand
GCGCCGCTTACGATGCTCGACCTTTGCCACCGCGGAACTGTCCACCATCACCTCCCGCAAGAATATGTTCAGGTGATGATCTCCGCCGCTCAGGCACTTGTACAGACGGTCATGACCGTACGCTTACCATGAATTTGTCTCCACAAATTTGAGTCGCTGGGAGGGCCTCGGTCGACACGAAGTCCTTCCGCTTAAGGTCCTCAACAAACCTGTCAGCAGCGTCGAACCCGCGTGAAAGCCGCGAGAGACTCTCACCTTCGATGGTGAGTCTTCTCCGCACGGCGGCCCATCGCTCTGGACATTTCGCTGTGGTCGTGCGAAGCATCGTCAGCCCGCGATTGTCAGGGTGCCAGATTCCGCGGGCAACCAAGCAGTTCTCCGGTTCAAGAGGAAGATAGAACACTGGGGCAAGTGCGTCTTCCCCAGCTGCGTGTGAAAAAAGGAATGCCCACATGGGTCTTGTAAGGCTCCTTATTGGTCGAAAAACGCGTGTCTCGATAGATCCGGAACAAAGAACCGCGGGCGGGCCGTGCGTCGGCCACGAAATGCGGACTGATTTTGTCGAGATGCGGCGAAAAATCACGGATGAATGCCAGAGCTGGTTGTACCTGAAACTCTTCATAGCGCGACTTGTTTCTCGTGAACCACTCGCGCCGATTATTGCGTTTCAGTTGTCGAAGAAATTCGAAGCTTTCAGAATGAAAATAGGTCGCTGCAGCCATTGCACCTCCACGATCGATAGGCAGCCAGTTTAACTGAGGCCACAGCTGTCGGTTCGTCACGGGCGAAGCGTGAGATAGTCGCATCGCGCGACACGGGGCGGACGTCCGCAGGCGGTTTCGGAGCCACAATCCTGCGAACTGCTGCGATTTGAGTTCCAGAAGGTGATTGGTCGGGGCGAGAGGATTTGAACCTCCGACCCCCTGCGCCCAAGGCAGGTGCGCTACCAGGCTGCGCTACGCCCCGACTGGCTAAACTCTCATTTTACTGCAATATACACTTTATGCGTTGGCGCGGAATAACCCGACTGTGCCGAAATTGTGTCCGAATCCGCCCCCTTTTGAACGGTTCTGGCGCAATCGTTTCCGCGTCCGAGCATCCGCAAGTCATTGGAAATTCGCTGGGCTTAGATTCGTTAGAGTCCTGGTAAGCATACGCGCTGCTCGAATAGCAGGTGCGTTCTTTCTAGTAAGAAGGCCATCGGCTCTATTAAATGGCGAACTCTTGGAAAAACAGCTTGAACAGTCGGATCGACAAGTCGGCAGACTGTTCTAGCCATATTCCGTATGTGCCGAAACTGAAACGGCATCCAGGCTTGGGAGTCGTTTCCCATCACTTTGCCGACCGTTGCTTCTACGCACCGCGCATCGTGACCTCGGTCACTGACTGCCTTGAACCGAGGTGTTTCCCTAAATTAGGGGCAGCGCTGACGAGCAGTGACACTGCAAGAGGATTTACGATGAAATCTTTAGCACGTTGGCAGCTACTTCAAGAATTCGACCATCGTTTGCTAAAGGGTAGGAGGCTTCCGCTCGTGGGCCGTGTTTTTCGCCGACCGGAGGCTTATTTCTATCTTGCACCGCTCGAAGTTCACCTTTATCCGATCACCGCATTGGTCGCGAAGTAAAGAGACGAACGGCGGCCTTGTGACCGCAGGGCCGCCTCATTATTTGAGGACGCATGACGCGGACGAAGATTTTCGAGACCTTCAAGGCCCGAGCCGAGTCCGTAAGCGCTGAGGTACATCATTTTGCCCGGAAGGGCGAGGCGCTGGACTTCATTCTTGAATTTCTAGGTAAAGAAGCAGTCAACAATGATGCCCCGTTCCTGGCTTTGTGGGCCGCTTGCCCGTTTCTGAAAGGATTGGACAAGAGCCTTCTGGCTGACAAAGTGCCCAATCTCAGTTTTGACGTCACACGCGACCGTGCTGCCAACGCCAGGGTCGGGATCAGCCAGATGGATTGGGCGCTGGCCAATACCGGCACACTGGCGCAGGACGCAACCTCCGTCGCAAAACGATTGGTGTCCACCCTGCCCAATATTCATATCGCCATCGTGCAGAGCAGTGAGATAGTCCCCGATTTGCCCACACTCCTGACCAAGGCCGACCCGGAACGGGCAGCCTACATCTCCCTGATTACCGGACCGAGCCGCACCGCCGATATCGAGCGTGTCCTCACCATCGGAGTGCATGGACCGGAGAGGCTCATCATCGTAGCCGTCGACGAGTCGGAGGAGACGAACTGATGCGCAAGGAATTCAGCGATTCGATCAACCAGGCGCTGCACAATGCCAACCTCACGGGCGCATTGGGGCGGTTCTCCGAAGCCTATCGTGTTAGCCGCGCGAAAGCGTATGAGGGCATCGACTTCGAGGCCGTGCGTACGCGGGTGGCGGAGCGGAAGTCGTATGCCGCATCGCATCTCGATGAACTTGCCGAGACATTCACCAGAAATGCGGAAGCTCGCGGCGCCTCGGTGTTTCGCACCAGCAGCCCGGAAGAAGTGCGGCAATACATCCTGAAGCTGGCTCGGGAAAACGGGGTCGAGGACATCGTCAAATCCAAGTCAATGGCGTCGGAAGAGATTCATCTCAACGACTTTCTCGTGAAGTCGGGAATCTCAGTTCGCGAAACGGATCTGGGCGAGTGGATCGTGCAACTGGCCAAGCAGCGTCCTTCGCACATGGTCATGCCCGCGATCCACCTGACCAAGGAGGAGGTCGCCGATATCTTCGGCAAGGAAGTCGACGAGCGCCTGACCTCTGAGATTCCAAAACTCGTGAAGTTTGCTCGCGCACAGATGCGTCCCAAATTCCTGGCTGCGGGAATGGGCATAACCGGAGCGAACATCGCGGTGGCGGAGACTGGCAGCCTGGTGATCATCACCAATGAAGGTAACGCTCGCCTGGTCAGCACGCTGCCCAAAATCCACGTGGCCATCGTCGGCATCGAGAAACTGGTGGCCAATTTCGAGGACATCACGCCGATTCTGACTGCGTTGCCTCGGAGCGCAACCGGACAATTGCTGACCAGTTACGTCTCGATCATCAGCGGTCCCGTCCCCAACACCGACGGCACCGTGAAGGACCTGCACATCATTCTTATGGACAATCGCCGGACGGCGATGTCGCAGGACCCGAAGTTCAAGCAGGCCCTGCAATGCATCCGCTGCGCATCGTGCCTCAACGTTTGTCCAGTCTTCCGGTTAGTGGGCGGGCACGTATTCGGCAAGGTTTACACCGGCGGGATCGGCACCATTCTTACGGCATGGTTCGACGCACTGAAGCAGTCCGACGAAATTCAAAGCCTTTGCATCCAGTGCGGCAACTGCGCCCAGGTCTGCCCGGGCAAGGTCCCGATTCCCGAGTTGATCCTGGAACTGCGCCGCCGGCTCGCCGTCGAAGAGGGGCTGCCGCTCGTGCAAAAGGCTGCTTTCTCAGTAGTCAACAATCGCAGGCTCTTCCACTCGCTTCTGCGAGTCGCGTCGCTCGCTCAAAAACCGTTCAGCAAGGACGGCTTCATCCGCCACCTACCGATGTTCCTGTCGGAGATGACTGACTTCCGCAGTCTTCCCGCGATAGCCGAGAAGCCTTTTCGGGACACGTTCAAAACCATCGATCAACCCAAGAGCAAGGAGAAAGTCGCTTTCTATGCCGGGTGTCTCGTCGACTTTGCCTATCCGGAAATCGGCGAATCCGTGGTGAAGGTGCTGAACAAGGCAGGAATCGAAGTTGTTTTTCCAGAAGGACAAACCTGTTGCGGCGCGCCGGCACGGTATAGCGGTGCCTACGAAGTTGCCGCGCAAAACGCCACCGATAACATCGAGGCGATGCTGAAAGAAGATGTGCACTATGTGGTGTCGCCGTGCCCCACGTGCACGGTGGCGCTCAAACAGGAATTCATCAACACATTCGAGAGCCTGGGCAAGGCCGACTGCCTGCCTGGGGCCGAGGAGCTCGCGTCCAAGGTTGTTGATTTTTCCAGCCTGGTGAAGAAGCTAGTCGATGAGGGTCGCCTCACTTTCAAGGAAGGCAACCAACTCGGCAAGTTCACTTACCACGACTCGTGTCATTTGAAGAGAACGCTAAACGTCTATAACGAGCCGAGAGAGTTGCTCGCGAAGGCTGGGTATGAAGCGGTGGAGATGTACGAATCGGACATGTGCTGCGGGATGGGAGGCTCGTACTCGCTGAAGCTGCCCGAAATCTCAGCGCCAATCCTGGAGCGCAAGCTTAAGAACATTACGGATACGGACGTGCCGTTGGTGCTGATGGATTGTCCAGGCTGTGTGATGCAAATCCGGGGAGGAATGGACAAGACGTGCAGTTCGGCCAAGGTCGAACACACCGCGCAGCGCCTGGCTGAGGCCCTGGAAAATACCGGCTCGGAGCGGACGGCCCGTTAACTCTGCGAACCTAAGGTAGGTAGAGCTCCCGCCCAATCACGGGCTGTCCGGAATATCGCGACTGAAATCCATTTCCTCAAAATGGTGAAGGAACCGCATATATCGTTCAGCACAACTCCGTTCCGTCTATGAGGAGATTAATACGAAGAATGCGGTGGGTATTGATTATGACGCTGATTGTCGTAGATTCGAGATTGCTTGATCGTTATTTCGCATGGTCATGCCGCTTTCACTCCAAGGGCAGCATGGTTCGTTTGAGCGGTTTCACGTCATTCTTGACGATTCTTGCCCTGGCATTCGCACTTTTCAGTGCCCCTGTCGTCCTGGCGCAGGGCAACAGTAATGCGTCCAATCCCCAGGCCACAACTACCGAGGTCAGAGACTACAAACAGGAAGTCGTCTCCCTAGTGGACAAGGCTCAGGTCTACATCAAGGAAAACGGCAAGGAAAAAGCGCTTACCACGTTGAACGATCCGGATGGGCCGTTCGTCAAGAACGGCCTGTACGTCTTTGCCTACGACTTCTACGGGGTGAACAAGGCCTTGGCTACCAACCCCGGACTGGTCGGCAAGGACCTGATCGACATGAAGGATGCCGACGGAAAGGAAATCATCAAGGACATGATCGCCTTGGTCAACAGGGGCGGCGGCTGGTACACCTACAAATGGGAAGGACACGACAAGTCTTCCTATGTCGTGAAGGTTGACGACACGCTCTGGATCGGATGCGGCACTTACAAGAACGAAGCCGTCTCCATGGTGGAAAAGGCCCTGGCGTACATCGAAAAAAATGGCAAGGAGCGGGCTATCGCCGAGTTCAACAACCCCAAGGGCCTTTTCGTCGATCGCTCCCTGTATATTTTCGCTTACGACTTCAACGGCGTGAATAAGGCGCTGGTCACCCACCCGTCCCTGGTCGGCAAGGACCTGATCGACATGAAGGACGCCAAGGGGAAGGAAATCATCAAGGACATGATCGCCGTGGTCAAGAGGGGCGGCGGCTGGTATGACTACGAATGGGACGGCAAGCACAAGTCTTCCTATGTCGTGAAGGTTGACGACACGCTCTGGATCGGATGCGGCGAATACACCGAGAGCTCTTCGCGGACATTCTATCTCTTCGGCATGGCGCTCATCCCCATCGCCTGGCTCATGGTTTCCCTTGGCGTTTTGAAGATGCCCGCCCACAGGGCGACGGTGATAGGCCTTGCCGCCGCGGCCCTGCTAGCGTTTTTGGTGTTCAGGATGCCGCTGCTGTCGCTCTCCACGGCCGCGTTGGAAGGAATGGCCTTGGGGTTGTGGCCGATCATGATCGTCATCATAGCGGCTATATTCACCTACAACATGGCGCAGTACACCAAGAGCATGGACACCATCAAGACCATGCTCGCGGACATCACGACTGACAGGCGCATCCAGGTCCTGATCCTGGCCTGGGGATTCGGCGGCTTCCTGGAGGCCGTCGCCGGTTACGGTACCGCCGTCGCGATCCCCGCCAGCATCCTGGCCGCCCTCGGCTTCGAACCGCTGTTCGCCGCCCTGATCTGCCTGACCGCCAACACGGTCCCCACCGCCTTCGGGGCCATCGGCATCCCGGTCTTGACGCTGGCCCAGATCACGAACCTGGACGTGAGCATCCTGAGCTACCAGGTCGCCTTGCAGCTGACCCTGTTCATCGTGATCATCCCCGCCCTGCTGGTGATGCTCACCACCAGGAGCTTCAAGGGGATCAAGGGGGTTGTGGGCATATCCCTGGCGTCGGGGGCGGCCTTCGCAATCCCGGAGCTTCTGTGCGCCAAATATCTCGGCGCGGAGCTTCCAGCCCTGGCTGGCAGCATCTGCAGCATGGCGGTGACCATCCTCATCGCTAAGGTCTTCTACAAGGAGCAGCGCGTCGAGTCCGGCGATAAGCCCCGCATCACCTTCAAGCAGGGGTTTCTCGCGTGGCTGCCCTACATCCTTGTGCTGTTGTTCATCGTGGGATCCAGCCCGGTGGTGAAGCCCGTCTACGCCGCCCTGTCCAAGATCAAGACCCACGTCGTCATCTATCAAGGCGCGGACGCCGCTCCCTTCGTCTTCAAGTGGATCGCCACCCCAGGAACCATGATCATCCTCGCGACGCTCATCGGCGGGCTGATCCAGGGAGCCAGGCTTAAGGAGATCGTCGGGGTGTTCTTCCACACCGTGAAGCAACTGAGCAAGTCCACGGCGACCGTGGTGTGCATCGTGTCCATGTCCAAGGTGATGGCCTACGGCGGGATGATCTCCGCCATCGCCGTGGTTCTTGTGAAAGTGACGGGCCAGTACTTCTCGTTCATCTCGCCGCTCATCGGGGCGCTCGGCACCTTCGTGACCGGCAGCGACACCTCGTCGAACGTGCTGTTCGGCAAGCTCCAGGTCGAGGTGGCCTCCAAGACGAACATCAACCCCTACTGGCTGGCGGCGGCCAATACGGCCGGGGCCACCGGCGGCAAGATGATCTCGCCGCAAAGCATCGCCGTCGCCACCGCAGCTACGGGCCTGGTGGGGTTAGAAGGCAAGCTGTTGAACCAGACGCTGAAGTACTGCATCCTCTACGTCGTGTTTCTGGGAGTTTTCGTGTACCTGGGCAGCATGTACTTCATGGGCCGCTGACTAGGGCCGCAGGCTGGCCCGTGCTCCTGGCCGACCTGCGGCCGAAGCGCGCTCAATCCGCCGAAAACACCCCTTTGATTCTTGCTAACGCGTTGAGGGCGTTGAAGCGAGTGGGCCCCACTCGACTCCGTGCATGTCTCCGGTATCGAGGTATCGGCAGTGAAATGCGAAGGCAGCGCGCAGGGTGTGCGGAGTATGACCGCTCTTCACCATTCGCAGATAAGCGTGCAGCTCAGGGCGAAACTCAGGATGAGCGCAGTTCTCGATGATCAGCTCCGCGCGCTCGTGCGGTGAGCGGCCGCGAAGGTCGGCGATGCCGTGCTCGGTGACAATGACCTGCACCGAATGTTCGCTGTGGTCAGCATGGCTGACCAGCGGTACCACCGTGCTGATCTTTCCACCCTTAGCGGACGATGGACAGGTGAATATGGAAAGATAGGCGTTGCGGGTGAAATCACCGGAGCCGCCGATGCCGTTCATCATCTGGCGTCCCATGATGTGGGTGCTGTTCACGTTGCCAAAGAGATCAACCTCGATGGCGGTGTTGATCGAGATGAGACCGAGGCGGCGGATGACTTCGGGATGGTTGCTGATCTCCTGCGGCCGCATCAGAATGCGTGGCCGGAAGAACTTCAGATCGCTGTACACCTTATCCAGTGCAGGGGGGCTGAGGGTCAGCGCACAGGTGCTGGCGAATTTGACGCGATCGGAGCAGATGAGATCGACAACCGAGTCCTGCAGTACCTCGGTATACATTTCGAACTGTGGAATCTGGGGGTGGCGTCCAAGGGCGGCCAGCACCGCGTTGCCGACATTACCCACTCCGGATTGAACCGGCAAGAAGGAGGGCAGTCGGTGGGCCTCGATCTCCGCCGCAAGAAACTCGGCAACGTGGTTGCCGATGGCATCCGTCTCCGGGGTCGACGGATCGTAGCCACCGGTTTCGTCCTCGCGATCGGTTTCGACGATGCCCACTATGCGTGAGGGATCGACCGTCATGATCGGCGAGCCGATGCGGTCCGAGGCATGGAAGATCGGTATCTCGCCGCGATGAGGAGGATCGGCGGGCTCGAAGATGTCGTGCATGCCGAGCAGCGTGGCCGGATGTTTGCGATTCAGTTCGATGAGCACACGCTTTGCCTGGCGGCCAAAGGTTGGAGCAGCGCCGACAGACGAGGTCAGGACAACTCCGCCGCCCGCGGTCACGTCGCAGGCCTCGATAACCGCCCAATCGATAGGCCCGAGGAACCCATAGCGAACGGCCTGCGGCATCATCGACAGGTGCATGTCGAAGAATCGCGTGTCGCCGGCATTGATACGGGCGCGCAGGTCCGCATTCGACTGATAGGGCGTGCGAAAGCTGATGGCATTGGCTTTCGCCAGTGCGCCGTCAAGCGAAGGACCAGTAGAGGCGCCGGTGATGACGCCGATCTTGAAAGGCTCACCGCTTTGATGTGCTGCTTCGGCGCGATCGGCGATCGCAGTTGGTATCGCTTTCGGCGCCCCCGCCGGAGTGAATCCGCTGAAGCCAATAGTCTGTCCGTGTTCCACGTGCGCCGCCGCCTCTTGTGGCGTCAGCTTGGGAAATGGCAAGCTCATTGCTGACCTCTCAATCAAATGAATGCGGGCGGGCACGCGCGACCTTAGGCTTCGTGCTTCGTATAAAGTTCCAACAAACGATTGGCAGCGCGGAAGGAGGTGACCCGGCCGTCCGTGACTTCGTGTTCCAACTCCGCCAGTTTCTGCTTCACTAAAGGATGGTTGCGAAAGTTACGTACCAGTCCGCGCTCGATCACTTCGTACATCCACTTCTTAAGCTGATTGCGGCGGATCCGTTCGAACCATTGATTCGACTTCAATAATTCCGTGTGTTCGCAAACGCAATTCCACAGCTCCGGAATTCCTTCGCCGGTGAGCGCCGAACACGTCAGGCTGCAGGGCGTCCAGCCGGTCGGAGGAGGCGGGAAATAGTGCAACGCATTCTGAAATTCAGCCCGTGTTCGCTCCGCTTTGACGCGGTTATCGCCGTCGGCCTTGTTTATGACGACTGCATCGGCCATCTCCATGACGCCGCGCTTCATGCCCTGCAGTTCATCGCCGGCGCCCGAGATCATCAGAAGCAGGAAGAAATCGACCATGGAATGCACGGTGGTTTCCGACTGTCCCGTGCCAACGGTCTCCACGATAATGCGCTGAAATCCCGCGGCTTCGCAGAGCAGCATGGCTTCGCGGGTGCGCTGAGCTACGCCGCCGAGTGCGCCGCGTGAAGCCGAAGGACGAATGAATGCGTTTTCGTTTTGCGAGAGCGCGTTCATGCGCGTCTTGTCGCCCAGAATGCTGCCGCCGGAAACCTCGCTGCTGGGATCGATGGCCAGCACCGCAACCTTCTGCCCGTGCTCGCGAATGAGGTGCATGCCCAGCGCGTCGATCAAGGTGCTTTTGCCTGCTCCAGGAACGCCGGTGATGCCGAGACGGATGGAGTTGCCGGTGTGAGGTAAACAGGCTTCCAGGATCTCCTGCGCGAGTTCGGCATCGTCGGCACGCGAGCTCTCAATCAGGGTGATGGCACGGGCCAGCATCTTGCGGTCGCCCGCCAGCACGCCATCAATATATCGCTCGCGGGTCAGCCTGCTGCGCCGTTTGGGAACGCTTGTGCTGCCAGGCGGCGAAGGGGTGCGAACTCCCGGCAGCACCCGCAACGCACTGTCTTTCGGCTCCAAGCTTCAGTTTCCCTCGGTGACCAGGCTCGCCGTCAGCGCCTTGACGATCTGCTCGGCCGCCACGGGGATGACCGTTCCTGGTCCAAAAACGCCAATCGCGCCGGCCTTATAGAGGAACTCGTAATCCTGTGGCGGAATGACTCCGCCAACCACGACCAGAATGTCGTCACGTCCGATCTTCTTCAGCTCCTCGATCAACTGCGGCACCAGCGTCTTGTGTCCCGCGGCGAGCGACGAGGCACCCACGACGTGAACGTCATTGTCGGAGGCGTGCTGCGCAACTTCGCGAGGCGTTTGAAACAACGGGCCGATGTCGACGTCGAATCCCAAGTCGGCGAAAGCGGTGGCGATCACCTTCGAGCCGCGATCATGGCCGTCCTGTCCCATCTTGGCAACTAGTATTCGCGGAGGCCGACCTTCACTCTCGGTGAATTGCGCCACGGCTTGCTTGGCCTTCTGAAATTCTTCGTTGCTCTGGTTCTCGGCTGAGTACACACCCGCGATAGAACGCGTCGTGGCGGTATAACGTCCCCACGCTTTCTCCAGCGCGAAGGAGATTTCGCCGAGCGTAGCGCGCTTGCGCGCGGCGTCGACCGCAAGGTCAAGCAGGTTGCCCTCTCCTGTCTCAGCAGAAGCTGTTAGCTTGCCCAGTGCGCCGGTCACAGCAGCGTTATCGCGGCTCTGCTTCAGCTCCTGCAGGCGGCGCACCTGCGACTCGCGCACGGCGGCGTTGTCGACGTCGAGAACTGGAATCAGCGGTTCTTCCGGCGAAGGATAAGCGTTGATGCCGACGATGATGTCACGTCCGGAATCGATGCGAGCCTGCTTGCGGGCGGCGGCCTCTTCGATGCGCATCTTCGGCAATCCGGTCTCGATAGCCTTAGCCATTCCACCGACCTCTTCTATTTCCTCGATCAGCTTCCAAGCCGAGTGCATCAGTTCGTGCGTCAGCCGCTCGACGTAGTACGACCCGCCCCAGGGATCGACCACGCGCGTAATGTCGGTTTCTTCCTGCAGGTAGATCTGGGTGTTGCGGGCGATGCGTGCCGAAAAGTCGGTAGGCAGGGCCAGCGCTTCGTCGAGAGCGTTGGTATGCAGGGACTGCGTGTGTCCCAGGGCAGCGGCGAGCGCCTCGACACAGGTGCGCACGATGTTGTTGAACGGATCCTGCGCGGTGAGGCTCCAGCCTGAGGTCTGCGAATGTGTGCGCAAGGCCAGCGACTTTGGGTTCTTGGGATGAAAGGTGTTGACCAGCTTCGCCCAAAGCATGCGCGCCGCACGCATCTTGGCGATCTCCATGAAGTGATTCATCCCGATATCCCAGAAGAACGAGATGCGGGGTGCAAAGCGGTCGACGTCGAGACCGGCTTTTACGCCAGTGCGCAAATATTCAAGACCGTCGGCCAAGGTATAGGCGAGTTCGATGTCGGCGGTCGCTCCTGCCTCCTGCATGTGATAGCCGCTCACGCTGATGCAGTTGAACTTCGGCATCTTCTCGGCGGTGTAGCGGAAGATGTCGGCGATGATCCGCATCGATCCACCGGGCGGATAGATGTAGGTGTTGCGGACCATGAACTCCTTGAGGATGTCGTTCTGGATCGTGCCGCTCAGCTGTTCCGGCTTCACGCCCTGCTCTTCTGCGGCGACGATGTAGAAGGCCATGATCGGCAAAACCGCGCCATTCATGGTCAACGAGACCGACATGCGATCGAGCGGGATGCGGTCGAACAGAATCTTCATGTCGAGCACGGAATCGATGGCAACGCCTGCCTTACCGACATCGCCGACCACGCGCGCGTGGTCGGAATCATAGCCGCGGTGCGTGGCAAGATCGAAGGCCACAGACAGGCCTTTCTGTCCCGCAGCGAGGTTGCGGCGGTAGAAAGCGTTGGACTCCTCGGCGGTGGAAAATCCTGCGTACTGGCGAATCGTCCATGGCTGCATCACATACATCGCCGAGTACGGACCACGCAGATAGGGGGGCAGCCCGGCGGCGTAATCGAGATGACGCAGGTCTTCGAGGTCAGCTGGGGTGTACTGCGACTTGATCGGGATATGCTCCGGCGAGAGCCACTCGGACGGCTCCGGCTGGGAGCTGTGCTCAACCTGTGGTGCGTAGTCGATCTTAGAAAAGTCCGGCCGCATATTAGCTCTGTCCTATGTGGAAGTGCCGCTGCCAGCGGGAAAGGGTTTCGATCGGGTTGCTGCGGACATGCACGAAGTCAACGACGCCCGCGGCCTTTAATTGCTCCGCAGACTCCGGATTGCCGGCGACCACCACGGGCCTAGTTGGGCTCTTGCCCTTCAGCGCGGCCATCAGCTGCTCGACGATGGCAGGATACTCCGCATCGGAGCTGCACAGCACGATCACGTCCGCTTCTGCATCGGCGATGGCTTCCGCCGATTGGTAGCGGTGAGTGGCCAAAGCAAAGCCGGCACAGCCGAAAAAGTTGGCGGCGAAGCCGGAACGTGCGGCGCGCATACGGGGATCACCGATTTCGGCCAGTAGAAACAACGGATTCTTTCCGCCCTGCTTCATGTGCTGCTCGGTGCGCAGCCGCAGTTCCTCGTAGGCACGAGCACCTCGACGCACGGCGAACACGCGATCGAGGTCGGCACGATCGAGCGCCGTCTCTTTCCGATTGGGATATTGATTCGTGCCCAGCAGCACACGACGCCGCATAGCCACGGCCGACTCGCGCGCGGTCTGCGACTTGTCGAGTTCGAACTGCAGCCTGCCTTCAGCTTTGAAGTGCGTGAAGCCACCAGCGGCTTCCACCGCCTGCAAAATCTCCCACGCTTTGCGAGCGAGTTGGTCGGTGATCGTCTCGAGATAGTAGGAGCCGCCCCCCGCGTCAGCGACACGGGCGATCTGGGCTTCCGCTTTCAGAATGATCTGCGTATTGCGCGCCAGCCGCCGGCCGGCCTCAGTGGGTTTAGAGTAAGGTTCGTCAAATCGGGCAACTGTGACGGCATCTGCGCCGCCCAGGGCGGCTGACATAGCTTCGGTGGTCGCACGCAGAACATTGACGTGCGGATCGTAGACGGTGGTGTTCCAGCGCGAGGTGCGAGCGAAAATCGCGGTTCTTGCCTCGCTGTCCTTGCCGCCGAAGCTCTCGACTACGCGCGACCATAGCAGCCGCAACGCGCGGAGCTTGGCGATCTCGAGGAAATAGCTGGATTCGATGCCGACGGAGAACGACAGGGCCGCAGTAGCGCGAGCCACACCGATGCCGCGAGAGGTCACGCCGTTGAGGTAATCAACGCCTGCGGCGATGCCGTAACCAAGCTGCTGCGCCGCAGTAGCGCCCGCCTCTTCCAAGGCAAGCATCGGAACCGAGAAGGAACGGAACGAAGCCGGCAGCTTGGACAGTAACTTCTCCGCGAAATCCAGACCGGTCAGCGGATCGAAGTCGGCCGACCCATTCGCCGGAGCATCGCACTCGACAATCAACTCCAACAGTTGCGGCGTTGCTTGACTGAAGTGAACTGAGACATCACGCATGCCATCGAGAAGCTGAACCATATCGTTGCGACTGGTTACGGGAGCGTTCTGGAACGTGATCTCTTCGGCGCCCGCGGCCAGCGCTTCGCGGGCCAGGCGATTGGCTTCTTCCGGATTACGAGCTTCGATTTCTTCGCGAATCTTCCAGCCGCCGGATGCACGATTGCCGCGGACGTACGGGAACTCGCCGGCAGCGGCATCTAGAAACGTAATTCCGCCCAGATCTTCACGCCGGTAATATGGCTTGATGGTGAGGCCGTCTTCCGTCTTCCACAGGAGTTTCTTGGCGTAATCCGCGCCCTTCAGGTCTTTGTGGATGACTTGCTCCCACTGTTCGGTGGAAACCGGGGGGAATTCTTCCAGCAGATTTTCTTCAGCAGTCGTCTTAGTGCTCATGGGGATCTTCCACGACCTCGATCAGGATTCCAAATGGGCTTTCGGCGCGCGACTTGGGATGAACGAAGAAAACCGTGGTACCGCGCGATCCGGGCCGAGGCGCTTTGTCGATGATCTGAAAGCCTTTGGACTTCATGTCATCGAAGGCTTGCTGCGCATTCTCCACCCGAAAGGCAATATGCGCCAGCCCACCGCGTCCACCGTTCTTATCGATGAGCTTCTGAACCGGCGAGTCCGTGCTCAATGGCTCCAGCAACTGGATTAGGTTGGGACCGTCACCGACCTTCAGCAACGATTCGCGAACCTGGTCGCCGCCGTACACCTCTTCGCGATGAATCTCCTCGAAACCCAGCAGTTTGTAGGCTTCGACCTGGGCATCGAGTTCGCCCTGCTTCACCGCGATGGCCACGTGATCGATAAACCGAAAGCCTACGACGGTTGCAATCTCCGGCGACAGTTGAGTCATGGAAAGCCTCCTATCGAAATTCGGTTCGCGGGCTAAAGAGGCTGCTGAAAAAAGCGGTTTCGGGTAGTGCTGCCCTTTGGGCCAGCGGCTACGTCGTCAATTTTTGTTGACCCTCGCGGACTTTAGTTCGCGAGGGTCTCACATTCCCGACCTTTTCAGCAGTCTCTAAAGCCCTCAAGTAATCGCAACGGCATAGACGCTGGCCTGAGAGCCGTACTACCCGACTATTCGAACTCGACCAGCACCTGGTTCACCTTGACGCCGTCTCCGTGCGCGACGTTGACTTTCTTCACCTTGCCAGCAACCGGAGCGGTGATGTTGGTCTCCATCTTCATCGCTTCCACCACCATCATCAAATCGTTGGTCTGTAACTCCTGTCCGGGCTGGACGTTCAACTTGACGACGACGCCGGCAACCGGGCTGCGGCAGACTTTGGTTTCATCGACATTCTCATCGCCTGGCGGCACGTCCAGGCCCGGAGTCGGCACCGACACCGATCGCACCGTCGTGGCTGGCCCATCATGCGGTGGAAGGTAACCACCGCCTACGGTGTCATCTTCCATTATCTCGACTTCGACTTCGTATTCCTTGCCGTCGATCCCGATCTTCAGCTTCAAGCCTCGGCTCCTTTGGCGATTCTGCGGCCGGCTGGCATCAAGTCAGCTCCGGCGCAGGTAATAATGCGACGCCTGAACGAAGACGCGTCCCTGCTGCGCCCACGGATTAACGATCTCGTAAGGAGACTGCAACATCTTTGCGGAACGAATGCGAACTTGCTTGCCGAGAAAGGCAGTGACCGCCGCCGCGATGACCACCAGGATTTCCGGACTGATCTCGGACTGCGCGGCGCGCGCCGCCGCTGGCGCTTGCCCCTGGGATTGCACCTCAGCGCCCGGGCCACTGAGACGAGCCACGAGATCCGCGAGAAGCTCTGCCTGGTCAGCCAATTGCGCCTGCAGTTTCCGCACAGAATCGGCAAGCGAAGCCACTTGCTGTTGCAGTCCGGCCACGTCAAGGCCCTCAGCTTCCTGGTTCGTCTCTGCTTTCAGCGTCTCCATCAAACTTCTCCCCAACGGTGTTGCTGCCAAATCAGTGCTTCGCCATTGCAAGCGGGGCGACTCTATAACGGAATCAGGCCGTGCTTCTTCGGCGGCCGCAGTTCCCTCTTGGCATGCAGCGCTTCTAGCGCCCGCACCAGATACTTGCGTGTTTGCGAAGGTTCAACGATATCGTCGACCAATCGCCTGCCTGCCGCAAGGTATGGATTGGCGAAGGTCTCGCGGTAGGTCTCGATCAACTCCTTGCGCCGCGCCGCCTTGTCTTCGGCCGAATCGATTTCCTTGCGGAACACGATTTCCGAGGCGCCTTCGGCCCCCATAACCGCAATTTCGGCCGTCGGCCATGCGATCACGCGGTCGGCGCCCAGATCTTTAGCGCACATGGCGAGGTACGCTCCCCCATAGGCTTTGCGCAGAATCACCGTGATCTTGGGAACGGTAGCCGCCGAGTACGCGAACAGCATCTTCGCGCCATGGCGAATGATGCCACCGTATTCCTGCTGCACACCGGGCAGAAAGCCGGGAACGTCGACAAACGTCAGCAGCGGAATGTTGAAGGCGTTGCAGAATCGCACGAAGCGGGCCGACTTATCGGAGGCGTTGATGTCGAGCGCTCCCGCCAGAACGTTGGGCTGGTTGGCGATCACTCCCACCGGCCTGCCCTGCAGGCGTCCGAAACCGACGATGATGTTGGGAGCGAACCCAGGCTGAATCTCAAGGAAGTCCTGGTAATCCAAGACCCGTACCAGCACGGTTCGCATGTCGTACCCGAGTTTCGGATCGATCGGCAAGAGACGATTCATCTCCGGGTCTTCTTCAATCGGCAGATTGAAAGCCAGACGCGGAGGATCTTCCAGATTGTTGGAAGGCATGAAGCTCAGCAGACGTCGGCAGAGATAGGCCGCTTCCTCGTCATCTTGCGCGATCAGATGCACCACGCCGGAGTGGTTCATCTGCGCACCAGGGCCCCCCAGCGCTTCAGCGGTGACGGTCTCGCCGGTGACTTGCTTGATGACCTGCGGACCGGTAATGAACATCTGCGACTTTAAGGTCTGGATAATGAAATCCGTGAGTGCCGGACTGTAGGCGGCGCCGCCGGCACAGGGACCACAGATCAGCGAAATCTGTGGAACCGTGCCGGACAGCACAACGTTGTTGTAAAACACACGGCCGTATCCCGAGAGGCTGTCGATGCCTTCCTGCACCCGCGCTCCACCGGAGTCGTTGATGAACACGAACGGACTGCCGGTCTTCAGCGACATCTGCATCATGTCGGCGATCTTCTTGCTATGCACCTCGCCGGCGGCCCCGCCCGCCACCGTGAAGTCCTGGCTGGCAAGATGGATCAGTCGTCCGTCGACCGTGGCGCACCCCGTAACCACCCCATCGGCCGGCAGGGGTTTATCGGCCATCCCGAAGCTGGTGGCCCGGTGTTGCGCGAAAAGCCCAATCTCCTGGAAGCTGTCGCGATCGACCAGCTTCTCCACGCGCTCGCGCGCGGTGAGCTTTCCTGCCGCATGTTGCTTGTCGATGCGCTCCTGTCCGCCTCCGAGTTCGATCTTGGCGCGCTTCTCGTGAAGTTCCCCAATGCGATCGTTGAGCGTCTTTTGCTTGCGCTTCGACTTCGGATGATCTACTGACGTCGCCATTCTTTCTCCTGCGGCAGGGCCTTTGGAATCCAGCCACTGCTGATTTCGCTACCCGGCGGGTGTGACGATTACTTTGTGCTCCTGGCCGTTGAGCGTAATGACGTACTTCACGGCTGCATCCGGCGCGGACTGACCACTCACTGTAACTCCGTCCTTCGCTTTTGCCGTAGGCACGGGCGCGGCGAGCTTTCCCGGTTCCCTACCCAGGTTCCGCGGCCCCTCAGAGCGGGTCTTGAAAAACTTCGGCGCCACCTGCGGGAACATAGCGTAGGTCAGAACGTCTTCATCGCTCCCGTTGCATCCTTCGATGGCCAATGCCTGCGACCGAAGCGACTCCCACTCCGGTTTTAGCAGGTCAGCGGGACGAATCTCGATGGTCACTTTCTTGGCATGTTCCTCGGCCTTCTTCACGACCTCGGGATTCTTTTCGCCTAATGTGCTCCCGTAGTAGCCGAGCATGAGATCCGCGAACTCGCCGGTCAGCACCTTGTAACGTCCCATCAACACATTGAAGACTGCCTGGGTACCAACGATCTGACTGGACGGCGTGACCAGCGGAGGATAACCGGCGTCCTTGCGTACACTGGGAACCTCGGCAAGAACTTCCTGCAGGCGGTCGGACGCGCCCTGGCCTTTGAGCTGACTCTCCATGTTGGAGATCATCCCCCCGGGAATCTGGCTTTTGAAGATTTCGGTATCGACCCCGGTGAACTCGCTGAGGAACTCGCGATAACGCGGCCTGATTTTGGCGAAGTGCTCCTTGACCCGCAGAATGCGTCGCATATCCAGTCGCGTGTTGAAGTCGGTCCCATCCAACATCTCGACCAGGCTCTCAGTAGGATTGTGTCCCGGGCCCAGCGACATGGAGCTGACGGCAGTGTCGACGATGTCGCAACCAGCCTCGATGGCCTTCATGTACGAGACCAGCGTGACCCCGGTAGTGGCGTGCGCGTGCACGTGGACCAGCGTGTCTGCGCCGCACTTCGTCTTAATTCCCTTAACCAAGTCATAGGCAGCCTGCGGTTTCAACAGCCCCGCCATGTCCTTAATGCAGATTGAGTCACTGCCCATTTCTTTCAGCTGTTGCGCCATCACGATGAAAGCGTCGATAGTATGCACCGGGCTAGTGGTGTAGGAAATCGTTCCCTGGGCATGCTTGCCCGTCTTCTTGACCGCGGCTATGCTGGTTCGAAGGTTACGCAAGTCGTTAAGGGCATCGAACACCCGGAACACGTCCATACCGGCGTTCGCTGCTTTGTCTACAAAGCGCTCCACCACTTCATCCGCATAGTGGCGGTATCCCAGCAGGTTCTGACCGCGCAGCAGCATCTGGAGGCGTGAGTTGGGCAGCAGTTTGCGAAACGTTCGAAGGCGCTCCCACGGATCCTCATTCAGGAAACGTATACAGGCATCGAAAGTCGCTCCTCCCCAACACTCCAGCGACCAGTAGCCGGCGTTGTCGAGATCCTCGCAGACAGGGATCATGTCCTCGATGGCCATACGGGTGGCCAGCAAACTCTGGTGCGCGTCTCTCAGCGCCAACTCAGTGACTTCAATGGTGCGCGGCATACTTCGAATCCTTTCTCCGTGGGACAACGCCTCCCCAGACGGGAGCATTTAGCCGAAACTTCCTTTTCTTAATCCCGAAAACGGCACCATAGTACACCCCTTCTCGCCCGTTCGCGACGGCGTGGACCGATTTGTCATTGGAAGCACTTCCGACGGTGTGCCATAAACTTCGTCAAAACCATTCTCTGGGGATAATGAATTCGATCGGACACTCGTCTGGGCCCTGCTATGTAAAAATCAGGTCAGCTTTATATGGCTCGACGTACTCCTGGCAGTCCACCTCCATACTGAAGAGATTCATAAGGTGCTCGACGGCCTGCAATGTAGGAAGGACAACGTCTACGTGATGGATTCGTTTGGGCCTCATTTTCTAAACTCCCAACCGAATGAGGTGCAGATTTCGTGCCAAACCGGGTTCCTGCTACGTGGCTCCGTCGCTTGAGCTGTCGACAATCTGCTTGACAGTCGCCGTGCCCGGAAGAGGTCACCGTGTGCCGGAAACGCCAGCAGCCTAACCACTATTATCATCCGTGCTCGCCGCTGAGGGAGTCAGTGACCACCGTCACGAGAGCATGTGGTCTTTAGGCATAGGGGTAATAGCACGCGTTAGTCGAATCTGCGGCGCAGACGTCGTGGAGTCAACTTCTTGACGAGTCGCAAACAATTGGCAGACACGATGGTGAAGCGCTGCACCGCCGGAGCTGAACGCAGGCGACTTCAAGGTATCGTAAGCGACTGTGGCGACGCCAATTCGCTACGCGGTGGAACGTGGTTAGTGGTCTGAGGCTGCCAGGATCGGTCCCCCAGAGTCAGCCCCGCCTCATGTAGTCGCAATTGCCGTCTGGTGTCCCCTCGGTAATCACTTCAAAATGGGCCAACCGAAGGTGGCCAGAACTTAGTCTAGTTGTTTCGGTCCGGCTTCCTTGATTTCCGCGGAGGCATCACTGGCATTCTCCGCGAAGTTTTTTTCGAACATGACGGCCAATTCGCGCGCCTTGCGGTCATAGGCAGCTTTGTCCTTCCAACCGTCGCGCGGGTTCATAATTTCGTCAGGCACGCCTGGACACGACAGGGGCACGGCAATCCCAAACACCGGATCGGGTTTTGTAGAAGAATCTTTGAGCGCGCCGGAGAGGACGGCTTTGACCATGGCGCGGGTGAATCCGAGTTTGATCCTTTGACCTTGTCCGTAAGAACCTCCGCTCCAGCCGGTGTTGATCAGCCACACATCCACATTGTGCTTGGCAATTTTGTCGCCGAGCAGCTTGGCATATACAGTTGGCGGCAACGCCATGAACGGCGCGCCGAAGCAGGGACTGAACGTGGCCTGCGGCTCTTTGATGCCAGCTTCAGTGCCCGCAACCTTCGCCGTGTAACCGGCAAGAAAATAATACATTGCCTGTGCGGGTGTCAGATGCGCCAGCGGTGGAAGAACGCCGAACGCATCGCAGGTGAGCATGATAATGTGCTTCGGATGCCCACCTCTGCCAGTGCGCGTCATATTCGGAATATGCGTGATGGGATAAGCGGCGCGGGTGTTTTCGGTGAGCGAGGCGTCATCCAGGTCGAGATGCCGCGTGCGCATGTCCATCGTGACGTTTTCCAGAATCGTGCCGAAACGCCGGGTGGTTTCGTAAATCTCCGGCTCGCCTTCGCGCGAGAGTTTGATGACTTTGGCGTAGCAGCCACCTTCAAAATTGAAGGTGCCCTCGTCGCTCCAGCCGTGTTCGTCGTCGCCAATCAATGTGCGGCCGGGATCGGCAGACAGCGTTGTCTTTCCCGTCCCTGACAGACCAAAGAAAATGGCCACGTCATTTTCATCGCTGCCGTAGTTTGCGGAACAGTGCATCGTCATGACGCCCTGTTGCGGAAGCAGATAGTTCATCACCGTGAAAATCGATTTCTTGATTTCACCGGCGTAGGCCGTGCCGCCAATGAGGACCAGTTTTTTTCCGAAATGCACCAGCACGAATGCTTCTGAGTGCGTGCCGTCAATGTCCGGGTCGGCGTGAAAATTGGGCGCGTGCAGCACCGTGAACTCCGGGACGTGTTGCGCCAGCTTTCCCATATCCAGTTCGCGGATAAACATGGTGCGGGCAAACAAGGCGGCTGTGGCTCGCTCGCTGATGACGCGAATGGGAACGCGATAATGTTCGTCCGCTCCCGCGTAGCAGTTCTCAATAAAAACGTCTTTTCCCTGGAGATATGCGCAGAGCCTATATTTGAGCACGTCAAATTTGTCCGTATCCAGAGGGCGATTGATTTTCCCCCAGCAGATTTTGTTTTCGCTAGAAGGTTCACGGACGAGAAATTTATCTTGTGGCAAACGGCCGGTGTATTGGCCCGTGCGCACGACGAGCGGCCCGAGATGACTCAACGCTGCTTCATAACGGCGAATGGCTTCTTCGTAAAGGGCAGCCGTGGGCAAATCCCAATGGACATGACCGAGGTTCTCCAGACCGAGACGTCTAAGACTCTCTTCCCGCGACTCGGGTTTGGTTGCGGTTTCGTTCATAGCTCGATCCTCCGACGAACAAGCAACATTGATGGCATAAACGGTGCTTAACCGGAATCTCTATTTTGACTTCAAGAACGGCCAAATTGTACACCCATCTCCCCTCTGGCTTGGTTGCTGCGTCTCGACGCGCGATCCCAGACGCATGCCAGTCTTATTCTCGAGCGGTGCCCCAATTGCTCGGAGCCTCATGCATTTCTCAATGGGGATAGCTCGCGCCCCATCAGCATATTCAGCGAGAACCTCGTAGTCATACCGCAGTCTTACGTGGTTCCAGAATGAAGCACTGCAGGATCAGTTGTTCATTCACGGCGAGTGCGCAACATGCCCGTTGCAGTAACGTGCGGCTGCCTTCTTTAGCCCACCTCCGACAATCCGCAGATGCAGCTCCAGCTGAAGCGCTTATCACAAGCCTGGATAGCAAGTGTCACTGCGGCCGACCGCAGTTGGGCCATCGTATCGGTGAAGCCAAGTCGAAGGCTGGCACTACAAACACCTCGCCGCCAAAAGCGGGTAGTGCGTAAAGGACATGCGAGCTATGCGCGAAACGGCTCATGATGTCTTGATCCTCGGAACCGGCCTGGCAGGGTTGCGTGCTGCGGTGGAAATCAGCATGCGCACCCGGGGTGCGGTCAACATTGGCATCGTGTCGAAGGTGCAGGTCATGCGGTCCCATTCGGTTTGTGCCGAGGGAGGCACGGGCGCCGTCATGCGCCCTGAGGAAGGCCACAGCCTTGAGTTGCATGCCTGGGACACGGTAAAGGGATCTCATCTTCACAGATGCTGCATGGTGCCTAGCAGGGCTTCAGGCTTAGCTTCTAATTCAAAAAGTGACCGATTCCCTTGCTGACGAGTCCTTCTCTTGCCGCGCGCGCTTTGGTGCGACGCGATCTGGCCATCCGTCCCGATGGATCTTTACTTTGGCAAGTTGTACCGAAACTGTGTCAAAACCCCTTTGATTCGCGAGTACTGGAGCTTTTCTTGAGCGAAAAGCAGATTCCCAAGTTGTTGTGTCTATTAGAAGTTGTCAGAACCGATGAGATGCTTTGGAGCGGGCATGTGTGCGCCCAAGGCAGGTGCGCTACCAGGCTGCGCTACGCCCCGACTCTCGTGTCCTCTTGATTCTAAACCAATTCCGAACTTCGGCTCCACGAAGAATTATCGGCTTTTGACGCAAAACGGCCAAGCTGCGCCAAAACGATACTAATTGACACTCGGTTGAGCAAAGTTGATGCCCCGCTCGTTGGCCCAACAATTGAACTTGAGTAACACTTCACGTTTCATCTGCGATTGCTTTTTCAAGGCTTCGGCGTCTCCCTGCCCAAGAGCTGTGTCAGCCATTCATCGGCTACACCATCCGCTCTCAAACGCGTGGCTAGGTGGATCGCAAGTAGTAAATGCGGAAGTGCGGCATACCCGCCAGCCTGACTGTCGGTCGCGAGACTACCTTCAGCGCGTCCTAGCTCGGTTCCAGAGTAGTTATATCCGGGTTGATTGATCTGGGGTAAGTTTGGGGTGGCGATTTCCGCGAAGCCCGTCAATGCCACAACCTTACTCGGATGATCTGCGGCGCAAGCTCTTGGAGG
>Ga0335069_10003842_pt1 | contig 22506 bp, 18 predicted proteins | sample Lox_Sample_11_FD_206714 | JGI IMG/M metagenome (GOLD analysis project Ga0335069, IMG submission 206714) | Soil microbial communities from Loxahatchee National Wildlife Refuge, Florida, United States - Lox_Sample_1.1 | ecosystem: Environmental > Terrestrial > Soil > Wetlands | place: USA... | reverse complement strand
CTGACTATGATCGGCTGGCGCTCGAGATTTGGACCGACGGTTCGCTCTCACCCCGTGACGCGTTGACCTACGCGGCGCGCGTCATGCGCGACCAGATGTCGATCTTTGCGGGAGTCGAAGAAGAGGTCGCCATTCGCCCGGCGGAAATCACTCCAGTCCAGGAGCAGCATCCGGCGTTCAATGAGCATCTCTATCGGCCGGTTGAGGGGCTACCGATCTCGGTACGGGCCTTCAACGGATTGCAGAATGCGGATATCAAGTATATCGGTGAACTGGTCCAGCGGACCGAGCAGGATATGCTTCGGATCAAGAATTTCGGCCGTAAATCGCTGAATGAAATCAAGGAAGTCCTCACCGATATGGGGCTGTCGCTTGGGATGCGTCTGGAGAATCTGCCGGCGCGCGGCGAGCTCGATCGGCTGTGGGAGGAGCAGGAGCGACGCGAGTCGACCTGAGAGTGGGCTCGTGGCGGCGAATCGCCGCATGAGCTTCGCGCAAGAGAATTTGAGAGTTCTGTCTAGCTTGGAGTTTTGACCGATGCGTCACATGAATCAGGGCCGGAAGCTGAATCGTACCCCGGCTCATCGCAAAGCGTTGTTTCGCAACCTTGTGCTTGCGCTGATCACGCACGAGCGGATCAAAACGACTGACCCGAAGGCGAAGGAACTGCGCCACTTCGCCGATCGGATGGTTACGCTTGGCAAGCGCGGCGATCTCGCGGCGCGACGATTGGCGTTCGATTTCATGCAATCGCGCGATGCGGTTAAGAAGCTGTTCGATGAAATCGCGCCGCGCTTCAAAGAGCGCCAGGGCGGTTACACTCGCGTGGTCAAATTCGGCTTTCGCCGTGGCGATGCCGCCCCGCTGTCGATTATCGAATTCGTCGATGTATCGGAGCGTGCCGAGGCCAAGAAGCCGCCGAAGAAGCGCGCCGCTCGGCGTGATCGGGAGAGCGGTCAGGCAGCTCTCGCTGCGGGCTGAGCCTATCGCAAGAACTGAATGGTAAGTAAGCGGCACCCAAAAAGGTGCCGCTTCTTTTTTGGCAGAATCACGCTAAGGCAAATAATCCGGATACTGGACCCGCTACTGGTCTGTTACACTAAAGGAAACGAACAACGGATGATCTTACATGGCGAATGAACTGACCAAGCCAGAGAATTTTTTTATGTCGCGGTTCGGTATGACCGAGAACTCCCTTGAGCGGGTTCTTGGGAATGCGCTCGAGCGCAAGGCCGATTACGCGGATCTCTATTTCGAATACCGCAGCGCCGAGGGACTGAGCCTCGAAGAATCGATGGTGAACCATACCTCGAAGAGCGTATCGCAGGGGGTCGGAGTCCGGGTCTGCGCTGAAGACCGGACCGGCTACGCCTACTCCGACGAGGTGACGATCGATCGGATGAAGCTCGCCGCAGAAGCCGCCCGCGCGATCGCCGACGAGAGAGGCGCAGTGCCCGCAGCGGTTCAAGTGGGGCAGCCGGTACAACGGCATAGGCTCTACGAGTTGCAACAAACGGCGCTCGATATCCCGCTCGACGAACGGGCTCGACTACTGCGCGAGGTCGATGAGATGGCCCGCGCCTACGATCCGCGGATCCGCAACGTGATGGCCTCGTTCGGCGCCGAGCAGAAAATCGTGATGATCGTGAACAGCAAGGGTGAGCTTGCGGCTGACGTTCAGCCACTGTGTCGCCTGAGTGTCACGGTAATCGCGGAAGAAGATGGCAAGGGGCGTCAGATCGGATCCCACGGTGGTGGCGGCCGTGTCGAATGGCGCTACTTCTTTGAAGGCGATCGCTGGAAGGAGTACGTGAGAGAAGCGGCGCGGCAGGCGATCACAAATCTCGATGCGGTTGATGCGCCGGCGGGTGAGATGGTTGTAGTGCTGGGCCCGGGATGGCCCGGAATCCTGCTGCACGAAGCAATCGGCCATGGGCTCGAAGGCGATTTCAATCGTAAGGGTGTCTCGGCCTTTTCGAATCGAATCGGACAGAAGGTGGCGAGTCCGCTATGCACGGTGGTCGATGATGGGACGATCGCGAACCGGCGCGGCAGTATCAATGTCGATGACGAAGGGACTCCGACCTCGCGCACGACGCTGATCGAAAAGGGTGTCCTGCGCGGTTATTTGCAGGATCGACTGAACGCACGCCTGATGAAGATGGCGCCGACGGGTAACGGTCGACGCGAAAGCTTTGCGCACGCGCCGATGCCTCGGATGACGAATACCTTCATGCTGCCCGGCGAATCGACGCCGGGAGAAATCATCAAGTCGGTGAAGCACGGGCTTTACGCCGTTAGTTTCGGCGGCGGTCAGGTCGATATCACCAACGGTAAGTTCGTTTTCTCTGCGAGCGAAGCCTATCTGATCGAAGATGGCCAGGTGACCCGTCCGGTCAAAGGCGCGACGCTGATCGGTGATGGCCCCGACGTACTTACGCGAGTATCGATGGTAGGCAACGATCTGGCGCTCGATTCGGGCGTCGGCACTTGCGGCAAGGATGGTCAATCGGTGCCGGTTGGGGTCGGCTTGCCGACGATCCGCGTCGATGGGATCACGGTGGGAGGGACCAGCGCCTAACTATCGGCGTTCACCTTCAACCGAAACCCAAGTCTTCACTGAGAGGGAATTTGAGAGAAAAGCATGGCCCAGATTGATCCTGCCATCGCGGAATGGACTCTGAATCAGGCGCGCGCCTGCGGTGCTACGGCGGCCGAGGTACTGATGGTTAGCGCCGAATCGCTTGCCGCCGGCGTGCGTAAGGGCGAGGTCGAAAAGCTCAAGAGCTCGCGGGAACAGCGGTTAGGACTGCGCGTCTTCTGCGGCCAAGCGTCGGCCAACGCCTCGACGGCTGAACTGGAGCGCGGATCGTTGGGGGCACTGATCGCCAACACCGTCGAGATGGCGCGACTGACGGCCGCAGACCCGTGGTCAGGTCTGCCTGATCCGGCGCTTCATCCGCGGGAGCTGCCCGATTTGGAATTGCGCGATCCGAAGCATGCGATCGTGAATGCTGACGAAGCGCTCCGCATTGCGCGAGCCGCCGAAAAGGTCGCGCTGGCAGCCGACCCGCGGATCAAGAACTCAGAGGGCGCGGAATTCAGCTCGGGACTGTACGAAATTCTCTTCGCCAACAGCCAGGGTTTTAGCGGCGGCTACGCGGGCTCCTCGTTCAGTCTCGCGGTTGCGCCTATCGCGCAGAGCGACGACGGCAAAATGCAGATCGGCTACTGGTCGACCGCCGGACGCCATTTCGATCGCCTCGAAGATCCCGAAGCTGTGGGTGCGACCGCTGCGAAGCGTGCATTGCGCAAACTTGGGGCGCGCAAGATCAAGACGACCCGCGCACCGATCGTCTTCGATCCAGAGATGGCGGCCGGGCTGATCCGCTCGATCGCAAGTGCTGCGTCGGGCCCTTCACTCTACAAGCGCGCTTCGTTTCTGCTCGATCGTATCAATACCCAGATCGCGGCTCCGAGTATCACGATTCGCGATGATGCCCGGATGCCCGGGGGGCTGGGCTCGAAGCCTTTCGACGGCGAAGGACTCGCGACAAATCAGAAAAATCTGGTCGAGAACGGCGTCCTCAAGACCTATTTTCTCGACTCCTACTCGGCACGCAAGCTGAAGATGAGCCCTACCGGCAACGCCTCTCGCGGCGTGGGCGATTCGCCCGGCGTCAGCTCGACGAATCTTTACCTGCAGGTGGGGCGCCATACGCCGGAAGAGATAATCGGTTCGGTGAAGCGCGGCCTTTACGTTACCGAGCTGATTGGTTTCGGCGTGAACGGTGTCACCGGTGATTATTCGCGTGGTGCCGGCGGTCTATGGATCGAAGATGGCGAACTGACCTACCCGGTGCAGGAGATCACGATCGCTGGCAACCTCAAGGATATGTTCCTCGGTATCGAGATGATCGGGAATGATCTCCGCTTCCGCTCGACGGTTGTGTCGCCGACGATCAAGATCGGCGAGATGATTATCGCGGGCGAATAAGCTCGTGGTTGTAAAAACCTACCTACTGTCACTAGTCGTGCGAAACTCGCGCGAGAGAAGGCAAATCAAGAATCAATAAAGGTGATCACGCAAGGAAATGTGCGTGATCACCTTGGACTCATTGCGAAATCGCTGTTCTAGTATTTCCTGATGAAAGCTCCCGTAATGGCTGATGCTCTCAGGGCAGGCCGCGATCGCTTGGTGCAAGAGTTGGCGCGCTTCGGAATCGAGGCCCCAGTCGTCGATGGGTTGCTTAGCCGCCATACTCTGGTGCGCTATCCGCGCGACGCGATGATTTTTGCGCAGGGTGCCCCCGCCGATATGCTTTCATGATTGTGAGCGGCGTTGTGCGAATCAGTTGCACGAATGCCGAGGCCCATCGGGTGGTAGTCGGTTTGGCGGGCCCCGGCGATCTCACCGGGTTTGCCGACAAGCGAGATGCGCCAAGGTGCGCGATCACAACTGTTCGCAGCCGAAACGATCACAGGTGTGACGATCGCGCTACTCACGCGGGAGCATCTGGTGCGAGTGCTCCGTCAGCTTCCCGTACCGAAACTGGTGGAATTGCTGGGGGCGCTGAATTCGATGTGGGCGGAGAGCCTGGCGGACTGGGCACGGATGGTAGGGATGTCGCTGCGCCAGAGGCTTACATACGTGCTTGGCAATCTGGGGGACCGCTTCGGGAGTCGCGAGAGTCGCGGTCTGCTGCTTCCGCTCGAACTCGGGCAGCAAGAGTTGGCGGAGATGATTGGGGGATCGCGTCCGATGGTCGGCAAATTGTTGCAGGATATGGAGCGCGACGGGGTAATTATACGTCAGGGTCGTCAGTTCATCGTCGTGCCGAGCATCGGTCCGACGGACGCGACAAAGCTTGTCGACGCGCCTGCGATGCGGCGAGCGATGCCACCGCACAATCTCGATCTGCGCGTACCTTGATGGCCTAACCGGCGGAGTTGTCCGTCACGACACTAACAGCGAGCCCGTCGTTGAGATTCGATGGGGGCGTCAGGATGACTCGATCGCCGTCGTTGAGTCCGTGTTGAACTTCGATGCCGCCTTCGAGTGTGCGTCCCAGCGTGACCCGGGTGAGTTTCGCACGTCCGTCCCGCACTACCCATACGGAGCGAACGCCGCCCTTCTCGATAATCGCGCCTTTCGGCACAACGATATACGTCGCGGTCTTTTCGGCACCCGGAGGATCGGCGAGGAAGCTCACTTTCACGCTCATCTCGGGCTTTACGATCGTCAGGTCGGGCTCCGTCAGCTCGACTTCAACCTTGACCGTCCCTTTTTGGCGATCGGCCTCCGGGTAGATCTTCACGACACGCGCATCAAAGGTCTTGTCGCTATAAGCGTCCGGCGTGACGAGAGCCGCGTTACCCATCGCGACCTTGCCGATATCGATTTCGTTGATATCGACCTCGGCCCGCATGTTGCCGAGGTCGGCCAGTTGCACGATATCGGTGGCGCCGCCGCCGGTCTGGATTTCGCCGCCGTAATTAATCGTATCGCCCAGTTCGCGATATTTCTTCAGCACCACACCGTCGATCGGTGTAGTGATATGGCATTGGCTGACGTTGAACTTCGCAAAGGCGATCGCGGCCTCGGCGCGCTTCACTTCGGCCGCGGCGACGGCGGCGGCGTTATCGGCAACGTCGAGCTGATCACGTGAGGCCGCACGTTCGTCGAAGAGCGTGCGTATCCGTTTCGACTGAGCCTCCTTGAGTTTGAGATTGGCGGCGGCGAGTTCGTGATCGGCGATCGCCTGCTGGAGTTGCGCGGCGTAGTCGCGGTCATCGATACGCGCGAGCAGATCACCCTGCCGAACGTGCTGGCCCTCCTCGATCGGCTCTTCGACTATCTGGCCCAAAATTTTCGTGCCGATTGTGATGTACTTATGGCGGGTGACAACGTAGCCCGAGCCGGTAAGAATCACGCCGCGCTCCGACGCGAGGGGCTGGCGCACAACGACAGTTTCGACCGCCAAGGGTTGGCCGAAGGTTCTCCTGTAAACGGCGACACTGGCCAGACCGAGCACTACTAGCGCTAACACGGCGAGGCCGACTCTGGAGGTTGGCTTGCGCCGCTGCGGTGGATGCCGCGTGATGCGAAGGGCGTTGATATCGCGTTCGTCGCCGCGAACTTGTTCTAGAGCCACAGTGCTAACTTCTCCGGAGCGCGACCACGACACTCATTCGCATCGCCTGGCGAGCCGGCAACCATCCGCCGAGCAATCCCATCGTTGCGGCAAAGGTGAGCGCTTCGATCACGATTGTGAGAGTTATACGAAAGCTGAAAGCGAGCGTTGAGAAGGTCACGAAATTGCCGAACCTGCTTGAGAAGCCGTTGATCGGAGTAGCGAGTAGAACCCCGATCGCGCCGGCCGCAAGCGCGAGCATCACCGCCTCGAACAGGAACGAAGCCATCACCGCTCCGGGTCGAAAACCCAACGCCCGCAGTGTACCGATCTCCTGGGTGCGCGATGAGACCGCCGCGTACATCGTGTTCATCGCGCCGAAGATTGCACCGGCGGCCATGATCACGGCCATCACGAGCACGAGGGTACGGAGCTGATCAGCGACTCGCGATTGGTCGAGGTAATATTCGGGCTCGGTCATCCCCTGAAGATTGATACGAGGATCATCGGCGAGTCTTTTGATCAGTGCTTTCGTGTTTGTACCGTCCATCAGCTTCATCCGGACGCTGCTGAAATACGAGCCACGTTGGGAACTCTGTTGAACCCGATGCAACTCGCCCCAGATCTCCGATTCGAAGGAGCTGCCTTCTGCGGCAAAAATTCCGACTACCGTCCATGTGCCGCGTCCAAAGCGCAGCGTCGAGCCAAGAGTCGTCCCGCTGTAGCGCCCTTCAAGCGCTTGCCCAACGATTACTTCATTGAGGCTCGGATTGAACATCCGTCCCTTGATGATGTGTACGGTGGTGTGGACTGGCAGGGCGATCGGTTCGACACCGCGAAAGATGATGTTTTCCTGCGCTCCGCCAATACGATCGAGCAGTGTCTGCACGGTTAGTTCGGGCGATACGAGAGGGTTGCCTTTGCCGTCTCGGCGGATCGGTGGCAGAAATTTGAGCGCATCGAACTGGTCGCTGCTGACGAATGATTCGGCCTCGGTCGTGGCACTTTTGCGCATCGCGATGAGATTGTCGGGCGAGCCGCTGTCCTGAATCGCTGCTGCGAGACCAGCGACCATCGCCATCACGAGAACAAAAACAGCCGTCACCAGAGCGATTCCGCCGACGGTCATCGCGGTCGAGACACGGCGAACGATCAAGCTGCGCAGGTTGTAGCGAAGCGGGATAGCCATCATACGACCGCGCGGAGCCCCTCGACAATATTGCGTTGCGCTGCAGAGCGGGCTGGTACGAACGCACTAAGGAATCCGATCGTCGCTGCGGCGCCCAGCGCCTCGATCGCAACTGATGTCGGCAAGGCGAGGGTACCGAACGGACCGAGCACATTGGCATTGAACGAGAAGATCTTGAAGAGAGCGTAAGCGGTGCCGCATCCGATGATGCCGCCGAGCAGGGCGATTAGCATCGATTCGGCGAGCAGGAGCGCCAGGATGGTTCGCGACGTGAAACCGATCGCCCGCATGACTACGATTTCGGCGCGCCGCTCGCGAATCGACATCGCGGCGGTGTTTGCCGCGACGAGACCGATGGTAAAGATCACGATCAATCCCAGCCCCTGCGCGATCTGGAAAAAGATCTTGTAGTTGTTCATGAAGTTACCGAGGAAGGCACCCTCGGATTCGCTTTGGGTCTCTGCCGGCGAGTTCGCGAACTGCTCATCGAGCGACGCGATTACCTCGGGTACCGACGACGATTGGTCGACCCGGACCCACATATTATCGACGGTACCTTGATCGTGCGCGGCTTCGCTCAGATAGTCGCGCCGGAAGAGCAGGAAATTCGGCGGGCTCTTTCCGCCCATCACACCGACAATATTCAGCGTAACGTTGAAAGGATAATAGGTTCCGCGAAGCGTTACTTGCTGGCCGACGTGGAGGCGGAACCGCTTCATCGTCTCGGGCCCGACGAGTGCGGCAGTACGGATCTTGGTGAACTGGGAGTAGGCCTCGTCAGAGATGCCCCAATCGGGCCACATCGCCTGCACCTGCTCGGGGTCGACGGCGAGATTGGGGAACTGATCGTTTACGTCGTGATAGATGCCGCCGAACCAGCTTTCCGCGACGACGGCTACGACGTGAGGAGTGGCCACGATTTTGGAGCGATAGGCTTCGGGTATCGGATAGGCGAGCCCGGCTTTGTTGTGGCAGGCGATACGCAGTGACGAGGCGGTATCGCCGAGAATCTGACGAGCCACCGCCGGTACGCTGCTAAGCGCCGCGAAGACGAAGATCGACACGGCGATCGAGGAGATCGTCAGCAGCGTGCGCCGCTTGCTCCGCATCAGGTTCTTCGCAACGAGGAACGCGTACTTCATCATGACGCCCTCGGCTCAACAGCAGCCTTGCCATCAGCGGCGAGTCCGCCCGGTTCGCTACCGATGAGAACACCTTTATCCAGACGATAGATCAGATCGACGTAACGCTCGGCGCGATGGTCGTGCGTGACCATCACGATCGTTTTGTGGAAGCGGCGGCTCAGCTCCACGAGCAGGTTGAGAATCTCCTCGGCGGAGCGCGCATCGAGATCGCCGGTTGGTTCGTCGGCCACGATAATTGTCGGGTCAGTCACAATCGCGCGGGCGATCGCGACCCGCTGCTCCTGTCCGCCGGAGAGCTGTCGCGGATAGTGATCCAGGCGATCGGCTAGCCCGACCAGGCGGAGCGCGATTTCGGCATGCTCGCGCCGCTCGGCCTTGCTGAGATGAGTGAGCAGAAGTGGGAGCTCGACGTTCTCGAAGGCCGTAAGAACAGGAATGAGGTTGTAGAACTGAAAAACCAGCCCGATATGCCGCGAACGCCATTCAGCGAGTTCGTTCTCGGTTAGGCCCCCTATCTCGTCACCGCCAACGGCGACGCGGCCGTTGCTGGGCTGGTCGATACCAGCGATCAGATTCAGCAGGGTCGTCTTGCCGGAGCCGGAGGGGCCCATGATCGCGGCGAAGGTGCCGGCCGGAATCTGCAGGCTCACTTCGTGCAGTGCATGGACTTCGAATTGATCGCGAAGATAGACGCGGCTTACCCGGTCGACCTCGATCATGCGGTTTTCAGCCATCGTCTATAAATAGCCTAGCTGTGGCGCTCCGCTCTCGCCAGTTGCCGATTGGCCGAGCGTGGTTACCTTTAACCCAAGAGGCAGTTAAGGCGAGAAAATGAACGCAAACCGTTTCACCGAGAAGCTTCAGGAAGCACTGTCGCGGGCGCAGAGTGCCGCCGTCAGTGCACATCATCAGGCCGTCGATGTTGAGCATCTTGCGGCTGCGATGCTTGAAGACGATCAGGGACTCGCAACATCGATTCTGAAGATTGGCGGGGTCAACGTCGATTCGGTCCGGCAAAAGCTGGCCGACGAGTTACGGAAGATCCCTAGTGTCAGTGGCAGCGGGGCCGACTCCGGCCAGACCTACGTTACGCAGCGGCTGAATCGCGTGATGGCGCGGGCGGAGCAGGAAGCCGGCAAGCTGACCGACGAGTACGTCTCGATCGAGCACGTGCTGATCGCGATGCTCGATGAGCAGGGCGCGACCGCGAAGATCCTGCGCGAGGCGGGGCTCACTCGCGACAAGCTGATGGGCGTGCTCAAGAAGGTACGCGGCAATCAACGCGTTACTTCGGCGAATCCCGAGGCCACCTACCAATCACTGGAGAAATATGGCCGCGATCTGACCAAGATGGCGTCTGCCGGGAAGGTCGATCCGGTTATTGGTCGAGACGAAGAGATTCGACGGGTAATCCAGGTCCTGTCGCGCCGAACCAAAAACAACCCGGTTCTGATCGGCGAACCCGGCGTGGGTAAGACCGCGATTGTCGAAGGGCTCGCTCAGCGAATTGTCTCGGGTGACGTTCCTGAAGGACTCAAGAATCGGCGCTTGGTCGCACTCGACATGGGCGCGATGGTCGCTGGTGCCAAATATCGCGGCGAATTCGAGGAGCGCCTGAAGGCTGTACTGAAGGAAGTTCAGGAAGGAGAGGGCGAGATCATCCTCTTTATCGACGAGCTTCATACGGTGGTTGGCGCAGGCGCGGCCGAAGGCTCAATGGATGCCTCGAATCTGCTCAAACCGATGCTGGCGCGCGGCGAACTTCATTGTATCGGCGCGACCACGCTCGACGAGTATCGCAAGTATATCGAGAAGGATGCGGCCTTGGAGCGGCGCTTCCAGCCAGTGATGGTCGAGGAGCCGAGCGTCGAAGACACAATCTCGATCCTGCGCGGCCTCAAGGAGCGCTACGAAGTCCATCACGGGATTCGGATCAAGGACGGCGCGCTGGTTACGGCTGCGACGCTTTCGCAGCGCTACATCACCGACCGCTTCATGCCGGACAAGGCGATCGACCTTGTCGATGAGGCCGCAGCCAAACTGCGCACCGAAAAGGAATCGATGCCGGTCGAGCTTGATGAGGCGAACCGGCGCGTGATGCAGCTTGAGATTGAGCGGCAGGCCCTCAAGCGTGAAACCGACGCAGCCTCGCGCGAGCGATTGGAAAAGCTCGAGAAGGAGTTGGCCGAGGCTAACGAGAAGAAAGCCGAACTGACTGCGCAGTGGCAGAACGAAAAAGGCGGTCTCGAAAAGCTCTCGAAGATTAAGGTCGAGATCGAGCAGACCCGCCATGAGATCGAGAAGGCGAAGCGCGAATACGATCTGAACAAGGTCGCGGAGCTGCAATACGGCAAACTCGCGGCGTTGGAGAAGCAACTGTCCGACGCCGAAAAAGGGGACGGCAAGGGCGGAGCTTCGCGCCTGATCAAAGAAGAGGTCGACGAAGAAGATATCGCCGAGGTTGTTGCGCGATGGACCGGCGTGCCGGTGTCGCGTCTGATGGAAGGCGAAGTACAGAAGCTGACTCATCTGGAGGAGCACCTGCACAAGCGCGTTATCGGTCAGGATGAAGCGGTCTCCGCCGTCTCTGACGCGGTGATCCGCGCACGCGCCGGCCTCAAGGATCCAAACCGGCCGATCGGCTCGTTTATCTTCCTTGGCCCGACCGGTGTAGGTAAGACCGAGCTTGCTCGCGCCCTGGCGCAGTTCCTGTTCGATGACGAGTCCGCGATGATCCGTATCGACATGTCGGAGTACATGGAGAAGCACACGGTCTCGCGTCTCGTCGGAGCGCCTCCAGGGTATGTTGGATACGACGAGGGCGGTCAGCTGACCGAGGCAGTACGTCGGCGTCCCTACTCGGTGATCCTGTTCGATGAAATCGAAAAGGCGCACGGCGACGTCTTCAATATCCTGCTGCAACTCCTCGATGATGGACGCCTGACCGACGGCCATGGTCGCACGGTGGACTTCAAGAACACCGTCGTGATCATGACCTCGAATATCGCGAGCCAGCAGATCCTGTCTTACCAGGGCAAGGACTACGACCGGATGAAGGATCAGGCGCTCGAGGTACTGCGCGGGCACTTCCGACCCGAGTTCCTGAACCGAATCGACGAGATCGTCGTGTTCCATCCGCTGACCAAGGAGCAACTACGACCGATCGTCGATATCCAGCTCGTGCGACTGCGCCAGCGGCTCGAGGAGCGCAAAATCGAACTCGAGATGACCGACAAGGCGCGCGACTACTTGGCCGAGCAGGGCTACGACCCGGTTTATGGAGCGCGTCCGCTCCGCCGGATGATCCAGCGCGAACTGGAGACGACGCTTGGCCGCAAGCTAATCCAGGGTGAAATCCGCGATGGATCGCATGTGGTTGTTGACGCGGGACCGCGAGGACTCGAGTTCACCACGCGCGAGAATCATAGCGCTGCGGCGTAACTCCCCAGGCAGTTGAGCAATGAAGGGCGGGCCATCGGGCTCGCCCTTTGTGTTTTGCGGGGTGACGCAACTGCCCAAAGTGATGGCATTTGCCTAACAGAAACGCTAACATTGCATAAGCCGTTGAATAACTTTTTCTGATATTAGTGAGGCTGCGATGAAGGTAGAAAAGCGTTCCCCAAAACTCGGATATCGCACTGCAGTGATCGGCCTTGCTGCGCTCTCCGCTGGTCTCTTTTTTGGCGCAGCGGGAAGCGCACTCGCGGCGCCCGCGGCGGTTATCAAGATGAACGATACGCCACCCAAGTTCGTGCCCGACAAAGTGACCATCAAAGTTGGTCAGACCGTCCAATGGCAGAACAATGCGCAGACTCTGCACTCGGTCGATGCAGACCCCTCAATGGTGCAGGATGCCAAGGATATCTCGCTGCCGGCCGGCGCCAAGCCCTTTGATTCCGGCTTCATGAACCCCGGAGCGACCTGGGAATACACCTTCACTACCCCCGGGACCTACAAGTACACCTGCGTGCCTCACGAAAAGGACGGCATGATGGGGACGATTGAGGTAACGAAGTAGGCCCAAACTTTCTGCACAGAGGGTTTGATCAGTGGCGAACGGATCATTAATGTGTTCGCGCAGGCCAAACCTGCAGACAGGGACGTTTGGAAACGAATGAAGCCTGGTAATCTGACCAGAAAATCTATAGTTGGCGCAGCGGGTTTGTGCGCAGCTCTGGCGATGGCGACATCGCAGGCTCACGCTTTCCCGTGGAGCACCGATATGTATCGCGGCCCCCAGGTCTCCACGTTCACGGAGGCCCCGCGCTCGATGCCGGTCGGCGTTCTGCCGGTGGACGGTATCCATTACAACGTTCACTATGGGCAGCCCGCGGGAATGCCTGATCAAGCCGCGATGCCGCCGATGAAGCTCGAAGTCATGACCGTTAAGCTGCACAATCCTTTGCAGCCGACCGAAGGGAATCTGGCCAAAGGCAAGGAGCGGTTCGAAACTAATTGCTCCCCCTGCCATGGCTTGTCTGGTTTAGGCAATGGCACCGTCGCTCATTTGCTCCACCGCAAGCCTGCCAACTTGATGACCGGAGTCAGCAAGAACCTGCCTGACGGTTATATTTATGGGTACATCCGCAACGGAGGCGTCGCGATGCCTCCCTATGTTGAAGCGATGTCCTCCGATGAGCGCTGGGACGTGGTGATGTACGTCCGGGATATGCAACACAAGTTCGCGAGCGAAAGCGCCGGGAATACTGCGGAGCCCAAGCCTACCGAACTGGGCGAGCATCGCGCGGCTACTGACGAGGCAACCGAGACTTATTCGGAGATGGGGTCAGACAGTCCCTAAAGAAGCCTATCTAGATTTCGAAAAGGGCGCGCTATCAGACGATGGCGCGCCTTTTTTTGGCCTTGTTGGAATACTTCATACCTTATTGAACCTCCACCAAAGGATAGATTCTTAACTCAATCTATAGTTGTATTAGCATACCCCCTATGGTATATCGCTTTGGCCGTCGCGAGAGTCGACGGTCAGCATGGCACACACAACTAGAGAGAAAGACAAACTGATGAACCGCGTCCGGCGCTTACGCGGCCAAGTGGACGCGATAGAGCGTGCCGTCGATAACGAACGCGGATGTGCCGACGTGCTGCATCTGGTGGTCGCGGCGCGGGGCGCGATGAACAGCCTGATGGCCGAGGTTATCGAGGGCCATATCCGTGACCACGTCGTAGATCCGGCGCGCGAGCGTGGCGCCCGCGGTCGCGGCGCTGAAGAACTCATCGAAGTGGTACAGGCTTATCTCAAGTAGCCTGTTTGATGTACCGAATTAACCGTCTCGCAATCGTAATCGAATCGTGACTTAACCGCCGAAGGAGAAACTAGGCGGTTCCAATTGGGCTTGGCGCGAGTGATGACCTTGATGCCACGAATAATGAACCTGCCCTCATCCGGGACTTCAGCGCGCGTCCGGCTCGGCCGCTTTGCACGATCGGCGGTGGTCATTTGGGCCACGCTGTTCTTGCTCTGCGTCTCGCGAGCGGCCCAAGCGCAGGTTTTGTCGCTCGATCAGACGGTGGCGCAGGTCCAGACCGTTAATCCACAGGTGCGCGCTGCTCGATTACGATGGGAGTCGTCGCTCCATCAGATTAAGCAGAATCTCACTCCGGTGGACCCGCAATTCTCATACTCCGACCTCGATAGCTGGCGCGGCTTCCTTAAGGATTCCGGAACGCACAACCTCACGGTGACGCAATCGCTGCAGTTCCCGGGTAAGGGCTTGTTGCAGGCGCGGCAGGCGGAGCGGACCGCTGATATCGCGCATCTGATCTATCTGGCCGCGCTGCGTGACCTTATCGCGCAGACCAGGACGGCCTATTACCAGATTCAGCTCGACGTCGCGCTTGAGGATTTAATCCGTGAGAACGTGGCGAACCTCGCCCGCGTGCTCGATGTCACGCAGATCGCCTACACGGCAAATCGAGCGACTCAGGGCGATTTTATCAATGCGAAATTCGCGCTCGAAGCCGATCGCGAGCAAGAGCGGCAGCAAGCAGTCACGATCGCTAACGACAAGACGATGCTCAATATGCTGCTCAATCGACGACCGGACGAGCCGCTGGAGGTCGATCGCAAGTTTGACCTGACACCCTTCGAGAATTCGCTCGATCGCACGGTCGATCACGCCGTGTCTAATCGGCAGGAGATTCTCGAAGCCGCCCTGGCCGAAAAGAATGACGCCACGGCAATTACCTTGGCACAACTCGAATATGCGCCCGATTACACGCTGGGCTTCGGCTTCGATCACTGGCTGATTTCGAGTTTCGCACCGTCGCCAAACCATACGGAGACCTGGAATTTTTCTATCGCCTTTAATCTCCCGGTTTTCTTCTGGGCAAAAAACGAAGATATCGCCAAGGCGCGCAAGGACCTCGACGCCGCCCGCGAAGATCTTGAATCGATACGCACCCAGACTGCCGGGCAGGTCACCACCACCTATCGTCAGATCCTGCGCTCACGCGAGACCGCGCTGCTCTATCGCGACACGCTGATCCCGCTGGCTCATCAGGCGTTCGAGGTGATGCTGGTGGCTTATCAGGGAGGCAAGACCGATTTCACTACCTTGATCAGTACCTTTCGTCAGCAAAGCGATGCCCGATCGACCTATCTGCAAGCGGTGAATCAGCTATTGGCGCAGAAAGTGGCGCTTGAAGCGGCGGCCGGCGGGAGCCTGCAGTGAAGATATCACGAGCCATCCGCATCGATTGGGTCTCGATGTTAGCGCGGGCGGTCGTGCTTCTAGCCGCACTGGCCGCGGCCTCCTGCGATCATTCGTCCGCGAGCAACGACAACGCGGACGATGCGCTCAAGCCGGCAACGATCGTGCATGAAAATGGCGGGCGCGACCTTTTGCAACTAGCGCCCGAAACAGCCGGGAACCTCGGCCTTGCCGTTGTCCGGCAAGTCGAGCTGCCGGGCAAGCTGGAGGCGAATGGACAGGTCGCGTTCGACGACCGGCGCGTAGCCAATATCATCTCGCGTGTCAGCGGCCGGATCGAAGATGTTCGTGTCTCACAATGGGATTTTGTGCGGCGCGGCCAGCCGATCTTTACTCTCTACAGTCCCGATTTCATGACCGCGGAGGCGGAATATCTGCAGGCCAAAGCGTCGGTCGGCGCCCTAGCCGATGGGGGTACAGACAGCGTTCAGTTCGCCCATTCGATGCTGGAGGCCGCGCGGCATAAGCTTGAGCTCCTGGGGTTTTCGGCCGCCCAAATCGCCGCGATCAAAAGCGCCGCGCCGAGCTTTGTGATGTACGCGCCGATCAGCGGCAATATCGTCCAGAATCAGACTCTGCGCGGCTCGGCAGTGAATCCGGGTGATGTCCTTTACTCGGTCGGCACTCTCGATGACGTCTGGATCGTCGCCGATATCTACGAGGACGATCTGGCGCGAGTGCAGGTCGGACAGCCGCTTGAGGCGGTGACGACGGCCTACCCGACCGAGACCTTTAACGGTGAGGTAGACCGGATCAGTCCGAATATCGATCCGACCACGCATACCCTACAACTCCGCGCGAAAGTGCAGAATCCGGGCTTCAAATTGAAGCCGCAGATGCTCGCGCGCGTCAAAATCGCCGTGCCTGTCGGGGAGGTGATGGTTGTTCCTCGGGATGCGCTCGTTTTCGAGACCGATAACTACTTCGCCTATGTTGATGCCGGCAACAACCGCGTTGAACGGCGCCCCGTTGTTATCGGCACATGGGATCAGGATGGAATGGCGCGGGTCGTGAGCGGGCTCCATCCGGGGGAACGCGTGGTCGCCGGGGCCGCCTTGCAGATCGATCAACTCTGGCACGAGGCTGACGGCAAGAAGTCCTGATTCGGTGCAGACATGATCCAGTGGTTTATGTCGCTCGCGCTTCAAGCGCGCCTGGTTGTGGTCAGCGCCGCGGTCCTGCTCGCGCTCGGTGGTATCTATTCGTTCACGCAACTCGATATCGAGGCCTATCCCGATCCTGTCCAGCCGATGACGGAGGTGCTCACGCTTCCCACCGGTCTTAGCGCGGAAGAGGTCGAGCGTCTGGTTACCGTTCCTATCGAGTATGGGATGAGCGGGATGCTCAATCTGCGTTCGATGGAATCAATCTCACTCTACGGGCTTTCTGACGTCCGCCTCTATTTCGATTGGGAAAGCGACTACGAATTCGACCGTACTCAGACGATTAATCAGTTAACTTTTGTAACTTTGCCGCAAGGGATCCAGGCCTCGCTCTCGCCGGAGAATCCAATTGGCGAGATCTATCGTTACGTCGTTCGGGGCGCCAATCACGATTTGATAGAGGAGAAAACGGTCCAGGATTGGACGATCGAGAAACAACTCAAGACGGTGCCGGGGGTCCTCGACGTTTCGGGTTTCGGCGGACTGACGAAGGAGTATCACGTCGATATCGATCCGGCGAAGCTCGTTCATTATTCGATTCCGCTCACACAGACGATCAACGCGATCCAAAACTCCAACACCAACTCGGGTGGGAGCTATCTGAACCTCGGACAACAGGCCTTCGATGTGCGCGGGCTCGGCCTGATCGAGTCCCTTGATGACATCCGGAATATCGTCCTGAGTTCGAATAACGCCACGCCGATCACGGTTGCGAACGTTGCCGATGTTTCAACCGGATGGGCGCCTCGTCTCGGCGTGGTCGGCCGGAACTATCAGGACGATGTGGTTACCGGCGTCGTGCTGATGCGCAAGTACGGCAATACGCTCGAGACGCTCAAGGGAGTGCGCAAGAAGGTCGACGAACTCAACACCAACGGCCTCCTACCGAAGGGCTACAAGATTGAGCCCTATTACGACCGGACAGGCCTCGTCTACACGACGCTGCGCACAGTCTTCGAAAACCTAGCTCTCGGGATGGTGCTGGTCTTCCTGATACTGCTTTTCTTCCTTGGTAACCTGCGTGCTGCGATCATCTCCGCGTCGAATATACCGCTGGCGATGCTCGGCGCTTTTATCCTGCTGCATCTCTCGCGGACACCGGTAAACCTCTTGTCCCTCGGTGCGGTCGATTTCGGCATCATCATCGACTCGACGATCATCGTCGTCGAAAACATCTATCGCTATCTGGCCGCCCGCGAATTGGCTACCGAGGACACCGCCGGCCGCATCGGTCGCGCATCGAATGAAGTCGGGGGGCCCATTTTCTACTCGACTCTGATTTTTCTAATAGCATTTTTGCCGCTGTTCACGATGCGCGGGGTCGAGGGCGCGATCTTCTCACCGATGTCGCACACCTACGCGTACGCGCTCACGATCGCGATCCTGCTCGCGGTGACTCTTACACCGGTGCTGAGTTACTTTCTGCTCAGGCGAGTCGCAGAGCGTCACAATTTCGTCTGGCGCGCGATCGCGGAGGCCTATCATCGGCTCTTCGTTTTAATTCTTGAGTGGCCCCGTCTGACGCTTACATGCATCATTCTTCTCGCAGTTGGGGGATTCTCGTTGGTCCCTGCGCTGGGAGGCGAATTCCTGCCTAAACTGGAAGAGGGCAATATCTGGGCGCACGCGCTTCTCCCTACGACGATCAATCTGCCGGAGGGGGCGCGGATGGTTAATGAGATGCGCCGAGTTTTCCTCTCTTTTCCCGAGGTGACTAACGTCGTTTCGCAGTTAGGTCGTCCTGACGATGGCACCGAGACCACGAGTTTCTTCAGCGTTGAATTTCCGGTGGATCTCAAGCCAGCTTCGGAATGGCCTACAGGGATGACCAAGGAACGCCTTGTGAGCGCGGTCGATCAAAAGCTTCGTAGCCGTTTTCCCGGCGTCAGTTTTTCCTATTCGCAGAATATTGAAGACAATATCGACGAGGCGCTCTCGGGAGTGAAAGCGGCCGCCAACGCAGTCAAAGTGTTTGGCTACGACCTCGCGACGGATGAAAAGCTCGCGGACCAGATTCAGACGGTGCTGAACAAGGTTGCGGGCGTTAAGGACATTCTGATGTTCCGGTCGCTCGGTCAGCCAAATATCGTGATTAAGCCTGATCGGGCGGCCGCGGCTCGCTACGGTCTGAACTCCGGCGATGTGGCCGCTGTGGTACAAGCTGCGATCGGCGGTCAGGCGGTGACACAAGTTCTCGAGGGCGATCGCCGCTTCAACCTCGTGGTGCGCTGGAAGCCCGAGTATCGGCAATCGATCGAGGCGATGCGCAATATCCGGGTCAACGTTCCTACAGGCGGTAATGTACCGCTCGGGCAGATCGCTAAGATTTCAGAATCTGAAGGCGCATCTTTCATCTATCGCGGAGATTTACAGCGTTACGTACCGATCAGCTTCTCTGTCTCCGGGCGCGATCTTCAAAGTGCAATCGCCGAGGCCAAGCAGCGCGTCGCGGATGAAGTGAAACTGCCCGAAGGGGTGCATCTGGAGTGGGCGGGACAGTATGGCGAGTTGCAGGCCGCGAATCGTCGTCTGGCGGTCGTCGTGCCGATTGCCCTGATTCTGATCATGGGAGTGCTTTTCGCTGCTACGCAATCCGCAATTGATACCTTCGTCGTTATGGCACAGATACCGCTCGCATGCCTCGGAGGTGTCGTCGGGCTTTTTATCACAGGCACACCCTTTAGCGTCTCGGCAGCTGTCGGCTTTATCTCGATCTTCGGGATCGCAACGATGGATGGGATTCTCCTGAGCTTTTATATCCGCAAGCTCTGGGAGGAGGGCCATCCGTTTCGCGAGGCGATCGTGATGGGCTCTGATCGCCGCCTGCGCGCCGCGATGATGACTGATCTCGTCGATGCCTTCGGGCTCTTGCCGATGGCACTATCGACGCGAATTGGAGCGCAGACTCAGCGTCCGCTTGCTATCGTCGTGATCGGCGGCTCGCTCGCAATCCTACTGCTGACGCGTATCTTTCAGCCCGTGCTGATCTTTTTGTGCCATCGTCGGTTGCGTCTGTCCGAAGCCGGTCGCAACGGCAATCGCTAGGTTAAGATGCCCTCGACGACCGCTCCTGCCATGCTCACACCTGGCCTTGCAAACATGCTAGAGCCGTTCGCTGGAGGCATCGGCTTATGGCTCAATTTGAAGTTTTGGCGAGCGGCTACGGGCTGCTCGAAGGCCCGCGTTGTGACGAACAGAATCGACTCTATTTCAGCGACGTTCCCAATGGAGGCGTCTACCGCCTGAGTCCCAACGGCAACGTCGAGACGCTGATTCCGAAACGTCGCGGCGTCGGCGGAATAGCGCTCAATGCCGGTGGTGGAATCGTCTGTACCGGGCGCGGTCTGATCTACTGGAACGAAGCGACCCGCACGAGCCGTGACCTCTTCACGCAATGGGAAGGGCGCACGCTCAAGGGCCTAAATGATATCCAACCCGATGACCAAGGCTCTGTCTATGTTGGATCGCTCGAGCATAACGCGCTGGATGAGAAGTCGAAGCGTATCCCGGGTAGCCTCTTTCGTGTCGATCCAGATGGAACCGTGACCAAGCTTTGGGAAGGTATCGAGACGACCAACGGGATGGGCTTCAGCCCCGATCGGAAATACCTCTATCACGCCGATTCGACGACCAAGGCCGTATGGGTCTACGACGTGCAAGCCGATCGCACGGTTAAGGATCGCCGCAAGTTTGCGACGATGCCCGAAGGGTGGCCGGATGGGCTCGCAATCGACGCCGAAGGTGGTGTCGTGGTTGCTATTGTGAATTACGGCGAGGTGGTGCGGTTCAAGCCCGACGGCACGCTCGACTGGCGGATGAAAGTGCCAGCCAAGATGGTCACGAGCGTGACTTTCGGCGGTAAAGACCTGGCAGACCTCTATATAGTGACGGCCGATAACACTGACGATAAAGATAAGAAGGGTACGGTGTTTCGGACTCGCGCGCCGATCCCTGGGCAGTCGGTACCGAAGGCTCGTTTCAGCTGAGGTTGCCGGGAGACTCCCGCAGTTGGGACCTGCTCACCGTCGTCTGAAGGAGTTCCAATAGCTTTGTTGAGCGGGCACCGCAAAACTTTGATACTGTGCTCGCGTTTCACACACCCCTTCCGAATCGTTAATCTTAGGGGTCCGCCCCGGCTTCATGCTGAGAAAGCTGGAATCGAGGCGGAAAACAATTCCTTTAACCCCTTCGACTGGAGGAGATTTTAAGATGGCCCTGCAGGTTGGTTCCCAAGCACCGGACTTCGCAATGAAGTCCAACAAGATGGCGGACGTAAAACTGTCCGAACTGCGCGGCAATAACGTGCTGTTGCTGTTCGTGCCACTCGCGTTCACCAAGGTATGCACGGGCGAGTTCTGCAGCATGCGGGACGCGCTCAAGGATTACGAAGGCCTTAACTGCAAGGTCTTCGGCATCTCGACGGATAGCCCCTTCGCGCTCGATGCCTGGGCGCAGAAAGAGGGGTACAACTTCCCGCTGCTGTCGGATTACAACAAGACCGTTGCACGTGACTACGAGACCCTCTATGACGACCTGCTCGGTTTCAAGGGCGTCTGCAAGCGCTCCGCATATGTCGTCGATAAGAACGGCAAGGTTCAGTACGCCGAAGTGTTGGATAATGCCGGCAACGTGCCGAACTTCGACGCAATCAAAGCCTGTCTGAAGCAGTTGCAGTAACTCGATATGCGGGGCAGGTCCTACCTGCCCCGATCTTTACCCTGCTGAGCTGCGTTATCCTTAGTACTACCGCGTCTTCCGATTTCATCTTGAGCATCCAGCCTCACAAAGATTGCTCGCGGGCCCCCGTCAACCAGCTAGAGCGAGTTTATTTGTTTACTTAATTCTGGCAGCGACCTTACACTCGAGCACGCAATTTGCGCTCGTTAGAGGTTCGATGGAATCCGCTGCACCGGTTCGAGACGCCGCTCCTGTATCCTCGGAAAGCCTCGCTTCCGTCCAAGGCAAAATTTTCGATTGGGCCGGCCTGCGCCACGTGGCAGCGAATCTTGGCGTCGCCAGCCTCTTCTTTCTCGCGTTGTACTCGCACGCCCGGCACTACGGCGGCTTCACCGACTTGATGTGGATGATTGGTGCGGGCTTGATGGGAGTGCTGTCGCTGGTCCGCGTCGAGCCCAAGGCCGCGCTTATCAGTCCCAGTTCGATTGTGGCGACCACCTTCATGATGGTGACGCCGCTCCTGATGAAGGCTGAACCTCATCTTGAAGTGAACAAGATCCTGTCTGGATGCGGCACGACACTGGTGGTCATGGGAACGATCATCAGTGAAGGGTCGCGTATCTATCTCGGACGTCACTTCGGTTTACTCCCGGCTAATCGCGGTGTTGTGAGCGGTGGCCCCTTCGCAGTGGTGCGCCATCCGATTTATCTCGGTTGGATCGTGCTTTCGCTGGGTTTCGTGCTCGTCTATCCGACCACGTTCAACGTTACGCTGCTGGCCGTGACACTGCCCTTTATGGTCTGGCGGATCGACCTCGAAGAGCAGCTCCTGCGACGAGATCCAGCCTACGCTGCCTACTGCAAAACCACCCTTTACCGCATCCTGCCCCTCATCTACTGACGCCTTCCCGAAACCGATCCGAAGCTATTTCTGAACAGGGGGCCTTGCCTTTCGTTTACGACTCGAATAAAGAGCACCTTGATATATTACCGTTACATTACGCGAAGGAGGTCGTTGTTAAAGGGCGCGTCCGCGAGGCGTGCAAGGGAAGCAAAATAACTACATAGGAACGAGTCCTCGTTTTGTCTCTTCCGACTCTGAAGAGACATGAGCAGTGAAGTAAGTGCCAACCAGGGGACGGTTGGCGGATGGTCTTCAGCTCCTTTGGGAGGAAAGTATGGCGTTCAGAGTTCTAGGTTCTGTGTTCGGGGGAACCGGGAAGTTATTTCCCGCCGCCGCGGCAGCATTGCTCGGGATAGCAATGACCGCGACCATCGGTTCCGCAGGAGATCTGTCATTGCAGCCTGCGGATTCGATGTCGATCACCAATTCATCAACCAAGTTGCTGCCACAGACGCAGGCCGGCGAATCGAGCTGGCTTAGCGGGCTGCACGTATCGGGCTATGCGAGCCAGACGTTCGGCATGTGGCAAAATCCGCACAATGCGCATGAATGGACGCACAGCT
>Ga0335069_10003841_pt1 | contig 22509 bp, 18 predicted proteins | sample Lox_Sample_11_FD_206714 | JGI IMG/M metagenome (GOLD analysis project Ga0335069, IMG submission 206714) | Soil microbial communities from Loxahatchee National Wildlife Refuge, Florida, United States - Lox_Sample_1.1 | ecosystem: Environmental > Terrestrial > Soil > Wetlands | place: USA... | reverse complement strand
CCGTTGATGAGCACCGTGGTCTGTTCCCCGATACGTCCCGCCAGCATTCCCGACCAGAGCGCGCCGAGCGGCATGAAGCCGAAGAAGATCCATGTGTACGCTCCCATCACGCGCCCGCGAAGCCGGTTCGGCGTCGACGTCTGGACGAGCGCGTTGGAGAGGTTGTTGACAAAGATGTTGCAGACGCCCGCCCCCGCCAGTATCAGGAGCGAAAGCGGAAGCGATCGCGTCATGGAGAGCGCCGCGAACATCAGCGGCCAGAGGAGCGATCCCGCCGTGAGCAGCCTCCCCCGCCTGATCGTGATCCCCAGCGATGCAATCAGGAATGCTCCGGCCATCGCCCCCGCTCCGCGCGCCGAAAACAGCAGCCCGTTGACCTCGGCCCCGCCGCCGAGCACGTTCACGGACCACGCGGGAATCAGCGTGCCGAACGAGAGGCCGAACATGCTCGAGACGGCGATCATGCAGATCAGCACGCGGATCGTGGGCTGGGAACGGATGTAGCGCGATCCTTCGGCCAGCTCTGCGAGCGCGGAGGCGGCGTGCTGGCGCGGGACGAACGGCGGCAGTCTCATCGCCGAAAGCGCCGCGATGACCGCGATGAACGAGAGGCCGTTGATCGTGAAGCACCACCCGGGTCCGAACAGCGCGTAGGCGACGCCCGCCAGCGCCGGGCCCACCACGGTGGCTGCCTGGAACATCATGGAGTTGAGCGCGATCGCGTTCGTCAGATCTTCCGGCGGCACCATCTCGCTCACGAACGACTGCCGTGCGGGCGCGTCAAACGAATTTGCGACTCCCAGCAGCGCTGCGAGAACGAGCACGTGCCAGGGCTGCACGACGCCCGTAAATGTCAGCGCGGCGAGCGCAAACGCAAGGATCATCATGAGCGACTGCGTGAACGTCATGAGCCGCGCCCGGGGCACCCGGTCGGCAACGACGCCGCCGTACAGCGTCAGGAGCCATGTGGGCGCCCCGGCGGCGAATCCCACGAGTCCCAGGTACGACGGCGAGCGGGTCAGCTGGAAGACGAGAAATCCCTGGGCGGTTGTCTGCATCCAGGTCCCGAACAGCGATGTCAGTTGGCCGATGAACCAGAGGCGGTAGTTGCGGTGTCTGAGGGCGGCAAACGTACCCCGCCGGGCGTTTTTCATCGGTCTTCTGCGGTTCGCGGATGGTGAGGTATCGTACCGAAAGATCGGAGGAATCGCAACATTCATCCCCCTTTTTCGTATATTGTACCCCGCAGTGTTTCCCCGGTTGAAGAAAAAAGCGACGTCCTGCCTAAACCCCGGCGACCTTTCCCGTGTCTAAAACGTGGTGAACTGCGCCCCCGGGTGCAGCAAGTAAACCTTGTCCCGATACAAGGGTCACACTTCAGGAGTTGATGATGAAACGTACGGTGGTCATTTCTTCGGTCGCAGTCCTCATCCTCGCGGTTGCGGGATACTTCGTCTTCTTCGCCGGCAGCTCGAAGAAGTACGACTTCCGGCTCGACAAGGTCCAGCAGGGGGATTTGAACGTCAACGTGACGACCACGGGAACGGTGAACGCCGTTGTGTCGGTGGACGTCGGCACGCAGGTCTCCGGGATCGTGTCAAGCCTGTATGCGGACTTCAACTCGGTCGTGCGGGAAGGCCAGATCATCGCCCGCATTGACACGACGTTCCTCTGGCAGTCCGTCAAGGACGCGGAAGCGGCCCTGGCGGGGGCGGAGGCGAAGGCCGCCGACAGCCGCCGCACGCTCGTCCGCGAGAAGGCCCTCCTGGAGAAACAGCTCGATTCGCAGGCAAACTACGACGCCGCCCTGACGGCGGACGAGACAAATCACGCCGCATTGCTCCAGGCACGCGCCGCGCTCGACAGGGCGAAGATCAATCTCGCATACGCGACGATCAGGGCCCCCGTGAGCGGCGTCGTGATCAACCGCGCGGTAAACGTCGGGCAGACGGTCGCGGCGAGCTTTTCCTCCCCGCTGCTCTACACGATTGCCAATGATCTTTCAAAGATGCAGGTGCTGACGACCGTCGACGAATCCGATATCGGGATGGTCAGCATCGGCCAGACCGCCACGTTCTCGGTGGACGCGTATCCGGACAAGAAATTCTCCGGCACGGTGTCACAGATCCGCCTTGCGCCTGTGTCGATCCAGAACGTCGTGAACTACACGGTGGTGATCGACGTCGACAACAGCGACCTGAAGCTCATGCCGGGGATGACGGCCAACGTCAATGTCGGCGTGGCGTCCGCCAGAAACGTCCTCAAGGTGCCCAACCTCGCGCTTCGCTTCCAGCCGCCTGCGGATCTTGTCGATTCGGCGAAACTCATCGCGATGCGCGACGCATTCATGAGCCGCGGGGGGAGGGATGTGTCCGCGTCGGGTTCGATGCCGGGGGTGGCCGACCCGGCCGCACCGAAACCGGCGGGGGACAGCGGCGCTGCCGGCGGCGGCAGCGGATCGGGCGGCGCGGGCGGGCGGCCGGGTTTCCTGAGGAACATCGGCGCAATCCGTGATTCAATCCTTGCCGCGCACGGCGGCCAGATGAGTCCCGAAGATCTCCGGGCGGAGATGGGAAAGGTGTTCGAGCGGCTGCGTCCGCCGCAGGCGGCGCAGAAGTCGCAGAAGTCTTCGCCGCTCACGAAGCACCTCACGCCCCCGCCGACGGGCCATACCACCTACGGCATCACGAACCTGTATCCCCAGTTTGAGAGGATTCCGTACGAGCCGCAGCATCAGTCGGGTCGTGCGCGTGTCTGGATACTGAATGCACAGAAGAAACTGGAACCGGTGTTCGTCAGGACCGGCATCACCGACGGGAGGTACACCGAGGTGACAACCGATCAGCTCAAGCCGGGCGACCAGATCGTCATGGGGGCGTCGTCAAACTCGGACAACGCCTCCGCGGCCAATCCGCTCACCGGCGGCGGCCAGCGGCCCGGCGGCCCCGGAGGGTTCCGATGATCGGGAGCGGGCACAGCGCGGGGTCGGGAACCAACGGCCAGCTCATCAGGATTGAACACCTCGTCAAGACCTACATGCTCGGCGAAGTGGAAGTCCACGCGCTCCGCGGAGTCACGCTGGAAGTCGGCAACGGCGAGTTCGTGGCCATCATGGGTGCGTCCGGGTCCGGCAAGTCCACGTTCATGAACATCCTCGGGTGCCTGGACAAGCCGACCAAGGGGTCGTACGTCCTCGACGGGATCGATGTCAGCGGCCTCTCGCGCGACGAGCTGGCGCGGATCCGCAACAGCAAGCTGGGGTTCGTCTTCCAGGGGTTCAACCTCCTGTCGCGCACCTCCGCAATCGAAAACGTGGAGCTCCCCCTCCTGTACGGCACCACGTCGCTCAAGGACAGGGAGGAGCGGGCGGTGCGTTCACTCAACATGGTCGGCCTCGGCGACCGCGTGCACCACTACCCGAACCAGCTTTCCGGCGGGCAGCAGCAGCGCGTGGCGATCGCCCGGGCTCTCGTCAACGACCCCAGCATCGTGCTTGCCGACGAACCGACGGGAAACCTGGACAGCAGGACGAGCGTGGAGGTGATGGGAATTTTCCAGGAGCTCAACGAGAAGGGGATCACGATCATCCTGGTGACGCACGAGCCCGACATCGCGCAGTTCGCCAGGAGGCACATCGTGTTCCGGGACGGGAAGATCAAGTCCGACAAGGTCAACCCGTCGCCGAAGGTGGCGGCGGAGGTGCTCGCCGAGCTTCCGACGATCGATGAGGAGGTTGAATCATGAAGATACTCAATATCCTCCTGTCGGCGTTCCGGGCGCTGCAGCGGAACAAGATGCGCTCGTTCCTGACGATGCTGGGCATCATTATCGGCGTGGCCGCGGTGATCGCGATGCTTGCCATCGGACAGGGGGCCCAGTTCTCCGTCGAGCAGCAGATCTCGTCGCTTGGCACGAACGTGCTGATCATCTTTCCCGGCTCCCAGAACACCGCCGGGATCAGGGGCGGCGCCGGCACGAACACGACGCTGACGGAGGACGACTGTACGGCGATCCAGAGGGAGTGCCCTGCCGTCGCTCTCCTTTCCCCGGGAACACGCGCCGGCGGACAGGTGATCGCGGGGAACCTCAACTGGGCCACGCAGATAGAGGGGACGGGTGCCGATTATCTCGAGATCCGGAAGTGGGGGATGGAGTACGGCGACTTCTACACGGACCAGGATATCAAGGCGGCGGCAAAGGTGTGCGTTCTGGGGCAGACGGTGGCAAGCGCTCTGTTCCCCGATGCCAGCCCCGTCGGCCAGACGGTCCGCATCCGGAACGTTCCCTGCAAGGTGGTGGGGGTGCTGACGAAAAAGGGGCAGAACGCCCTCGGCCAGGACCAGGACGATATCATCCTGGCGCCGTGGACGACCGTGAAGCGGCGGCTGACCTGGTTCCCCTATCTGCGGCAGATCCTGGTCTCGGCGACGAGCCCGGCGAACATTCCTGTTGCACAGCAGCAGATCACGGAGCTCCTCCGCATGCGCCACCGGATCGCGCCGTACGACCCGGACGACTTCACGATCCGCAACCAGGCGGATCTTGCGACGGCCGCCACGGCGACGACGCAGATCCTGACGATCCTGCTGGCGAGCATCGCCTCGGTGTCGCTGCTGGTGGGGGGGATCGGGATCATGAACATCATGCTCGTCTCCGTCACGGAGCGGACGCGCGAAATCGGCATACGCATGTCTGTGGGTGCGCGTTCGCGCGACATCCTGACGCAGTTCCTGATCGAGGCGCTCGTGCTGAGCCTCATGGGGGGCATCACGGGGATCATCCTGGGCGTGAGCGGCTCCACCGCGATCTCCTCGCTGGCGAAGTGGCCGACCATCATCACGTTTTTCTCGATCCTGCTCTCGTTCGGCTTCTCGATCGCGATCGGCATCTTTTTCGGGTTTTACCCGGCGCGGAAGGCCGCGATGCTCAATCCGATCGACGCGCTCCGCTACGAGTGATCCCGGAACGGACCCGTCCGCGTCACCTCCCGAGCGCCTGCATCATCTGCTCGGGGTAGCGCGTGCCGGAGACCGCGCCGGGAGGCGCGATCCGGCCGAGCGCGGCAATGTCCGCGGGAGTCAGCCGCAGGGCGGCGGCACCCGCGTTTTCTTCCAGGTACTTCCTCCGCTTTGTCCCCGCGATCGGTACGATGTCGCTTCCCTGCGCGAGCACCCAGGCCAGCGCCAGGGAAGCGGGTGTGGTGTTCTTTGCCCTGGCCAGCTCCTCGAGCTTCCGGACGATGGCGAGGTTCTTCGCGAAGTGTTCCCCCTGGAAGCGCGGCGAATTGCGCCGGTAGTCATCCGCGGGAATCTCGTCCGCCGTCCGGAACCGGCCCGTGAGAAACCCGCGGCCGAGCGGACTGTACGCCACGAGGCCGATCCCCAGCTCCCTGCACGTCGCCAGGATCTCCCCTTCCGGGTCGCGCGTCCAGAGTGAGTATTCGCTCTGAAGCGCGGTGACCGGGTGAACGGCGTGCGCGCGCCGGATCGTCTGCGGACCCGCCTCCGACAGCCCGATGTACCGGACCTTCCCTTCCCGGACGAGATCCGCCATCGCTCCCACCGTTTCCTCGATCGGCGTCGAGGGGTCGACCCGGTGCTGGTAGTAGAGGTCGATCGTCTCAATCCCCAGCCGCCGGAGGCTCCCCTCGCAGCTCGAGCGGACATACTCCGGACGCCCGCTCACCCCGCGCGTCTGGGGGCGTGCGGGATCCCTCAGGATGCCGAACTTCGTGCAGATGACAACGCCCGCGCGTTTGCCGCGGATCGCCCTGCCGACCAGCTCCTCGTTGAGATAGGGGCCGTACATATCCGCCGTGTCCAGGAACGTGATTCCCAGCTCGATCGCCCTGTGAATCGTTGCCACCGACTCGGCGTCGTCCCTGCCGCTGTAGAATTCCGACATCCCCATGCATCCCAGCCCGAGCGCGCTCACGCGCAGTCCCCCTGTCCCGAGCGCCCGTGTCTCCATGAATTCCGTCCTTTCCGAATGGCCGGCAGTGCGTCAGTTGGCCGGTGACCGTCCGCTGCGCCTGATCAGCGCCTGCACGGTGTCGATCCTCTCCTTCACCGAGGGATCGTCCGGGTGAAGTTTCGCGATGTCCTCCAGGAGCGCAAGCTCGGCGTCGTACTGCTTGCCCAGCTCGTAGAGCCGGATCATCTGGCCGTAAATGTAGGGGTTGGCCGGCGGGCCCGCCGCGGTCTCCGCCCTGAATTCCTTCTCGAGGACCGATGTCAGCATCGCCACCTTGTCCGGCCTGCCGATCCGGTAATAGAGGAGGGCGAAATCGTAGCCTTCCTCGAACAGCATCGGCACCGTGTTCCAGGGCACCGCGCGCTCCAGGCGGTCCATCACGCGCGCGCTCTTCTGAAGATCGCGCGCGCCGTCCTCTTCGTAGATCGCCAGCGCCCGGAACGCCGAACGGAACCCGCTCGCCATCCGCACGTCGTTCTCGTCCAGCACGACGCTGGTGTCTGCGGTCGTGCGGAACGTGTACCCGTACCGCGGCGACCGGGAGAACCCCTCCGGCTCGTTGAAGAGATTTGCCCCCAGCACTTCGGGGTCGATCCCCATCGTCAGCCGCGACGCCTTGTAGGGAACGAGCCTCCAGGCCAGCCCGCAGAACCTGAGGTAATCGTCGATCCCGATGCGGCTGTCGGGGGGACACGTGATGGCGAAGTAAATCGGACGCTGCCACCTGTTCGTCTCGATGATGTTCTTCACCATGAAATCCTGGACGCGGATCGCCTTCGTCCTGCCGTACTGGAGGGTGTTTCGCATGACGAACTGGATTTTCCCGCCGCCGCCCGCCCCGGTGTCGGCCGGAGGCGGAGGGCCGATCGCCCCGGCGCTGAAAATCGCGGTGTCCGTGAACACCGGTCCCGATGCGGCCCCGGGCGGAACGGGGATCGTGACCGTCTGCGGCTCCCACGGGATCAACCCTTCCAGGTCGGGGATCCGCCTGTCCGGGATGCTGATCGGCACCGCGGCCGCTTCATGGTAGTAGGGGGTGTCTTTCATCTGCTGGATGTACCAGGGGGTGTTGACCAGGCTCAGGTTGACGATCCTGACATCCCGCCGCACCCCCTCCACGTCCTGCATGTACCAGAGGGGGAACGTATCGTTGTCGCCGTTGGTGAACAGGATGGCGTCGCGCTCACAGGTCTGGAGCATGTTGTACGAATAGTCCCATGCCAGCCAGTTGCGCGAGCGGTCGTGCGTCGCATGGTTGGCCAGGAACATCCTCGCTGGGATGAACGCGGCCGCCGCGGCCAGCACGGCGGCGGATCCCAGCGTCCTGGCCCGCTGCCCGCCGACAAGTCCGGCGGCCGTCGCCATCAGCCCCTGCACGCCGAGGGCGATCCAGACGGCAAAGAGAGCGTACGCTCCGGCGTAGAAATAGTCCCGTTCCCGCGGCTGCGGTTCCTGCTGGTTCTGGTAGAAGGCGATCAGGTACCCCATGATGACAAACAGCAGGAGGAACGATGCTCCCATCCTCCAGTCTCTGCGGAGCTGCCGGTAGAGGCCGAACAGCCCGACGAGCAGCGGAATGCCGAGCAGCTGTCCCCACGCGGGGTCCGCGTCCTGCTCGCGGGAGTCCCTCCCGGCGAAATTGAACAGGAGGTAGCGGTTGAACATGTGGTGCATCTGGTAGCGGAGGAAGAAATCGAAATCGCTCTTGTACGCCGAAAACGTCCTCTGCCGGTCCGCCTCGGGCGTCCACCGGCGCTTGAACATGGGGAACTCGCCGTACTGCTCGCGGTTCAGGTATGTGAGAAGGCCGGAGAAATTCTTCGGGTTGTTCTCGTTCATCGGCGGGTGGACGTTCGCCCGCGTGATGATGATCGTGTACGTCGAGAAGCCCAGGATGACGAACAGCAGCGCAAGCAGCGACAGGTGCAGGAGTCCCCGCGCACGCTGCGCGGAGACGTACGCCGCGTATCCGAGACCCCCGAGAATGACGAGGAGTATGCCGATCCCGAGGCTGCTGTCGTTCGCCGACAGGACGTGGATCAGCTTCGGGAGGAGCTTGATCACTCCCGGGTAAGCGAGGAAGAGCGCCGCGCCTGCGGCGAAGGCCGGTATGTAAAACGAATCCTTCCGGAAGATCCGCTTCCAGAAGATCGCCATGAACCCGAGGCTGATGGCGCCCATCACGAGCACGAATTTCCGGTCGTACGCGTAGAACTCTTCCGGCGACGGGACCTGCGTCGATGTCATCCCGTTCCACCAGACGAAGGCGACGGCGAGCAGGAGCACGACCTGGCCCAGGAAGAGCAGGCCGGTCTTCCTGCACGTGGCGTCGTCCGCGATGAACCGGCGGAAGACGACGACCATCGCGACGGTGAAGACGGTCGGTACGCTCATCAGGTGGACGCCTGCGGAGAGGCCCGCGAGGTACGCAATCAGCAGGAGGTACCGCCCGCTCCCCGGTTCGTCGGCCCTCTCGTCCCAGATGAGGAGCAGCCAGAGCATGGCCGTGAACAGGAACGTCGAGGCGGCGAAGTAGTTTGCCTCCACGCCGTTGAACCAGAACGTGTCGCAGAATGAGAGCGCGAGGGCGCCGACTGCGGCCGGGAGGCACGTTCCCCATGCCTCGGACGGGCCCTCCGGCCCGGAGCCCCGCACGCGCCTGATGAGACGGACCGCGATCAGGTAGACGAACAGGACGGCGAACGCGCTGGAGACCACCGACACCATGTTCATCCTGAATCCCGGGTCGCCGGGCATCGGGAGCAGGTAGAAGAACCTTCCGACGAGCGAGAAAAGGGGACCGCCGGGCGGGTGGGGAACCTGCAGCATGTAGGCGGCGGCGGAAAGCTCGCCCGGATCCCAGAATGAAACTGTCGGCTGCGCGGTGAGGAGGAACTGGACCGCAGAAATTGCAAACACCGCTCCTGCGACGCAGCGGTGGAGGATCCTGGAGTTCATACTGCCCTCGGGGTGCATGGACGGGACCCGCGGGCCCATGCCGGCCCCCGCGGACAGGAAATGGTACCACAATGACCCTGCAAATGCAACGAAGAGATTGCTTCGCACAAAGCGCTCGCAATGACATCTCCCTGTCATTGCGAGGCGCGCCTGTGGCGCCGCAGGCGCCATCTCAGGCGAAGCAATCTCACACTTGACCTTTCCCCCCGATCTCCCGTTCTTATAACTTTCCGATGGAGGGTGCCGGATGAACGCCGGGGTAACGCGCAAAGTCGCGCTCGTGGGGACGGGTCTCGTGGGGTCGTCGTTCGCGTATGCCCTCATGATCCGCGGACTGGCAACCGAGCTCGTGCTCGTGGACGCGAACGCCGAGAAGGCGATCGGTGAGATGATGGATTTCAACCACGGGCTCTCGTTTACTCGGCCGATGAAGATCGCAGCCGGCGGGTACCCCGAGTGTTCGGGGTCGCAGGTCGTCGTCATCGCGGCCGGCGCATCGCAGAAACCCGGGGAAACGCGCCTGGATCTTCTCGCACGCAACGCAGCGATATTCCGGGAGATCGTCCCGCAGGTCGTCCGCCACAACCCGGAGGGGATCATCCTCATTGCCACGAACCCCGTCGACATCCTGACATATGTCTCCGTCGGCGTTTCCGGGATTCCGCCGGGGCGCGTGATCGGGTCCGGGACGATCCTCGACACATCCCGTTTCCGTTTTCTTCTCGGCCAGTACTACGGCGTGGACGCGCGGAGCGTGCATGCCTACATTATCGGCGAGCACGGGGACAGCGAGATCCCGCTCTGGAGCCTCGCCAGCATCGGCGGGGTGCGCCTGCAGGAATTCGCTCCCCTGAGAAACAAGGAATATGTCCAGGCGGAAATGGACGAGCTCTTCGCCCGCGTCCGGGATGCGGCCTACGAGATCATCCGGCGCAAGGGATCGACCTACTACGCGATCGGCCTGGGGCTGCTCTCGATTGTCGCCGCGATCCTGGGCGACTACAGGCGTGTGATGTCCGTGTCCACGCTCATGACCGGGCAGTACGGCGTGCGCGACATGTGCCTGAGCCTCCCCTGCGTCGTGGGGGCGAACGGCGTCGAAGAGATCCTCACGCTCAACCTTGACCCCGCCGAAGAAACCGGCTTCCGGACGTCGGCGGAGAAGCTGAAATCCACGCTTGCGCTTCTCGCGCCGGCCCCATGACCTCCCCGTGCCGGTGGCGCAGAGCCGGGGGACTTCCGTGAGCGCGAAGTCCGCCCGGTGGCCGGTTAGGCGCGTGACGCGGCTGGGGTTTCTGACGGCCGCGGGGACGGCCCTGTTTGTGCTTGAATCCCTCATTCCCCTCCCCCTGCCGTTTCTGAAGGTCGGCCTCGCAAATATCTCCACGCTCCTGGCGCTCCTGCTTGCGGGACCCGCCGACGCTGTCAGCGTCGTGTTTCTCCGCGTGCTTGCGGGATCGCTCATCACCGGTTCGTTCCTGGGTCCGGCCTTCATCCTGGCGATGACGGCGGGACTTGCCTCCGCCGCAGCCATGGCGCTGCTCCGTGCCGCCGCAGGCAGGCTCTTCGGGCCGGTGGGTCTCAGTCTCGCCGGTTCCACCGCGCACGTCTCCACGCAGCTGGCACTGGTCATCCTCCTCTATGTCCGCAATGCTGCGGTCGCCCATCTCCTCCCGCTCATGCTCCTGACCGCGCTGGTCGGCGGCATGGTCGTGGGACTGGCGACGTCCCGTCTTCTCCGTGCGCTCCCTTCACGGGACGGCGGGGCGCGTCCGGCGGCCGTATCCCGGTGGTGGGTGATGAGCCCCTGGGACGCCGGGGCGGCGGTTCTGCTGTGCGCGGGAATTGCGCTCTCCTTTGCGGTCATGCCGGACCTGGAAGGATCGACGGTCCTCGTGGACGTCGGGGGGAAGACCGTCGCGAAGCTGGATCTCCGCGAGGAGAAGGAGATCACCGTGAAGGGGGAGAAGGGGGACCTGAGGATCGAGGTGCGCGACGGTCGTGTGAGGGTGGCGGAGGCCGACTGCCCGAACAGGATCTGCGTCCGCACCGGGTGGAGGAGCAGGGGGGGGGATGTGATCGTGTGCGTCCCCAACAGGACTGTCGTCAGGATACTCGGCAGGGACAAGACCATCGTGGGAGGGATCACGGGATGATACTCAGGCGCGCCGGTCTGCTCGTAGCCATCGCGGCGGTTTTCCCCGCGTGCTCTCACAGGAACGCGCCCGTGGTCCGCGAGACCTCCGCCATGGACACGTACGTGACCATCAGCGTCTTCGACGAGGATCGTTCGGACGCGCAGGTAAATCTCCTGATCGATTCCGCGTTCGGAGAGATCCGCCGGATCGAGAATTTCGCGTCCGACTACATCGACTCGAGCGAGATCGGCAGGGCCAATGCCCGGGCGGGGAAGGATTCGCTGGAAATCTCCGCCGAGCTGGCGGCGCTCCTCCGGAGGTCGATGGCCTACAGCGACTCTTCGGGGGGCGCGTTCGATGTCACGGTGGGACCGCTCGAGGTCCTCTGGAATATCCTCGCCGCCCGTCCCCGGGTTCCCCCGGCGGACAGCGTCCGCGATGCCCTCCGCCTCGTCGGGTACAGGCTGGTGAGCCTCCGTGACCGGATGCTCTATCTTCCGCGGCGGGGGATGCACCTGGACCTGGGAGCGATCGGCAAGGGATACGCCGCGGACAGGGCGATGGATGTGCTTGCACGCGGAGGTGTGACCAAAGCGGTGGTCGACATGGGAGGCAACCTCGCCGTCCGCTGGCCGGGGGCCGCGGGATGGGCCAACCCCGTGGCGATAATCTCCGTCCGGCATCCCCGGATCGAAGGGAGCTTTCTCGGGACGTTCACGTACGGGGCGGGGGGGGTGTCCACGTCGGGTGATTACGAGCGATGCTTCATCCTGAACGGGGTGAGGTATCACCACATCATGAACCCCGCCACGGGCGCTCCCGCCCGGGGTGTCGTGAGTGTCACGGTGGTGGCGCCCAATGCGACGGATGCGGACGCAGTCTCGACGACCGTCTTTGTCCTCGGGCGGCAGAAAGGGATGGAGTTCATGCGCCGGCTTCCCGGCGTGGACGGCTTTATCGTTTACGAGTCGGGAGACTCGCTCGCCATCGACTATTCTCCCGGGTTCCTCGGCAGATTTGCACGGGGGAGATCGCGTGATTGAAGTCCGGTCGCTGACGGTTCGCTACCCGGGGGCGGTTCGTGACGCGCTCTCGGCGGTCACGATGGACGTCCCGGACGGCGCGTTTGTCGCGCTGATGGGGGGAAACGGGTCCGGCAAAAGCACGCTCGCGCGGGCGCTGAACGGTCTCCTGCAGCCGTCGACGGGAAGCGTTGCAGTCGACGGGATGAAGACTGCCGATCTGTCTTCACTCCCCGGCATCCGGAGGCGGATCGGCATGGTGTTCCAGAATCCCCACCTCCAGACGACCTCACTCAGCGTCGAGCGCGAGATAGCCTTCGGCCTTCAGAATCTCGGAGTGGAGACGGGGGTCCTGCGAGCCAGAGTGGACGAGCAGCTCGCGTCCTCCGGACTGGCGCACCTCCGCTCCCGTTCACCCCGGACGCTTTCCGGAGGCGAGCAGCAACGCCTCGCCCTTGCATCTGTGCTGGCCATGCGTCCCGCCCACCTCGTGCTGGATGAGGCGACATCGCTCCTTTCCCCCGGTTCGCGGTCCGCGTTGATCGATGCAGTGAGAGAAGAGCGCCGCTCGCGCGGCACGACCGTGCTCCTGATAACACAGTTTGCGGACGAGGCGCTTGCCGCGGACCGCCTGGTGGTTCTTCGCGGGGGGAGTATCGCGGACGACGGTCCCCCGCGGGCCGTGTTCGCGCGGTGCACGCTGCCGGAAATACCGGTGCCGTCGTTCCCGGCCGCATCCCGGTGAACATACTGGCCGAACATCTCCGCTACGCCCCCGGGGGAACATTCGACTCACCGCGGGAGATTGTCCGGGATCTCTCCCTGCGGGTCGGGACCGGGGAATGCCTCGGTGTGATCGGGCGCGAGGGTTCCGGGAAGACGACACTGCTCAATCTCCTCGGCGGGCTCATCGCCCCCTCCTCCGGGAGCGTCATCGCGGACGGCGTGAACATGCATGCGGATACTCCCGCCGCCAGGGACGTGCGCCGCAAGATCGGGTTCACGTTTCAATTTCCCGAAGAGCAGTTCCTCTCGGCGACGGTCGAAGAGGAGTTCGCCTCGTTGTTTCGCCTTCGGGGAATTCCGGAGACGGAATGGGCGGATCGGAGGCGTGCGTCGCTCCGCGCGGCGGGGCTCGATGCCGCCGCCGACGGGCAGCGTTCGCCGTTTTCACTCAGTCTCGGGGAGTCGAGGCGTCTTGCGCTGGCATTGATCGGGGCGATCCGTCCGGCAGCGGCATTCCTGGATGAACCAACCTCAGGCCTGGACGCGCAGGGAGCAGCGAGCGCGGGAACAATCGTGAGAGATCTCCTCCGTCGGGGCACGACGGTGCTCATGGCAACGCATGACCTGGGGTTTGCTGCGGGCGTGACCGGACGGGTGATTGTCCTGGGGGACGGGGGGATTGCCGCGGAAGGGACCGCCGCGGCAGTTCTCGGCGATGCCGCGCTTCTCGCTGCGCACGGCTACAGTGTTCCCCGGCGTGTCGCGGGGCGCCGCTGATCAGGAGGCGAGCGCCAGCAGTGTGAGCGCCGCTGCCGCTGCGCCGGCGGCGAAATCCCGGGCCGGGACGTTCGTCCGGCGAAACCGGGTGCGCGGCGCGAGCGTGTCGTAGCAGCGCGACTCCATTGCTTCCGCCAGTGCGTCGGCGTTTCTCACGGCTGAAGCCGCGAGAGGGAGCGCCGCGGCGCTGATCTGCGCGACGGCGCGAAAGAGGCCCGGCCGGTCCGGTTCGCCCCTGGCTTTGCGTGCGAGCATGACGCGGCGGGCACTCTCGACAAGCACCGGGAGGTAGTTGACGGCGATCCCTGCTGCGGCAAGGAGCGGTCTTCCCCTTCGCGCCGTCCACCGCTCCACGGCGTCCTGAAGATCCTCAAGGTTTCCCGTCCTGACCGTGATGAGGGCCCCCCACAGAACGATGCTGAGCCGTGCGGCCTGTCCCGCTCCCCGGACCAGTCCTTCCCTTGTGATCAGCAGACCCCCGGCGTCAAAGAGAACGGTGCCGCTTGTCGACACCGCGTTGACGAACACAATGAGCGCCAGGAAGAGGAACGCCCCCCTCGCCCTGTCACCGAGTGCCCGGAGCGGTATCGACGCCGCGAATGTCCACGCGGCGTACGAGCACGCCGCGAGCGCGAGATACCACGCCGGGGCCCCCCCCAGCGCCCCGGCGGCAATGCATGTGACGACGAAGATGCGCGCGATCGGATCTCTGACCATGAATCTCCTGTCGTGAGCGGCCTGTCACGTTCTCCCGTCATTGCGACCGCTCGAGCCGTCATTGCGAGCGCCCGAGCCCGTCATTGCGAGCGCCCGAGCCGTCATTGCGAGCCGATTCTCAGGCGAAGCAATCTACGTTGGGATTGCCTCGTCGCTGAGGATCGCTCCTCGCAATGACCCTTCGGGTCACTTGATGAGCAGCATTTTCTTCGTCTGCACAAAATTCCCCGCCCTCACCGTGTAGAAATAGACGCCCGACGCGATCCCCCCCGGGCGGACGGATGCGGCGTCGAAGCGCACCTGGTAGCTCCCCGCCGGCTGCACGCCGTTCGCCAGCGTCGCGACTTCGCGTCCGTTGATGTCATACACCGTCAGTGACACATGGGCCGCCTCGGGCACATCGTACCGGATGACCGTGGAGGGGTTGAACGGGTTGGGGAAATTCTGCGCCAGCGCGTACGATGACGGCCGGACGGCGCCCTGTTCGGGAGATGACGCGAAGCCGCTCCCCGTTTCCTTCAGGACAAGCCGCGACACCACCGCGCTCCCGGCGTCACGGGCGTTTACGCTGATCACCAGTGTTCCGCCGGCATACGCCGACTGCGGAACGTTCAGAAACCCCGTCGATACGATGCTCGTTCCCACGGAGCAGGGCTGGTTGAGCCTGATCCCCCCCGCGCTCAGGTCCTGCGTGCGGGGGGCACCGTCGGGAGGGGCGATGAACGCCGCTGACACCTCGTACGTGCTGCCCGGGGTGAGACCGGTGAACGAATACTGGACGCACGAGGGGTCGGAGGACGCGCTGTACTCCCCCCAGTGAAGGGGTGTCCCGCGTGCAATGTGGGGATCGTCGGTTCCGCAGAATTCCTCATAATAGAGGGGGAGCGTCCAGTCGGCCGTCGCCGTGACTGTCTCTCCGCGGTAGGTGTCGGTCGCGCTCAGCTCACACCTGTAGCTGCCCGGGGGGACGAGCCTTCCCGAGTTGTCTCTCCTGTCCCACGCGAGTGACTTGACCCCCGAGATCATCGCAACGGGGGGGATCGAGCGGACGACGGTGCCGCCTGTGCCGAGGATGCGCATCCCCGTGTTTCCGAAATCCGTCATTGTGAACGACGCGGTGACCGCGCCCCCGTTCTCGTCGGACGAGAAGCTGATATCCCTGAGGGAGAGACCCAGTGTCCGCCTGCGGGCGCCGCTCGACGGTGACCAGCGCTCGACGGCAAAGAGCTGGTCGAATCCCGCCCAGTACGTTCCCTCACCGTCCACGGTGATGAGGCCGAAGGGGACGCTCACCGCGGCGAGAGAGGCGTACAGGTCGTCTCCCCCCTCCTCGTCGAGCGGCTCGAGCGCGGCGGTCAGCTTGATGAGCTTTGACGCGGTGTTGTCCGCGACAAACACGTTCCCGTAGTGATCGACGGCGAGAGAGCTGTAGTATGACGCATAGGTTCCCCGGTACTCCGCCAGGGGCGTGAGCGTGGCCCCTGCGTCCTCACACACCTGCAGGCGCTTTGCGACGCGGTCGACGACGTACAGGAGGCGGTTGTTCGCGCCGTTCCAGCGCCCGACGGCGATGGCAACCGGCGAATCAAATCCCCCGAACGTCGCCGTGAGCGCGGCGCCTCCCGGTCCCAGTGCGTACCTGGCGATTGTTCCCCGCGATGCGTCGGCCACGTAGAGCATGTCGTCTGAGGGATCAAGCGGGGTTCCGTTGTCGCTCACGGCGACCGCGGAGGGGGACGTGAGTCCGCCGATCGTGTAGAGGGGGCGGAGCAGGGCGTTGCTCCCCTCGCCGTCAAGCCGGAGAACGCTGACCTGTCGCCGTCCTGCTTCGCTCACGAACACGCGGCCCGACGGGTCCACGGCGATCGATGTTGGCCCGAGCAGGTCATCGTACGAGCGGATCCAGGCGCTCATGTTGCCGTACACGATCCTGTTCCACGCCTGGTCCACGACGAACTGGACGTACGTTGCCGTGACGTACGGGGCGCTGTTCGTGTAGTGCGCCGTGTAGTACGACGCGGTGGGACCGGGCGTGCTGAAGAGCGCTCTCCCCAGCTTCGACTCCGTCGTGTTCCGTGAGAGCCGGTCGATGCCCAGATCGGTGCTGATCGGGGTCTCGATGAACGTCGACCCGACGGAGAAGCCCGGCGCCGCGGTCCCGGCGGGCTGCACGGTCACGGGCTGCGGCACGTCCGCGGGAGCGGACCCGTGCCCCGCGCCCTGCACCGAAATCGTCGCGGGCCCGATCCCGCCCCGCACGCTGACTCTCATGATTTCGGCGGTGGCGCCCCCCCGCAGTGCGCTCCTTGCCGCATCGAGCGCGAGCTCCGTCCGGGCGCGCGGACCGGGATGGGCCCAGTGGGCGCCGAGCGCCTCAGGCGGTTTCGGGTCGACTCCCGCTGCGCCGCAGAGGACGCCGGCGGCCAGAACGGCCGCTGCCGCAGTGTTCCTGTGGTTCATGGTTGCTCCCCTCTGTTCTTCCCGTCAGATCGAGAATTTGACGGCGAACTGAACGATGTCCGCCGAGAAATCCAGTGTGTTGAAATACCGGAAATATGTCAGCTCGATTGATGAGTTCTCCAGGAATTCGAAGTCGCTCCCCGGAGCTCCCAGTCCCCGCAGCATGAACGACAGGCTCAGCCCGAAATTGTTTGACGAGAAGGGTGTGAGCTTGTAGTCCACCGTCCTGTACAGCGACTCTGTGTAGCCCGTGCCGGCGTATGCCGGCTGGTAGAACCAGGACCCTGTCTGCGTGTAGTACCTGTAGTCCACGCCGAAGACGAGGTCTTTCGTGATGTACTTGTTGAGCTTGAGCTCCGCGGTGTGCGATTTGACGTACCACGTGTCCCAGTAGTAGCGGTAGCTGCCGATCAGCGACGCGCGGATCCCGGGAATGTACTGCGAGAGCCGCGCTGTCCCGGCATGCCGCGTCCTGGTGCCGGGATGCAGTTCGTCCACCAGCACGCTCCCGCCGGCATCGTCGATCACGCCCACCTGCAGGTACGGATCGCTCAGGAGCCCCTTCAGGCGGACGACGTCGTATGCCAGGTCCATCACCGTGGTGGGGGAGAGGACCTGCGTCAGGTCCACGGCTCCCGTGTAGACAAACTTGTTCTGGTTGTAGACGTCGCCTGACTCCAGGATCTTCCCCACCTTGTCGGCGTTGTACTGTCCCCGGAGCGTGAGCGTCGTGTTCTTCCGGAACATGTCGAGGCTGACCGTGCCCACCGCGGAGGTCGAGATGTAGTCCACCTCCTGGCTTCTGTAGAAGCTCGCCGCCACCGTCAGGTTCTGCCCGATGCCCTGCTCCATTCCCAGGATCACCTGCCCCCGGCTTTTCTCGAAGGGCTGTGACTTGTCGCGCTGCGGGCGGCTGGCGCCGGTCACGGCGGTGATGGGGGGGACGGTCACGTGGTCCAGCTCAATGTCCAGCAGCAGCGTCGTCTGTTCCAGGAGCTTGCGCGCCAGGTTGAACGATGTGGTGACGACCTTGTTTGCGCCGCTGTCGGTGAAGTAGTAATTGGTGAATCCCATCTCACCGTCGCCGGCGACGAGCGGGGACACGGCGGCGAATACGGCCGCGGGCAGCAGCACGATTGCCGCCCTGCGCCCGACCCGGTTCCCGCCCGTCACTTCGCACACCCGCATCCGCCGCCGATGCCGCTGGCGCCTCCGATGCTCCCTTCGCGGGAGCTGAAGAATTTCTGAGCGAGCGTCTGCTTCGAGAAATGGTCCTGCCGCTCCATGATCGGCTCGGCCAGGTACCCCCGGTCGGCGGCCTTGACCACCGCGCAGCCCCCAAGTCCGGCCGCGACCGCCGCCAGCACGGCTGCCGCGGCGGCGCGCATCGTGAACGTTTTCATGAATCCCGCTGCCCCCATGTCAGTGTGCGACGGTATTGGAATACTGCGCTCCCATGTCCGACCATTCGATCAGCGTCAGGAGATCGCGGTTCGACGCGATGAAGGGATCGATCCGGTTGTACTGGTCCTTCGCCCAGATCGCCGAGTGGTCGTACGACGGGGTCCGGAAATCCGGCGCGTTGGTGTTGTTGAGCTGCGCGTTGAACAGGACCCAGAGGAGGGGGCTCACGCGGGAGCCGTACTGCGACACGTACGGCATGGCCTGCCCGGTCTTCGTCCTGTATCGTGACACGGCGGTGAGCGTGTCGTAGACGGTCGTTGTGCCGTCGTCCCCGGCATTGTTGACCGGGGGAACCAGGTCGCGCGCCTGGAGCTGGAGCGAGAGCCCCCCCGCGGGGGTGCTGCCGCCGTGGCAGGAGACGCACCGGGCGTCGAAGACCGCCTGCACCGTGTTGGTGCGCGTGGTGACCGACCTGTCGAAGAAGTCCACCGTGTCACGCCGCACGGCCGGGCTGGTCGTGACGTCGACCGCGTTGTTGAACCCGGAGTCGTACGTCCTGCCGAGCGTCGAATTGAAGACCTGGGACCCGGCCGTCACCTGCAGCTCGGTGATGACCTTGTCCCTGTCGTGCGAATCGTGGCAGCCCGTGCAGAGGCGCCGTTCCCCGGGCATCACCTGGATCCAGCTGAGCTGGTTGACCAGCATGACGCCGTGCTCGTCGAGGGTCTGGACGTGGACCGGGACGTTGGCGGGCACCTGGATCGTGAATGAGCCGTCGGGCCTGACGGGCGCGTATCCCACCAGCCGCTGCTTCTCGAAGTTCGTGTTGCCGACGGGCCCTCCCCGTTTGTTTCCGTTGGCGGGGAGCGGCACGGCCTGGAGCACCCGGACGTACTTCACCTGTCCCAGCGACCCGTCGGCGTTCACGTGGTTGGGATCGGGTCTGAGGTGTCCGTCGGTGGAAGAGCGGTCGTAGACGCTGCCGTCGAAAAACATGCCCGTGGTCGCCCCGGAGGAGAGGCCCGCGGTCACGTTGGGGTCCGGCGGGTAGACGAACGGCGCCGTGTGCGCGGCCAGCACGACCGGATGCATCTCGTTGTACGCCGGATCGTTGTAGATCAGCCGCATGTTGGTCCCGTCCTTGTCCATGACATAGAGCCCGTAGTCCACCTGGTTGGTGCTCATGCCGGGCGTCACCGGTATGGGCGACATCGCCACGATGATCTTCTCCTGGTTGCCGGCGGGCGAGGACTTGTCGATGATCGGGAACGGCGTTTTGAACAGCGCGCTCGTGGGGACCGAGCTGTTGTTGAACGGGGCGCTCGGAGGGGTGATGAACGTCAGGTTGTCGTCCGACTTGGAGATGTCGATGATGGCGATCGCTCCTCCTTCGAACGGCGAGTTCCTCTCCATGACCGAGCAGACCAGCCCTCCGTCGGCCAGCTCCCGGGGGTCGAGGTACACCTGGCTGCCGCTCACCGCCGGGGAGTGGTTCCCGTACAGGACAAACGGGCGGGTCCCGTCGGGGTTGATCACGAACAGGGGGAACTTGTTGGGGTCGCCCAGGTGCTCCCACCGGCTGTAGAAGATCTTGCCGCTGGAGTGGACCATGGGGGTCCTGTCGAAGCTCTGGTTGAACGAAATTTCCCGGATGTTCGTCAGCAGCCCGTTGGGCCCGCGATCACCGACCGTGAGCTGGGGTGAGGTGCGGCGCTCGTACTCGTCCGCGATCTGCGACCGCGTGGACGTGAAGAGGATCTGCCCGTTGGGAAGGTAGACGGGGGTCATATCGTCCCCCACGTTCTGGTCCGTCAGCTGGATGAGCCCGCTCCCGTCGGCGTTCATCTCGTAGAGGTGCCAGCGCGAGCTCCGGTTCTGCCGCATGGAAAACAGAATGTGCGCGCCGTCGTAGGATACCTCCGGGTCCTCGGCGTCCCCGAAGTTGTTCGGGTTCGTCTGTCCGGCCTGCGTGTACTGGGCCGTCAGGTTCGCCAGCGTTCCCTGGGGGGAAATCGGGCTGAGGAGGTAGATGTCCGTCCCGGGGTAGTAATGGTCCGCGTTGCTCGAGGGGACGACGCTCCGGTCGTTGGCCTGGCTGTTCTGCTTCACGAACACGAGCGCCGGCTGCCCGGACTTCTGGATGATATCGTCGGGGGGCGATGATCCGCAGGAAAGGCCTCCAAGCGCGGGCAGGATCAGCGCCGCCGCGCGCGCCGCGCGCCGCCAGTCAACAGGGCTTCTCTTCATAGCAGTTCTCTCCTCCTCGTGCGTAGCGCCTAGAAGTAAATCTGCAGGCCTACGGTGGCCGTGATGTTGTGGACGATGAACGGGTCGCTGTTGTTGATCACCTGCGAGAATATCTGGTCGCGGATATCGTAGCGGAAGCCCAGCGCGTTGGAACCCAGGAATCCCGGGAGCGCGATCCGCTTGCCGATGCCGAGGACCCCCGCGAAATGGGTCTCCTGTCCTTCCCGGACCCCGCCGACGCCGAACAGAAAGTACGGCATGGCCCCCCCGGGGGCGTAGTCGAAGGCCCCCGCAAACTCGTACGTCACCAGGTTGTCGCTGGTGAAGATCCTGGCCTTTGTCACGGTGCTGATCACTTTGGACGAGAGTGAGCCGACCCCGAGGGACGCCTCGACGAAGTACCGTGTGCCCGGGATGAAGTAATCGTAGCGCCCGCTGGAGTAGAAGTTCGTGCCGAAGCCGCTCGCCGCGTACAGTCCCCCGCTCAGGGTCAGGCTCTGCTCGAAATGCGCCTGTGCGCGGGCGGACCCCGCAAGCGTGACGGCGAGCGCTGCGATCAGCGCGATGCGGGAGGAGAACGAGGTGGTGGTCATTGCCGTCAGGTCCGTTTCTTAGTGGAACAGGAACGTGGCGCCCACGCTGACCTCCTGGAAGAAGAGGAGATCGTTCTTGAGTCCGCGCGAGTCGCTGATGCTTGTGAAGTACTGTTTTGCCTCGAGGCGGATGCCGAACGTCCGGGTGATGAAGAAGCGCGCTCCCCCGCCGAAGTTCATCCCGAGCGTGGACACCGTCTCCGCGCCGAGCGCATTGACGGGCACGGTGAGCCAGAGCCCGGCCCCGACCGCGCCGTAGGGGATGAGGCGGCCGTGCGTCGAAAGGTTCAGCACCGCGTTCACGGACACCGGGTAGAGGTTCGCGGTCCTGCCGATGACCTGCTCGCCGGCCAGCTCGAGGCTGAACGAGCTGTACGTCATCAGAAGTTTCAGCCCGAACGTTCCGCTGCTTCCCATCATCCCGGTATGCGGGCACACTTCAAACGCGACGGATTCGTTCAGGTCGATGAGCGGGGTGCGGGTGGACTCCGTGACGGGCGGGGCGGGAGTGGTCTGCCCGTGCGCCGCGGCGCACAGAAGCGTACTAGCGAGGAGCGTGCTGCGAAGCCTAGAAGAGACCGACACGGAGCCCTCCTGCGATTGAGACATCCGGGGAATTGCTCCCAGCTCCCGTGGAGCGCAGTGCGGGGCGGAGGAAGATGCCGACGCCGCGGGAGACGGGCAGAATGCCCGTGAGTCCTCCCTCCGCGAACCCGTGCGAGGCGGCGTGCGCCGGGATGGTGAGCGTCCCGAGCGCGCCGAGCGACACGGTCGTCGCGTCAACGGTTGTGGAGATTCTCCCGCCCCCGAGCGAGAGCAGGAGTGAGGGACTCCCGCCCGTGCCGATGATGCGGTATTCCATGCTGAGTGAAAGTTCGGAGAGCCGGCCGTTGAGGTTCCGCGTTCCACCTGCCACGTCGAACGTTGTCGAGCGGGAACCGAGCGCTGCCCCGGCGCGGACGCTGAGTCCGTCCACGACACGCACGCTGAGGGCGGCGCCGTAGTCGAGCCCCGCATCGAACCCGGAGGCCTGGAATCTGTCGTAGGAAATGAATGGGGAGAGCGAGAGGGAATGCTCCTGGGCGCGGCCTGTCTGCATGATGAGCAGAGCGCAAAGAAAGAGGGGAAACGGAATCGAACGCATCTTCCGGATTCTCCGTCGTCCGAGAGCATCTGAATCAAAGAACGGTGCAGGCGATGCAGGTGGGGGTCCCGCTCGCGTCACAAAGTAACCTGAAGCTTCCGGCAAAGTCAAGCAAAAATCTGCGAGTTTTTCAATTTTTGTCTATCTTCTGGCACTTATAGCCAAGTCAGTGAGGTGCATCACATTTCCAATTTGAACATTTGTCATATGCCAGTTCGTCATAATTTCATGAATTGGCCAAATATTGTGACAAATCTATCATAATGGCATGAATAAACAAGACTCATCACTTGAAATAATCGCAGGATTTCACTATCTATGTTGGAAGATGAGACATTGAAAACGGGCAT
>Ga0335069_10003839_pt1 | contig 22511 bp, 18 predicted proteins | sample Lox_Sample_11_FD_206714 | JGI IMG/M metagenome (GOLD analysis project Ga0335069, IMG submission 206714) | Soil microbial communities from Loxahatchee National Wildlife Refuge, Florida, United States - Lox_Sample_1.1 | ecosystem: Environmental > Terrestrial > Soil > Wetlands | place: USA... | reverse complement strand
GAAGCGCACCAGGACGTGCGCCAGTCGAGGGCGTCACTCACCATCTCGGCGGCATGCAGCAACGTGTAGGCGGCCGCTGCGTAAGCGAGCGTCCACTGCACTACTTTGTGGTCTTTGAGGCGGTCCCACAAGCTTGTCGGCACATGGGCAGCTGGCTGCGTTGTGCGCTGTTCTGCGACCGCTTGGGTCTTGCCCGAATCGTCCGGCGCAGTGCTCACGGATGGCCCTCGCAGAGAAGCTTAAGGATGCGGGATCAAAGTTTCCGTCGCAATCTCAATCTCTCAATCATCGGTTCAGCATGAATTGGCAGCGAGTTACCTGACATGATGCCGAGCTGAAGCATCACTTGACAGTCCGTGGAGCAGGAAGCTGACCAGCAGTCATCGGGTGCGTGGCCGAAGGATCTCCTCCAGCCACGGTATCAAATGCTCCATGTCAAAAGCTCGTTCCTCGAAGAGCTTTATGATGTAGTCGTAAATCGCCTTCGAGTCTGCGGCAATCAAATGGCCGTTGATTCGCAAGAAAACATCGACCACGGCAAACGCTACCCGCTTGTTGCCGTCGACGAATGGATGGTTTTGAACGAGGCTTTCCAGGAGCGCTGCAGCTTCGTGAACGAGGGTGTCGTAGTAACCGGTTTGAGGTCGATGAAGAGCGGATTCGAGCGCGCCGACGTCGCGTATGCCAGCAGCGCCGCCGTAACGCTCGATCAGTTGTTTGTGAAAGAAGAGCGCGTCAGCGGTCGTGACGTACTCGGTCACTTAGCCAACGACCGGTACAATTCGTCGCGCTCCTTGAGGCTTTCCTGAAAGGCCTCAAGTACGCTTCGCCGCGGGGCATGCTGACGCTTGTGAGCCAGATACTCACGCATCGCATCCCCGAGTACCGCTTGGAACTGCCGCCCCTCACGGGTTGCAATCTCCTGCAGCCCTGCAAGAACTTCTGGGTCAGCCTGAGAGGAAAACTTACGGAGAGCGCTCATGGCTGCACCATGTCATGACTCATCTTGATGCGTCATGCTAGTTCAAGACGGGCAGAAATCAAGTATGGCGTGCGCAAACCGTCCCCTCCGGAATGCCCATGAATGGGGTTAGGCACCGCGGAAAGGTAAGAATCAAGTCGACGACCAGCCGGGAAAAACATCAAATACAGCCAGGTCATGTAACTCAATGATTAAATTGATGTTATTGTGAACCTGTGTCTCATAATGCCGGGGTCGAGGGCTCGAGTCCCTCCCTTTCCGCCAGTTTGTAACTCTCTGATTTCAATCAATTTTATTGGGACTGATCCACCGATCCCGGTTCTTTGGGAGATCCAATTGGCGGCTTGCGTGCCGTTGGCAGCACGTTCGACGACGTTATCCACCAGAGCCAGGTTCGTGAGTTGTGCAGCGAGACCTGCGTGGGGCACGTACTGGGGGCACCGTCGGGCTTTCAACATGCATGGCAAGATCGCTCAACATATTTAAGTATTTTTAGAGAGACTTTCGAGCATCGCCGCGCCCGGGGAAGTGACGAGCCTCGTGCTGTTTTTGGCCTCGGACGAATCCTCCTATATCACCGGCGCCGAGCACGTGATCGATGCGGGGATGACGACTCAGTAACAGCGCGGTAGCAAGGACGATGCGGTAGGCGTCAGACATAGTCGTCCGGCTGCTCCGCGAGCATCAACCGGATATGACTCAACCGCCCGCTTGTAGCCGCACCGGGATTTCGATGAGCCGGTCGCCACGCCTTACACCGAGCCGCACGATGTCTCCTACCTCGTAATCGTCCAGTGTAACCAGGTATCTCGACACTGAGTTCACCTTCCTGGCATTGACGGAAACGATGACGTCGCCGCCAATGATTTCGCCGGCCCGGGTCACCCTGACAGCTTTCAGTCCGGCCGCTTCGGCCGCGGAACCGGGAGCCACGCGGAGTACGAAGACGCCTTCTATACCGCTGATGCTCTCGAGGCGCTCGTTGAATCCTTCGTCGACCTGAATACCGATGGCGGGCCGCCGATAGTGTCCGGTGCGGATGAGCTCGGGCACGACGCGGTTCACGGTGTCCACGGGTACGGCGAAGCCGACTCCGGCGGCGGCGCCGCTGGGACTGTAGATGGCGGTGTTGATCCCGACGAGGCGTCCCGCTGAATCCAACAGGGGGCCGCCGGAATTGCCGGGATTGATCGGTGCGTCGGTCTGAATCAGGTGTTCGAGGGGGTTGCCGTTCTCCTCGACCAGGGAGCGATTGAGCGCGGAAACGATACCCGAGGTCAATGTCCAGTCGAGGCCGAACGGATTGCCAATGGCGTAGACGCGCTGCCCGACCTTGAGATCGCCGCTGGTGCCGATGGGGACCGGCCTGGGACCTTTGAAGTTGATGCCGATCTTGAGAACAGCGATGTCGTGCTCGGGGGAGGCACCTGCAAGAGTGGCCTTGAAGGTGCGGCCATCCACGAGTTTTACGGAGGCTTCGGTCGCGCCCTCTATGACGTGAAAATTCGTCACCACATGGCCGGCATCGTCCCAGATGAATCCGGAGCCTGTGCCGCGTGGCACTGACATCACATTCCGGCTCCAGAAATCCACAACCGCCGCCTTGGTTGAGATGAAGACAACCGAGTCGCGCGAATGCTCGAACAGTTCTATGGTGGCACTCTCTTCCGGTGACAGATTGCCTCGCGGCGTGATGGGCCGCGGCGACACGGCGCCGCGTGAGTCAGTGGCGGCGTTCATCGCCGCCGCTTCGCTCCAGAAGGTTATCGCGGCGGTTGCGGCCAACATCAGCGCGGGCAGGCAACACCAACGGGCGACTCTCACGGTACTCCTCCACATCATCAGGTAACGGCTAAGAGCCGCATGTCTCCTCTCGCTCCCGGGATCCAGCCGCGTGACCGACCGGGACAGACTCGATCGACCTGGAGAAAGTTCCTGGTGGAGGAGCTGGCCGTGGCGAGCCAGCTACGATGGTGCCAGTCAACATTCACACCTCCTGCAGGCGAAGGCGACAGGTCTTACGGATGGGCTGCAATCCGGTACGGGAGTATGAATCGACCACGGCATGACATCGGCACCCACCTGGAGTGGGTACAAATGTCGTCGTCCTGAATTTCGATCAGCCCACACGGAAGGGACTGAAGGTCGTGTCCTCGGATCGAAATCGGGAAAGTCCGTCCCGAGAGAAGCGGGGACACAGCCGCACATGGGTCTGCGATATCGGGCTACCCGAGATAGACGACCTGGCTGAGCCCCGCGCGCAGGAGCTGGAATGACAACGCTGTCCGCCCTCCCGTGGGGGTCAGATCCGAAAAGGACGGACAGCGTATCGCGCGGGTCGGATTACTTCACAGTAATCCGGCGAGGTTGGGCTTTCGGCTGCTTGGGAATGAGGATTTCCAATACACCGTTACGACCGGAGGCGTTGACATTCTCGGCGTCCGCGGTGTCGGGCAACACGAAACGGCGGTAAAACCGGCCTAAGCGACGCTCGATCCTCTGTTGCTGGGGTTGTTCCACCCCCTTGGAGCCAACGGCCTTCTCTTCGGTCCTGCTCCCAGCGACCGTCAGCACTCCGTTGTCCAGTGTGATTTCTACGTCCTTCGGCTCGACTCCGGGCACATCCAGCAGGAGCTGGAATCGATCGGGGAATTCGCGCACGTCGACCGCCGGAATCCACTCTGAGGTCGCACTGTTGCCTTCGGCCTCACTGAGATTGCCAAAGACGCGATTGATCTCGTTCTGCAACTGGGATACCACGTTCCAGGGTTCATAACGCGTAACAGCCATGACTATTCCCTCCTTCTGTGGGCACGCTGTCAATTGAGAGCGCCTTGACGGTAGGGCACCCCCTGGACCGCCATATAGGGGGCCTTCGAAGGTCTTCAAGGGGGGGGGCTCATGGTGGGGCCAATCGGCCTGAGAAGATCCGTCTCCTGAGACCGGGATTGAACTCGCGCAAGGGTGTACCCAGAACGGGCCCCGGCGTGCAGTGCACCTGGTTGGGCCATCCGCCGGTGTCCGACCCGATATATCCGAACGAAGGGTCGTCATTGTGGCCCGGACCGGCTCGGTGCAAGGGGAATATATTGGGCTTGCTGATGGCATGGAATCGGTTCGTCGGAATCAGCATGTTGCTTTATGGTCTCATCAATCCAACTGGAGTGATTCCGGGTCTATGTCAGCCTGGTTCGCAAGGTGTCCGTAGCCCGAGCCCACCGGATCATTCTGAGCGCGTCCGCCGCGGTAGCAACGCTGCTCGCCGCTGCTGCCATCTTTGGCGAGCGGATACTGTCTTTCTTCGAAATGGCCAGAGGGCCAAACAACACTCGCCGACCGCTATAAGTGTCATAGTTGGGCGAAGAGCCCGACCGGGTTTGATCCAGCCCGGCCTGGCGGCGCCGCATCGGACTTCTGCCAGGCGCGCCGAATATCGACTAGGCATGACGGCCTGTCTCGAGGCTGCGGGGTTACAGCCTCAAGTAGATGTACCGCCAGGGGGGCCGACGCGCGCCTCGAGGCGTTATCGCAAAACCCATAGGCCTGCGCGTCGGGCGACTTCGCCTGCGGGACCGTCCTTCGCCTCCGCCTGCCCGGCGTCCGAGGCCCCCTCTTGAAGATGTTCGCGCCGTGAATATCATTAGCACTCGCGTACTCCGAGTGCCAAGGTAGATCGAAGTATCCTATAAAATCAATGAGTTAGGAGGTACCGTGAATATCCGTCCATTGCACGACCGGGTCGTCGTCAAACGCGAAGCCGCAGAGCACAAGTCACCGGGCGGCATCGTCATTCCCGATACCGCCAGCGAAAAGCCGACCTTCGGGAAGGTCATTGCGGTGGGACAGGGAAAGGTTCTGGACAACGGCCAGATCCGCGCCATCGATGTGAAGGTGGGAGATCGGATTCTGTTCGGCAAGTACAGCGGGACCGAAGTCAAGGTCAACAACGAGGAACTGGTCGTCATGCGCGAGGAAGACGTCATGGCGGTCGTTGACCGCTCATAACCTCGATTATTTCAACTTAACCACACCATTATTTATGGAGGACGAGTAATGGCCGCGAAAGAAGTCAGTTTCAACGACGAGGCCCGGCAACGGATGTTCCGCGGGGTCAACGTACTGGCGAATGCCGTGAAGGCGACGCTGGGCCCCAAGGGCCGCAACGCCATCATCGAAAAGAGCTTTGGAGCCCCCACGATCACGAAGGACGGTGTTTCGGTCGCCAAGGAGATCGAGCTGCAGGACAAGCTGGAAAACATGGGTGCCCAGCTGGTGAAGGAAGTGGCATCCAACACCGCGGATGAGGCGGGCGACGGTACCACCACGGCAACGGTGCTGGCGCAGGCGATCATCCGGGAAGGATTGAAAGCCGTCGCCGTCGGCGCCAATCCCATGGATCTGAAGCGCGGCATCGACAGGGCGACCGCAGCCGCCGTCGAGGAACTGCGCAAACTCTCCATCCCCTGCAAGGACTCCAGGGCGATTTCCCAGGTCGCGACGATTTCCGCCAATGCGGATCAGGACATCGGTAAGACCATCGCCGAAGCCATGGAGAAGGTCGGTAAGGAAGGCGTGATCACCATCGAAGAGGGCTCCGGCTTCGAGAACGAGCTGGAGATCGTCGAGGGCATGCAGTTCGATCGCGGCTTCCTGTCGCCGTACTTCATCAATGATCAGCAGGCGCAGAGCGCCGAGCTGGAGAAGCCCTGCATCCTGCTCGTGGACAAGAAGCTGTCCAACATCCGCGAGCTTTTGCCGATACTGGAGGCCGTGGCCAAGTCGGGACGCCCGTTGCTGATCGTCGCGGAAGACGTGGAAGGCGAGGCCCTGGCGACCCTGGTGGTCAACAACCTGCGCGGCATCGTGAAGGTGGCCGCGGTGAAGGCACCTGGATTTGGCGACCGCCGCAAGGCCATGCTGCAGGACATCGCCATTCTGACGGGCGCGAAGGTCATTTCCGAAGAGCTTGGACTGACTCTCGAGAAAGCCACGATTGACAGCCTGGGTGAAGCCAAGAAAGTGGTTGTCGAGAAGGAGAACACCACCATCATCGACGGCGCCGGAAAGCAGGCCGACATCAAGGCGCGCGTCGCGAGTATCCGTCAGCAGATCGAGGAGACCACCTCGGACTATGACAAGGAGAAACTCCAGGAGCGCGTCGCGAAACTCTCCGGCGGCGTCGCGGTGTTGAAAGTCGGAGCCGCGACCGAAGTTGAGATGAAGGAGAAGAAGGCGCGCGTGGAAGACGCGCTGCATGCGACGCGGGCTGCCGTGGAGGAGGGCGTTGTACCTGGTGGCGGCGTGGCGTTGATCCGGGCATTGAAGGCGGTGGAGAAACTCGCCGGTCAGAATGAGGACCAGACGCACGGCATCAAAATCCTGGCCCGTGCCATGGAGGAGCCGTTGCGTCAGATCGTGTCCAACGCGGGTGACGACGCTGCGGTGGTGTTGAATCGGGTCAGAGACGGGAAGGGCAATTTCGGTTTCAACGCCGCCAATGGCGAGTACGGCGACATGATCGAGCTGGGCATTCTGGATCCCACCAAGGTGACGCGTCTTGCTCTGCAGAACGCGGCCTCGGTTTCCGGATTGTTCCTCACGACGGAAGCCTCGATCGCCGAAGCGCCCAAGGCGAAGTCGCGCACAGCGGCGCAACCGCCGTCCGACCTCGATATGTAACCGCAAGAAGGCAGGCGGCGGGCATCGGCCCGCCGCCGCGCCGTGGAAGGGGATCCGACAGGGGCCCGGCACGAGCCGGAACCAAGCGCATGCAACACATCGAATTGCAATAGGACAGTACGATGAACGCACGCAGACTTCGCAATCATCTGGCATCACAATCCGTGGCCCGGTTCCGACTGATGGGGTGGGTCATGCTGATGATGTTCACATTGGTGCGGATGGCCCCGGCCCTGGGGTCGACCGACCACTCCGGTGGAGGGTCACGGTGGCACACGCGACTGTCTGCCTTGCAGGCCAGCGCGGATTTCAGCCCGCAGAAATAGCCGTCGGTCGCGTTCCACCAGCCCGACCACGTCAGTGCCACTGGAGGCCCTCTTCCGAGGCGTTCGCTTAAAACCCGGCTGGTTCGAAGTCCGTCGCTAAGTCGTGTTCGCGTGACCCGTTTTCGGAACAGGTTCCGCCGTTCCGGACCACTCATTCCCCCCGAGGGTCGCCGGTGATGTAATGAATCACCAGACCCTGTCCGACAGAGTCACAGGCGTGACAACATCGTGCCTGGCAACCGGGGGCGACGATGGACATACACGAATATCAGGCGAAGCAGCTGCTGTCCGGATTCGGCGTTGAGATTGCGCGGGGGAGTGTCGCCTACAGCGCGGACCAGGCTGTATTCGTCGCCACGGAACTCGGAGGCTGGCACTGGGCCGTAAAGGCCCAGATTCACTCGGGCGCCCGTGGCAAGGCAGGCGGCGTGAAGCTGTGCCGGACCTATCACGAGGTGTCCGAGGCGGCAAAGGGCATGCTGGGAAAGCGCCTGGTCACCGGGCAGACAGGTCCGGAGGGCAAGATCTGCCAGCGCGTGTACGTGGAGGTCGCCGAGCCCTTCGAGCGTGAGATATATCTCGGGTTCGTGCTGGATCGGAAGCTGCAGCGCATCAGAGTGATCGCTTCGGGGCGCGGCGGGATGGAGATCGAGGAGCTGGCGCGCTCCCATCCGGAATCGATTCAGCAGATCCAGGTCGAGCCCGCGGTGGGTCTGCAGCCGTTCCAGGCGCGTGAGCTGGCATTTGGACTCGGCTTGAACCTGAAGCAGGTCAGTCGGGCCGTGACGGTCATCATGGCCTGTTATCGCGCCTTCCGTGACCTGGACGCCACCATGATCGAGATCAACCCACTCGTGGTTACGAAGGACAATCGTGTGTTGGCACTGGACGCCAAGATGTCGTTCGACGACAACGCCCTATTCAGGCGTCCTGCTGTATCCGAAATGCGCGATGAGTCCCAGGAGGATCCGCGCGAAGCGCAGGCGGCGCGAAACGGTCTGAACTATGTGGGTCTCAGTGGCGATATTGGCTGCATCATCAATGGCGCCGGACTCGCCATGGCTACCATGGACATGATCAAACATGCCGGCGGCGAGCCGGCCAACTTCCTCGATATCGGCGGCGGCGCATCGCCCGAGCGCGTTGCCGAGGCTTTCCGGCTCGTTCTCTTCGACGGAAACATACGAGCAATACTCGTAAACATTTTCGCCGGTATCAATCGTTGTGACTGGGTAGCTCAGGGTGTAGTGCAAGCTGCCCAGGGCCTGAAGATCCCGTTGGTGCTGCGCCTCGCCGGTACGAACGTGGCCGAAGGGCAGCGCATCATCCGCGAGAGCGGGTTGCCCATCATCAGTGCCGATGACCTGCTGGACGCAGCCCGAAAAGCCGTGGCGGCCGCTCGAGCTTCGGGGGAGCGGCGATGAGCATCCTGATCGACGAAACAACTCCCGTGATCATCCAGGGCATCACGGGCGACAAGGCGACATTCCATGCCAAGGAGATGATTGCGTACGGTACTCGTGTCGTCGGCGGCGTTACACCCGGCAAGGGTGGACAAAAACATCTCGACCGTCCGGTGTTTGACACAGTCAAATCCGCTGTGAAGGAGACGGGTGCTCAAGCAAGTCTCGCTTTCGTCCCGCCGCCCTACGCGGCCGATGCGCTCATGGAGGCAGCGGATGCGGGGCTGAGACTCGTGTGCATCATCACCGATGGCATTCCTGCTCAGGACATGATGCGGGTGAAGCGCTATCTGATGCGGTACAAGCGCGAGAACCGGACCATGATCGTCGGGCCGAACTGCGCCGGCATCATCAGCCCGGGAAAGGCCATGCTGGGCATCATGCCGGGCCATATCTACCAACGTGGTCCTGTAGGAGTGGTGTCACGATCCGGCACACTGGGATACGAGGCCGCGGCGCAGATGAAAGCCGTGGGCGTGGGAATCTCCACCAGCGTCGGCATTGGGGGCGATCCCATCAACGGCAGTTCCTTCATCGATCATCTTGAGCTCTTCGAGAACGATCCCGAAACACGGGCCGTCATCATGATTGGCGAGATCGGCGGTCCTCAGGAAGCGGAAGCCTCGGCCTGGATCAAGGCGAATATGAGCAAGCCCGTGGTCGGCTACGTGGCCGGCATTACGGCACCGAAAGGACGCCGAATGGGGCATGCCGGAGCCATCATTTCCGCCGAAGGCGATACGGCTGCGGAGAAGACTGAAATCATGCGCTCCTTCGGCCTGCATGTGGCACCGAGTGCCGCCGAGCTGGGATCGACCGTCGCCAGGGCGCTTGCCACGGTAGCCTGATCGGCCGGGTCACTCACCGCCATCTCGAGGTTCCGCATGAGTTTTACCTCCATCGCATCGGCGACACCCAGACTCCATCGTTCCGAACTCGCGGTACCCGGATCCAATACCGCCCTGTTCGAGAAGGCCGCGCGAAGTGCGGCGGACGTCATCTTCCTGGACGTTGAGGATGCCGTGGCGCCCGATGACAAGGAGCAGGCCCGGAAGAACATCGTCCAGGCTCTGAATGAGGTTGATTGGGGCGCGAAGACCATGATGGTGCGCATCAACGGCCTCGACACCCATTATATGTACAGGGACGTCGTGGACATCGTCGAGACATGCCCTCGTCTCGACATGATCCTGATCCCGAAGGTTGGCGTGCCTCAGGATGTGTACGCGCTCGACATGCTGGTCACGCAGATCGAAGCCGCGAAGAAGCGCGAAAAACGTATTGGCTTCGAGGTCCTGATCGAAACGGCCCTCGGAATGGCCAATGTCGAGGCCATTGCGCAGTCGAGCCGGCGGCTCGAGGCAATGAGCTTCGGAGTGGCGGACTATGCTGCTTCGACCCGCGCCCGCACGACGGTGATCGGAGGAGTGAATCCGGACAGCGGCGTACTGACGGACAAGGATTCGGCGGGAAACCGCCAGTATCACTGGACGGATCCATGGCACGCTGCCCAAACGAGGATGCTCGTCGCGTGCCGTGCCTACGGACTACGTCCGATAGATGGCCCCTTCGGTGACTTTGGTGATCCGGACGGCTACATCGCCGCGGCCAATCGCGCGGCAGTACTCGGGTATGAGGGCAAATGGGCCATTCATCCCTCGCAGGTCGACTTGGCGAACCGGATCTATACACCTTCGGCTGCCGAGGTGGCCAAAGCCGAGCGGATCATGGAAGCCATGGCTCAAGCGGCCCGGGAAGGCAAGGGTGCCGTGTCACTCGATGGGCGGCTCATCGACATGGCCAGCATTCGCATGGCTGAGGCCCTGATCGCGAAGGCCAGGGCGATGCGCGAAGGCCGCTAGTTACGCGCGGACCGAAGGTTCTGACGCAGAGGCTGAGTAGCGGCGCTGCCCCACGGACAACTGCGTCTCTTGTTTTCACTTAATTTCCCGGAAGCCTGGCAAGTCACTCGTCTCCGCGGCTGACGATCCGGACTACGCATCCAGCATCCGTGCTTACAGGGGATGTTGCTCGCAGTGCTCTCTCAGGTCTCTGATGAAGTCTCCATCGTCAAGTGACTCTTGGCGGTTGCCATCGTTCGCGGATCGTCCGATCGCCCCCGAAGGCGCTGACTTCAAGCGGCGCTTCGGTTCTGCCTTGGCGAACCGGAAGATTGCCCGTTCCACATCGACGCCCCGCCATCGCTGAACGGTTCCTTCGGTGCACTGCCACGTCACACCAAGCACATTGAGCTGATCGCGCAGCTGGCGGAGGCGCAAACAGCACGCCTGATACGTCAATTGGACAGTGCGACTTAGCACCGTTGCACGCTGCATAATCCCACTAGACCCGCGCATGATCGCGGGTCGTCCCAGCATTGGACCTGCGAGTCCGGAATCGGCCAGAAAACTGTTGATTCGGTTGTCGTAGACGCCGGCGTTCACCGGGTCGACATATGCGATTATCTTGGAAGCGAACGGGATTTGACCCAACTGCCGGAGCGGCTTGAGAGTGGCAAGTGCATCGCCCCATCGCGCACTCATGCAGTGCGACCTCGCGTGCCGGACCACCTCGGCCACGAATGGGGCGTCAGCGATAGGATGCTTCGTGTAGTAAAGGTTGGCGCGACTTCTGGCACGAGACGCGCTCGAGGTGATGTAGCCCCAATAGATGACAGAACCGCACGCCAGCCAAACGTCGGGGGCGATGGGTGAGGCCAGCAGTACCTGTTGATAACTGTCGAGCGTCAGATCCGTGACCGTCGGTCTGGAGTCAAAATGTAGCGCCGCAGAACCTCCCGTAATGCGCGCCCAAGGATAATCGTATCGATCGCGCGCCTTCCTGAATAGCTCGGCGAGTCGTGCCTTCAATGCAGTGTCTCCAGGGGTTCATATTCGAGGGATAGGTCCATGCTCTTGAGGCCGACCGCGCAGCGCCACTCCTCGATCCCGGATTGCAGCCGCTCACAGGCGTCGTCGTAGCCAGAAGCTGACGACGTCGCGGGGCCCGTGGCGGGCGGATTCTGGGCCAGCCAGGCGACCACTGCGCGTGCGTCTGCGGACAGCCGCATGAGTGCGGCGGCCAGGCTCCGACCAGGGCAGGCCAGGACGAAGGAGAGCCCGGGGGAGCCGCTGATCAAGAGATGCTGCACGTCAAAAGACACTCTTCATGCATCGGTTGCGAGGACGGCCGTGCGCCGGGCGCATCGGGTGCGAGCATCCGACGCAGCTCCGTGAGATCACGCCGCAAGTGCGGAAAGAGACCGGCCAGCTGGCAGTGAGGATGCAGGTATCTCGCGAACTTGCCAGCTTTCCCGTTTATCACAGGACGACCTCCCGAGTGCTGGCAGGGGCCGGGAGAGTACGGACTTCAGAGTTGAGTTCAAGTCGTCTCACTGTGTTCTTTTACCCGGCGGCGAGCCGCAAACCAGCAAGAGCGCCGCAAATCGATGACTTATGTCAGCTTGACGATCAGGGCCTCCAGCACTGGCATCTTGCTCAGCACCATGCCCCTCATTTGGCGGGTTCGCACCTTTGCCCGCGTGTTTCGGGGTTTGCCGTAGAGGAACATCAGCCAGTTGAGCAGGGATCTGCGGTACAAATCGTCGCTGATGGCATATTTCTGCCGGAGGCGATCCGCACCGGTTCGCAATCGTCGATACTTATCGAGTACAAACTGCGGGAAGGGCGGCGAGTGCCTGTTTCCCGCGGGCACACAGTTGAGGAAGTGGACGATATACACATCCGACTCTTTGAGATCAGCTGTGAGCTTTCCACCACCGCGACCTGACTGCTTGAGCGCTTTTCTGGCGCTCGATGTGCCATCCCGAAAATCCTCGAAGAAACTGCATTTCGTCTCGATCCAGAATTCGGCGCCCCCGCGTTTGAGGGCTACGAGATCCAATCCACCCTTCCTACCGAAACGCTTATCCATTACGTATGTGGCACTGCGCGAGCTCTTTTCCCAGGCGCGTCCGATCAAGAGCTTCAGCTGCATCTCGATCTTTCCATTCCAAAGGAGGCTCCGATCAGGCCGGTTCCTGAGCTCCCGCCGCACGATAGCCAGGCACTTGGCGACAGGGTCGGTCGGCGGCACGGCGGCTCCCCACTTTCCGCCCTGCCGCAGCTGCTTCCTGAGCAGTCCCTCTCGTATGGAGCGAGAGTCGCTTGGGCGGACACCTGCTTGCCGCAGGAGATTGCAAACATGTCGCCCGAAGCGATGTTCTGTCCGCTTGCGTTTCACCATTGACATAGGAATCGCCTCAGCGAGACGAGCGCATAAGTGTCGCGGCCGCAATAAGCCTTGAGGCGCGCTTCGAGCTCAGCGCGGCGGGCGGTAGAAGTCTGCGGCTCGAGGAACTCGAGGTAGGCCATCTGCGCGCTGCCGCCATCCTTTACTTCGGTCAGTCCATCGTACGTCAGCGAAGGATCGATGGTCGGAATGACCTGCTTGATCGACCAGGTGCCGCGCATCAACGGGTGGTAGTAGGCGGCCCGGGTGACCGGCAGCAGATCAACGATGCGCCGCACCACGCGCGCGAAGGAAGGCTTCAGCGCGGGAAACAGCCGCGCGAGGAGAGTGAGCGCGCCGCGCTCGAGTGGCGCGTTGTAAACGAAGAGGGGTCCGCGCGAGGGCAGCGCGGCGAGCAGGGCCTCCGCCAGTTCCTCTAGTCCGCCTGACATGTTTGCCGACAGATGCTCGACATGTCGGACGCTTCCATCGGCCTCTTCGATATGCAGGGACCATTGAAAAGGGCACTGTTCATAAGGGCCGGTCCCGATCACTCGCGGCACGGCAAGCGGCAAGGTCTCGAAATCGAGATACAGGTAAGGGGGCTTCAGTGCCCGGAGCTTGCGGGTCGCGCGCGGATCAAAGTACGGTTTGCCGGAGAGCGTCGCCGCGCGGACACGAAGATGGTTCTCACTCCTCAACCGGTCGGCCGGAACGGACTTGAGATCGTGGATTCCCTCTGCCATGAGAGCCGCAGCCACCTTGCCGCCCCGCGGCAGGATCGATACTGGGAATTCGGGACCCGGCGGGAGCGAAGCACTGCATCTCTCCATGAAGGGGCAGGGGTAGGGCGAGTCGCAGTGTTCGCCGATCACAACCTCGGGCGCCGATGGGCGCGCCATGACGGCGAGACTTTCGTCCGCCAGCCTGGGGATCGTCGCTTTGAGTTTGCGGACCTCTGCCGTTACATCCCGTTCGGCGACCAGGCCGTCGTATTGGCCTGCACCCCGCAGTCGAAACTCGTTGTTGACGTGCCCGATGTAGGTGCGCTTGAGAGGAATGCCGGCACGCTCGAGCACCAGCGCCTGGAAAGCGGCGTCTGGCAGGTGCTCCTCCTTCACCCTCGTCGAGACCTTGTTCTCAATGAGGTCAAAGCCCTTGCCGTTTCGCCGCAGCACGTCGGTGATCGCCGCCCACTCGCCTGCGCGAAATGCCGCCTGATAGAGCACTTCGACGTCGCCGGCGGCGAAAGCCCTTTGGGTTGCTTCCACCGCACCCACCAATCCGCCGTCCCGGCTGATGACGGTGCCCTGCTGGGCGGCTTGAACAATCCGGTCGAATTCCCGGCCGTTGATCAGCTGCATGGAGACCGCCCGGCGCCCCTGAAGCGGCTGATGTACCTCGTACCACAGGCGCTTGGCGCACTGCTGGCCCGACATGAAGAGCGTCTTGGTAAGCGGCGGCATCGGAAGATGGGACGGGCGATCTTAGAGACATTGTAGCCACTTTCCTTCCCGCGATTGTTGACGCTGCGCACAACCCGACTTGTTAGTTCCGCGAAGATCGGCGGACTCCAGCGCGCAATTGGATGAAGACGCGGTGCGCTTTGTAGAGTTCGTCTGGCACCTCAAGCGGTTGCCGAGTTCATACCCAAGGTCCGCTCGCGGAGGATCGGGTGCGCACTTCGCGGACTAGGGGTTCTGACCGAGTGCCTGCGCCGCGGCGCAAACCGCACCCACGAGCCCCGCGCGATCACCCAGCCGGCTGGGTGCAATGGCGATGGGTCGCGAGAAGAGCTCGGGTAAGACTCGTCGGACACGCTCGTAAAGTTCGGGACGCACGCCGATGCTGCCCCCGAACACGATGAGCTCCAGATCGAGAAGCGATTGCAGAGTCACGACGGCGATCGCCACCCAGCGGGCCGTCGTGTCGAGCACCGACTCCGCCACTTTATCGCCTTGCTCGAGCAGCCTGAAAATGTCGCGCACCGTGTTGGCTCCGGTGCCGCCGTGGCGGCGATACCGGTCAACGATGGCGGCTGAGCCCACCTCGAGTTCGAAAGCCCCGGTGACGGAGGTCTGCGCGGTCGGGTCGCGCCCGATGGGCAGGTCCGCGATTTCACCCGCCGAGCCGCGCGCCCCGCGAAATATCCTGTTATCGATGAGCAGGCCGAGTCCGGCGCCGGTTCCGAGCGACAGGAACGCGGCGTTACGACAGCCGCTGGCACACCCGTGCGCCTGCTCGCCGAGCATGGCGAGATTCACGTCGTTCTCGATGGCCACATTCGACCCGAAACGGCCGCGCAGATAATCGAGGACATCCATGTCCTCCAGGCCGGCGATGTTGGGAGCGAGTGACACGCGGCCCGTGCGAGGATCGACCGCTCCTGGAATGCCCACCATCACATGACGTGCCTGCTTGACGTCGATGCCGGTGGATTGTGCCAATCGGCCGGCGCACGCAACGATCTGTTCGGCCACGTGCGCTCCGCCGCGCGGGTCCGTGGGCTCCGTCAGTTCCGTGACGATCCGGCCCTGCGCATCGGCCAGGGCCGCGGCGAGCTTGGTACCGCCGAGGTCAGCTCCAAAACAGTAGGTCGCTTCGCGTGGCATCGACGTACGCTACAGGGCCCGGGCCGGAGGCAGAGGCAGGGCCGCCGCGAGCTCGGCGATGCCGAAGAATTCATCGTGCAGGCGGCGCAGGGCGACGGACAGGGCGCCCACGACGCCTGCCCGCTTGCCGAGCGTGCTGGTGCGAATCTCCACCTGGCGCGGTGCAAGCTGCAAGAGCACACGCGCCACCTTGTCGGCAAAATCCGCACGGGCTCCGATCGAACCGCCCAGGACGAGCAGTTGCGGATCCACCGTGGCGATGACCGTAGCCGCCGCCAGGCCAATCAGCCGCGCCGTCTCATCGACCACGCCGGCGGCGATCGGATCGCCCGCCTGCGCGCGTTCGAAGACCTGTCTGGCCGACTCCACCTCGGAACCGCCGGCCTCGCGGTACCGACGCACGACCCCCGCGGCACCCACCTGGTATTCGAGACACCCCTGCAGGCGGGACTCGGCCTGCAGCGGATCGCCACCGATGGGCAGATAGCCGATCTCCCCGGCAGCACCGTTCTCGCCGCGAATCAGCTGGCCGTTGACGTAGAGTCCCAGTCCGACGCCCGTGCCGAGCGCGAGGAAGGCCACGTTGGCCACGTTCCGCGCGCAGCCGTGCCAGATCTCGCCGAGCAGGGCGAGATTGATGTCATTCTCGAAGGTGACGGGACTGCCGAGTTTCTCGCCCAGCAGGCCCACGACATTGAGATGATCCAGGCCGGCGATGTTGGGAGCCATCTCGATGGCGCCGCTCCTGGGGTTCACTACACCGGGTGTGGCCAGCACGATGGAGCGGATCCGGCTGGGGTGTGTATGGTTGTCACGCGCCAGTCGGTCCGAGAGTCTGGCGATCTGGTCGAGCACCCAGGCGCCACCGCGGGTGTCGGTCGGTTCGTCGGCCTCGGCCACGACCCTGCCTGCAATATCGGCGAGCGCGACCGTCAGTCGTCGGGCTCCCAGATCGATGCCCAGCACGTGACCGCCTTCCGGGCTCAATTCGTACAACACGGCAGTCCGTCCGACGTTGCCGCTGGTTCTGCCGACCGGGTGAGCCAGCCCCTGCTGCTCGAATGCGTCGATGACTTCCGAAGTGGTCTGCTTCGACAGCCCTGTCACCTTGGCAAGGTCGGCTCGCGAGATGGGTCCCCGGTGCAGTAGTGCCTCGAATACGCTCCGCCGCGACAACTGCCGGCTCACGCTGGCCAGGGGCTGGGAAGGCATGGGCATTCTCGTTTGATTCGTCATCCCGCCGAACTATCATAACCTTATCGGGCCTCAATTCCAGCCCTTCTTGACCCAAAACGCCCTTCAGTGGCACTATTGATTCGTCAAGCGCCCGAATAAATAGACGCGGTAACGCACACAGATGAGCGCGGGAATCGGCCATCGGGGTCGACGAGCCGGGGACTCGCCGACGCCATTTCTGACTGTAGCAGCGGGTGAGTCACCTGCTCTCCTCCCGTCGACGTTGCGCACTGCGAGAAGTATGCGTGGCCCCAATGCCGGCAGCAGTCTCGTTGCAATGGCCGTCGCATCGCTGGCGACCATTGGGATAGCAACCACGACGCAAGCGGCATCTACGTGGTCGCTGTTACCCCAGCCCGCCGGTGTGCGCCTTGCCGGTTCGGGGGTCGTCAAGGTCGCTGACGGCGCTCTGGTTGCAGTGCGTGGCGCTCAAGTCCAGCAAGTGCAGCCCATGGCAGATCGGTTCATGCAGCTGGTGGCCAACACGCGCGGCCTGCACTTGCACGCCGCAACTGCAGCCGACGCGCACCCTGCAATCACATTCCAGGTGGATCCTCGTGCGAGTGTAGAAAGCGATAGCGGTTATCGCATCGTCATTGGCGCCGAAGGTATCCACGTCATTGCGCATTCGCCGGCCGGTGCATTTTATGGCGGTGTCACCCTCTGGCAGTTGCTGACACCGTCCGGGTGGATCCGGGGCACTCCCGCCGAGATTCCCGAAGGTGTCATCGACGATCACCCGCGATTCGCATGGCGCGCGCTGTTACTGGATTCAGGCCGACATTTCCAGAGCGTGGCCGACATCAAGACATTGATCGACTGGATGTCGCTCGACAAGCTCAATGTGCTGCTGTGGCATCTGACCGAGGATCAGGGCTGGCGCCTCGAGATCACCCAGTATCCCGAGCTCACGAAAACCGGTGCCTGTCGCAAGGCGGTGGGCCTCGACATCGAACTGACCGGCGCTCCCGACAAGCCCTACTGCGGCTTTTACACGCAAGCCCAGGTGCGCGACATCGTGCGCTACGCGGCCGACCGGTTCGTCACCATCGTGCCGGAGATCGACCTGCCCGGACACTCGCAGGCGGCGGTGGCCACGTATCCGTGGCTTGGCGTCAGTGGCGAGCGGCCGCCGGTGTGGACCGACTGGGGCGTGAGCCCCTGGCTGCTGAAACCTGACGAGAAGACCCTGCAGTTCGTCGACGACGTGCTCGACGAGGTGATGCAGCTGTTCCCCTCGAAATACATCTCGATCGGCGGCGACGAAGCCGACAAGCAGCAGTGGAACGCCTCGCCCGAAATGCGTGCGCGGATGCAGAAGCTCGGGCTCGCGAACATGGATCAGTTGCAGGGCTGGTTCACCAGTCAGATCGCAGACCATCTGGTCAAACACGGGCGCACGCCGGTCGGCTGGGACGACGAACTGGTGGCCGGCGCGAAACTTCCGGCGTCGCAACGGGTGATGTCATGGCACGGCGGCGATGACGAACACGTCGCCCTCGAAGCTGTCGCCCAGGGCCACGAAGTCGTTCTCGCGCCAGAGGGTTCGCTGTACTTCGACCACTATCAATCGGAATTGCCCGACGAATGGACGGGGCAGCCCCCCATGGTGACGCTGCGCCAGGCCTACGACGCCGCGGTCATCCCGATCGGCGCAACCCCAGCCGAGGCGAAGCAATTCGTCGGCGTGCAGGGCAATCTCTGGACCGAGTACATGACGAGCTTCGCGCATGACCAGCATGCGCTCTACCCGCGAATCGCCGCATTGTCGGAACTCGGCTGGTCGGCGGCGGGTGCGCATGACTGGAACGGTTTTCTGCTGCGCCTGACCGCTGAACTCGCTCGCTATCGTTCGCTCGGCATCGGATATGCCGACACCCCGTTTGCACCCGCAATTGAAGTGACCGCGAGTCGGGAGGGAATGCTACGGGTCGCGCTGTCCAACCAGGTGCAGTTCGGCGAGATCCGCTACACCACCGACGGTTCTGCGCCGACTTCCACGTCCACGCAGTACGACCGCCCGCTGGAGTTCGCCACGAAGGGCAGGACCACGCTGCGAGCAGCCACTTTCACTTCCGGCGGGTTCGACCTGGCTGGGCCCCGGACCAAGGTGCTCGACTCCACGACTCTGCTTCATCGCGACGGCAGTGAGCTTGCATCCTGCTCCAACGAGGCGGGAATGCGCCTGGATGGCAGTGGGCCGGCGCAGGGTCCGAGACCCGTTTACAAGGCGGATGTCGGCGACATGTGCTGGCAGTGGCGCCGTGCGCCGATGGAAGGCATCGAGCGCGTCACTCTGACGGTCGGACGTGTGGCATGGCGCTTTGGCGACGAAGCCAAGGGAGCGGTCGTGCGCCCCAAGGCCAGTGCGGCCGGGGAGTTCGAAATCCATGCTGATTCCTGCAAGGGGCCTTTGCTCGCGAGAGCGCCGCTGACGGCCGCGTCGCGGGGCGACGGGCAGAGCGAGCTCAACGCAACGGTTTCCGCATCGAAGCTGAATGACTCTCGTGATCTGTGCATTGTCGCGACCGGCGACCCACGCGATGGTCAATGGGTGCTGGCGCGAGTGGCCTTGTCGAAATAGGCGGGACGCACACCGTCAGGGCATCAGGGACTCGGAAAGATAACAATCCAGAGGTGAAGGCCGTGTCAAACGTATATCGCAAGCACCCCGTGGCAATTGCCGTATCCATGGCATTGCTCGCCGCCGCGGCCGCATCAGCCACGGCATCCGGGAACACGGGTGCCCCGGCGGAGAACGCGGGGGCACCGGACCCTGCGCAGCAGGATGCGACGACCGTACCGGCACCGGATATCAAAAAAGCCAGGTCCGGGACTACCGACACGGACGACAAGACACTGGAGACGGTCACCGTTGTCGGCGTGCGTCAGTCGCAGATCAAATCGATCGAAGCGAAGCGCGCGGCTCCGAGTATCCAGGACAGCATCTCGGCCGAGGCCATCGGCCAGTTGCCCGACGTGACCATCACGGACGCCCTTCAGCGAATCACCGGCGTGCAGATCAACCGGGACGCGGGCGTTGGAACCTCAGTAGCCGTCCGCGGCCTGCCCCAGGTCGGCACCATGCTGAACGGTGAGGTATTCATCAGCCCGGATCAGATCGATGCGCAGCAGCCTGACTTCACCACGCTGCCGGCCACTATGTTCAATCAAGTGGACGTCATCAAGTCGCCCACCGCGTCCCAGACCATAGGGGGTATCAGCGGTGCGCTCGATCTGCATACTTTCCGGCCCTGGGATCTGCCGCATGGGTTCACTTACAGCTATTCCGCCGACGGAGAGCGGGGAAGTACCTCCAGGAAGACCGGGCCCGAGGCCAGCGGCCTCATCTCCTACAACGCCGATGGTCGCTGGGGTCTGCAGGTGTCCGGGGACTTCTCGGACACGACGCGGTTCGGAACCGCGGGTGGCGTTAACGCGGGCGGAAACGCAACCGAGAGCCTGGACCAGTATGGCGTGCTACTCCATGGCGAAAACGCGGTCAGCGCGGGCGCCTACAACGGCTTCCTGGGCGCCTGGAACGGCGCACCGATCCCTTCGCAGATCCATCAGTTTCCCGATGGCAGTGTCGATGTGAACGGTGACGGCAAGAATAACGGCGTGTTCATGGGCAGCCAGGACATCGGCCTTTACGACTCCGTGGTGGAGCGCAAACGCCATGCGATCAATGCGTCGTTCCAGGCGGATCTCAGTAACGGGTTCACCTTGACCAGCGACTACTTTTTCGCGCACCAGACACAGTACGATCGCAGCGTCGGCATCCAGTTCAATTCTACCAACTGGCAGGGTGCGACATACGTGCCGCTGCAGTCGCGCGACACCGGCAGCACCGTCATAGGCAGCTACAACACGCCGGGTGACGCCTACGCCGCGTCCTGGGCGGGCTCGCACCTCTACACCACCCAGATCTACGAGAAATATCCGGGTGACGTCGAATCGTACTCGCAGGTGATCCGCAGGGAGTCCGCCGCCCAGAACATCAATCTCCAGGTGGATTTCGACAACGGCGGTCCCTTCAAGGCCAGTGTGCGCGGCGTCCGCGAAACGGCCAAGCAGGAGTACATCGAGACCGACATCAACATCTCCGATTCCGACGGCTGCCTGTGGGCCGACCCCAGCACCTCGCTCCCCTGCGGCACCTTCGTCTATCCGGCTGCGCTGGGCGGGAATCGCGTGTTCAACGCGAATGGAATTCCCCAGAACACGGTACCCATCGTCGCGAACTTTACGGGTCGCAATATCGGGATCACCCTGCCGGCTTCCCTCGCCGCCGACTTCGCCAACCCGAACGCCTGGACGATGAAGACGCTGGAGTCCAACGACGACTACGACCGCCAGACCGCGATCACGGCCCTGCGCTTCGATGGACATTACAAATTCAACGACAGCTTCAACTTCAATTTTGGCGTCCGTAACAGCATCCGCAGCGCCAGAAACGACGGCTTCACCCTGGTCACCCCGGTGTACGCCGGCATAGGTGCCAGTGATCCGAACGGTTGCCTGGTGCGCTATGTCGGTTCGGACGTGATCCTGAGCGGTAATGCGACTGACACGACGCCCAGCACCTGGTGTACGGCCGGCAACGCGGATGGCGCATTCCGCGCCGGCCCACTGTCGTCACAGCAGCTGTCGAAGACCCCCGCGCCGCTCGCCAGCAACTTCCAGCAGTACAACAATCTGCTGGGGTCGGGCATCACCTTCTGGGCCATCAATCCAAACGCCCTGGACGATCCCATGGGGTACTGGAAGTCGCTTTATCCGAATACCACGACCCAGGCTGCCCCGGGAATCACCTGGGCGGTGTCGATGCGGGAGACCTCGACCTACCTGCAGAGCGACTTCAACGGTCACCTGGCCGGCATGTCCTTCAGCGGCAACCTGGGTGCGCGCCTGATCCACACCGACCTCAGCATCACGCAGCATCTGACCGGTGCGCCCGGGCAATACGGCACCGAACCGGCAGATGCGGGTACCGAGGTGACGCATCGCAGCTACAACGACGTGCTCCCGGCGCTCAACCTGGCGCTCAACGTGACGGACCAGTTCACGACCCGCTTCTCGGTTTCCAAGAACATGATGCCCCTGGATCTGAGCACCTGGGGTGGTGGGCTGCAGCTGAACTACTCGCTGCAGGAAACGAAGACCGGTCCGATCTACCAGGTTGCGACAGGTAACGCGTTCGGCAACCCGTCCCTGAACCCGTGGCGCTCCACGAACTACGGCCTGTCGTTCGAGTACTACATCAACCCCACGAGCATGGTGAACCTCGAGCTGTTCCACATCGACGTGAAGAGCTTTATCTTCAACGGCTCCGTGACCAACTGCGATCTGCCGGACGAGGATGGCGTGGTCCGCCATCACTGCATCGCGATCAACCAGCCGCTGCAGGGCTCGGGAAACAGCATCCAGGGCGCCGAATTCGACTACCGCCAGGGATTCACGTTCCTGCCCGGCCTGCTGCGCAATACCGGCATGGAGTTCAATTTCACCTACGCGCCCAGCAAGACCGGAGAAACGGATCTGGCCGGGAAGCAGATTCCGTTCCAGGACAACTCCACCGAGTCGGGAAACTTCATCCTGTGGTATGACGACAAGCACTTCGAGGTGCGTCTTGCGTACAACTACCGCTCGAAGCGGGCTTTCATGGAAAACGTCGGCGGCATCAGTGGCCTGGAGGAGTACGAGGCGCCCCAGAGGTACCTCGACGCCTCCGCCGCGTTCAAGTTCAGCAAGTACGCCCAACTGTTCGTGGACGCAACCAACCTGACCAACGAATATCAGCGGTTCTACCTGGTCTGGCCGGATCAGTTCGGACACGCGAACTTCTCCGAGCGCATGTTCACTGTCGGCCTGCGGGGGCAGTGGTGATCGATGCCCCGGGAGCGGCTGATATGACGCGCAGGCGGTGCCTGCCCGCAATCCGGGTCACCGCAGCGCTGAGGGCGCTGGCGGTGTTTGGGGC
>Ga0335069_10003838_pt1 | contig 22514 bp, 20 predicted proteins | sample Lox_Sample_11_FD_206714 | JGI IMG/M metagenome (GOLD analysis project Ga0335069, IMG submission 206714) | Soil microbial communities from Loxahatchee National Wildlife Refuge, Florida, United States - Lox_Sample_1.1 | ecosystem: Environmental > Terrestrial > Soil > Wetlands | place: USA... | reverse complement strand
CGTGAGCGTGATGCCCACCAACCTGTACGGCGAGAACGACAACTACGATCTCGCGACCAGCCACGTCCTTCCGGCCCTGATGCGCAAGGCGCACGAGGCGAAGCTGCGCGGCGACCCGGAGCTGGTCGTGTGGGGTTCCGGCACGCCGCGGCGCGAATTCCTGCACGTCGACGATCTCGCCGATGCATGCGTGCACCTGATGGAGCGGGGCGCCGAGTTCCAGTGGCTCAACGTGGGCACCGGCGTGGATGTCACGATCCGCGAGCTCGCCGAGACGGTGATGGACGTGGTCGGCTACCGGGGCACCATCGTCTACGACCCGACGAAGCCCGATGGGACGCCGCGCAAGCTGCTCGACGTGAGCCGGCTCGCCGACCTGGGCTGGCGCGCGCGCACGGGCCTGCGCGACGGGATCGCACGCGCGTACGAGCATGCGCCCTTCCGTACCGCGGGCGCGCCGGCGGGCTCCCCCACCACCGCGCAGCCGTGACGGGCTCACCATGACGCACACGACCGCACAGGCCCCGCGCAAGGTCGCGCTCATCACCGGCGTGACCGGCCAGGACGGCGCGTACCTGTCGGAGCTGTTGCTCGGCAAGGGCTACGAGGTGCACGGCATCAAGCGCCGGGCCTCGCTCTTCAACACCGACCGCATCGACCACCTGTACCAGGATCCGCACGTCGACCACCCGCGCTTTCGACTGCATTACGGCGACCTCACCGACTCGACCAACCTGATCCGGATCGTGCAGCAGGTGCAGCCTGACGAGATCTACAACCTCGCGGCGCAGAGCCACGTGGCGGTGAGCTTCGAGACGCCGGAATACACCGCGAACGCGGACGCGGTGGGCACGCTGCGCATCCTCGAGGCGATCCGCATCCTGGGCCTCGAGCGCAAGACCCGCTTCTACCAGGCGAGCACTTCGGAGCTGTACGGCCTGGTGCAGGAGACGCCGCAGACCGAGACGACGCCGTTCTATCCGCGCAGCCCGTACGCGGTGGCCAAGCTGTATGGCTACTGGATCACGGTCAACTACCGCGAGGCGTATGGCCTCTACGCCTGCAACGGCATTCTGTTCAACCACGAGAGCCCGGTGCGCGGCGAGACCTTCGTGACGCGCAAGATCACGCGCGCGCTGGCCCGCGTGGCGCTCGGCATGCAGGACTGCCTCTACCTCGGCAACCTCTCCGCCCTGCGCGACTGGGGGCATGCGCGCGACTACGTCGAGATGATGTGGCGCATGCTGCAGCAGGAGCGCCCCGAGGACTTCGTGATCGCGACCGGCGTGCAGTACAGCGTGCGCCAGTTTGTCGAGATGGCCGCGCAGCAGCTCGGCATCTCGCTCGCGTTCAGCGGCGAAGGCGAAGCCGAGGTCGCGACGGTGACGAAGGTCGAGGGCCAGCGCGCACGCTGCCGGCCCGGCGACGTCATCGTGAAGGTCGACCCGCGCTACTACCGGCCGACGGAAGTCGAGACGCTGCTAGGCGACCCGACCAAGGCGCGCGAGAAGCTGGGCTGGGTGCCGACAGTGTCGCTGCCCGAGCTGGTGACGGAGATGGTGGAAGCGGACTACGTCTCTGCGCAGCGGGACGAGCTCGTCAAGGGTCACGGCTTCCAGGCCTACGACTACCACGAATGACAGGCGGCATCGCAGCATGAAGATCAGTGTCATCGGAACCGGCTACGTCGGGCTCGTTACCGGCGCATGCCTGGCCGAGATGGGCAACGACGTGATCTGCCTCGACGTCGATGCGCGCAAGGTCGAGCGGCTGCAGGCCGGTCACATCCCGATCTACGAGCCGGGCCTCGAGCCGATGGTGGCGGCGAACGTTCGTGCCGGGCGGCTCTCGTTCACAACCGACATGGATGCTGCGGTGAGGCACGCGCTGGTCCTGTTCGTCGCCGTCGGAACGCCTCCCGACGAAGACGGGTCGGCCGACGTCTCGCACGTGCTCGCCGTTGCGCGGTCCATCGGGCAACGCATGGCCGACCGCAAGATCATCGTCGACAAGAGCACGGTCCCGGTCGGCACAGCCGACAAGGTGCGAGCCATCGTCGCTGAGGAACTCCACCGGCGCAAGGTGACCGCTGCGTTCTCGGTTGTCTCGAACCCGGAGTTCCAGAAGGAAGGCTCCGCGGTCAACGACTTCATGCGGCCGGATCGCGTGGTGGTAGGCGCCGACCCCGGCGATCCTGCGATCGACGTCATGCGGGCGCTCTACGAGCCGTTCCTGCGCAATCACGACCGCCTGCTGGTCATGGACATCCGGTCGGCCGAGCTCACGAAGTACGCCGCCAACGCCATGCTCGCCACGCGCATCAGCTTCATGAACGAGCTGGCGAACCTCGCTGAAGTCGTCGGCGCCGACATCGAGGCGGTCCGCAAGGGCATCGGCTCCGACGCCCGGATCGGCTATTCGTTCCTTTATGCCGGCTGCGGCTATGGCGGTGCCTGCCTGCCCAAGGACGTGAAGGCACTGATCCGCACCGGGGCCGAGCATGGCCGTCCGCAGGTGATCCTCGAGGCCGTCGAATCGGTCAACGAACGGCAGAAGGGCGTCCTCGCCGAAAAGGTGATCGCGCATTTCGGCGACGACCTGACGGGACGCCGGTTCGCGGTCTGGGGGCTGGCGTTCAAGCCGAACACCGACGACATGCGCGAGGCGCCGAGCCGCGCGCTGATCCACGCCCTGCTGGGGCGCGGCGCGACCATCTCGGCATACGACCCGGTCGCGATGGTCGAGGCCCGAAAGGTCTACGCGGACGAACCGCGCGTCGAATTGACCTCGTCGGCGCTGGCCGCGTGCACCGGCGCCGACGCACTGCTCATCGTCACCGAATGGAAGGAATTCCGCAGCCCCGACTTCGCCGCGGTGCGCGAACGGCTGCGGCAGCCCATCGTGTTCGACGGCCGCAACCTGTACGCGCCGCCCGTGCTGGCGAGCGAGGGGCTCGACTACCGCCCGACCGGTCGCGCCGCGGCGCCGGCGCACGTCTGACGCAGCCTAGATTTCGACCCCTCCGACCTTCACCCGGCGTGCCCGCGCGAGACGACTTTCGACCATCGGGAGATTCCGTATGAACAGCGTGTTGCCCGACCCGTTGTTCTTGCCATGAAGGGGAAGCAGCTTTCGCGTGAACGGCTCGTACGCGTATGTGGAGAACCTATGGGCGAGCATGGTCTCCAGGATCCCGTCTTCGCTGAAGCCATATCGCCCCCCACTGCCATTCAACTCCATGATCACCGAGTGAAGAGAAGGGCTTTCGAGCGTCCGGGACGCCCCCTCGATGACTGAAGTCTCGAACCCTTCCACGTCGATCTTGATCACCGCCGGGCTTTCAGCGCCGAGCGCGGAATCGAGCGTCGTCACGGGGACCGTGATCGCCTTCTCGGAACTTTCGCCGTCTGCAAGCACATGGTCCAGGCAGTTCTCGTCGGAAGTGAATCGGAGCTCGCCGGCCCTGTCCGAAAGTCCGATGTTGAGTGCGCGAACTCGCCCACCCATGTCGTTGAGCCTGATGTTGTCCGACAGCCGTCGATATGTCGCCGGGACGGGTTCGAAGCAGATGCCGCGTGCGCCGTTCGCCGCGCAGGCGAGCAGCGTGTACGAGCCCACGTTGGCACCGACATCCACGAAGAGATCTTCAGGCGACGTGACATGCAGGACGTAGGCCATGTCGGCGAATTCGTGAAGCCCGCAGTAAACGTTTCCCGTGAGGCCCGTTTCGCCGGGCCCGACGAAGAAGCGGGAGCCATTCACCCAATCGAAAACCACGCGGCCAGGCACGAGGCGCGCGCCGATCTGCCTTCTGGCGAAGCCGACGAGCGACGCCCATCTTCTGCGTCGATTTAGCGGATGACCGGTGACGAACCGAAGCGTACGGACCAGCGACATCGGCGCATTTTGCCGCAGGGCGCTCCGCGTTCGAGCTTCCGTCCACCGCTGCGCGTCGTCGGACCGTGCAGGCACTCTGCTCGATGCGCGACGAACACACTGGCGATGACGCGGCCCGCCGATCTGATCAGTCGTGGGCGGATCTTCTCGGCCTGCGGCCCGTCGATCAACCGAGGCTGGCCACCGAAGGAGATGGCTCGCGGGAGCGTTGTGGCGGGGGCACACGCATGACTGCACGTCTCATGTCATGGCTCGACGGGGCCTTGCTCACGTTCTCCGGTCGGCAAGTCGACCTCTCGAGCGAGGAAGGGCGGGGCAAGGAACGTCATCGCCGCGTGGTGTTGAGCGCCATCACCGCCGCGTTCGCCAAAAGTCTGTCGATCGCGGCGACCTTAATCTCAGTACCACTCACTCTGCACTACCTTGGCCCAGAACGCTACGGCATGTGGATGACCATGAGTTCGCTGGTCGCCATCCTGTCGTTCGCCGATCTTGGAGTGGGCAATGGCCTGCTGAGCGCCGTTGCATATGCGAACGGGCGAAACGACCGACCGGCTATCCGAGGACTCGCGTCGAGCGCCTTTAGCGCGCTTTCGGGTATCGCTGTCTTCATACTCATCATTTTCGCGGCCCTATACCCTTTCATTTCATGGCAGGCTTTGTTCAATGTCCGCTCGCCGCAGGCGATCGCGGAGGCGGGACCGGCCATGGTGATACTGATCGTCTGTTTCTCATTGGCGATCCCGGCCGCCGTCGTCCAGCGAGTGCAAGTCGGCCTGCAAGCAGGGTTCATCGCCAACCTCTGGCAGTGTTTGGCGAGCGCCTTGACGCTGACCAGTGTGCTGATCGCCATCCATCTCCAAGCGAGCCTGCCATGGTTAGCACTGGCCTTCGCGGGATCCCCTCTTTTGGTTGCGGCGCTCAATACGGGGTATTTCTTCGGCGTATCGCATCGTGATTGCGCCCCGAGACTTGCAGCAATTCGTCGCACGACCTGCATGCGCCTGCTTCATTCAGGAGTCCTGTATCTAGTGCTGCAGATCGTTGCCGCGGTGACTTATTCGTCAGACTCGATCATCATCGCGCAGCGGCTGGGCGCCTCTGCTGTGTCGCAGTACGCAGTTCCCGAGAAGATGTTCGGCCTTGTCGCCGCCCTCTTGGCGATTGCCATCGCGCCGCTCTGGCCTGCATACAGCGAGGCGTTCGTCGCCAACGATCACACCTGGATTCGCAGGACACTGCGGCGCTCGCTTTTCCTTTCGACGGCGACTGCGGCGACGGCATCGACGGCGCTGATCGTATTGGGCCCATGGCTGATTTCCCTTTGGATCGGCGGAACCTTCTCGCCCTCCTTGCTGCTCCTGCTCGGGCTGGGCGTCTGGAAGACGGTGGAAGCAGGTGGTAATGCCGTGGCGATGTTTCTCAACGGCGCAAGCGTCGTGCGATTCCAAGTGATCGTGGCAATCACCACCGCAGCGGTGGCGATCGTCCTGAAAGTGGTATTGGTCGACAGAATCGGCGTCTCGGGGGCCGTGTGGGCATCGTCTATCGCATACCTGTGCCTAGCGGCGCTGCCGATGTACTGGTTCCTGCGTCGTGACCTTCTTGCGACGGCGCAAGCATGAGCGAAGGCGTGAATGACCGCGTCGGTCCGGCCGCTCGTGCACGTCGGCTGCTGAAAGTCCAAACGCTGCTAAGAATCAGAGCTGCGCTGCTCAGCGCGTACTACCGTCGACGACACGTCGGCTGGGGCAGTCACATCGACCCCACCGCTCAGATCATCGGCTGGCGCTCGGTGCGCATCGGCTCAGGGGCAGTGGTGTCCGCGGACTGTTGGCTTAACGTCAATCACTTCTCGCCATCGACCGTGCAACTCACAATCGGTGATTTCTGCTTTGTCGGTCGCCGCAACATCCTCAGTGCCGGCCATTTCCTCCGGCTGGGTGAGTATTGCCTCACGGGCCCCGATTGCAAGTTGATAGGCAGCGATCACGTCATCGACGACCCGTTCCAGCCCTACGTTGCGAGCGGCGCGACGCACAACACCGTCATCGACGTGGGCGTGAACTGCTGGCTGGGCGCGGGCGTGACGGTGATCGGTAACGTCAAAGTCGGCCACGGTAGCGTCGTTGGTGCCATGAGCCTATTGAATCGCGACATCCCACCGTTCAGCCTGGTCGTCGGAAGCCCGGCGCGGATCCTCAAGCGGTTCGACCCCCGCAAGCGCGCATGGGTGCAGGCGGATCTGCTTTCCGAACACAGTGCGAACGCTCTTCCGGACGAGTCGAGCTACCTCGCAATGCTGAGAAGTGCCGCACCTGCACTCAGACTGCCGGTGGCTGCGTCCTCGAAGCGCTGGGGCGACTTGCCGTAGCACCGTCGCGCCAAACGACCAACCACCTCCTGCGCCCGGGCATTGTCATGACAAGAATTTTCAGGCGGATTCGCGAGTTGCTTTACCGCCTCCTCGATCTTGAGCGTCGGCTGGACGAGATCAAGATCCAGCAGGGGCTGATTCTCTGCGAGCTTCACTCGAAAAAGGCGCCGGGCCCGCTGGCCAACTTCGAGTTTAAAGTGTTCTCACAATGGGGCGAGGACGGAATCATTCAGCACCTCATCCGTAGCATTCCGATCACGAATCACACGTTCATCGAATTCGGTGTCCAGGACTTCTTCGAGTCGAACACGCGCTTCCTGCTCATGAAGGACCACTGGAAGGGGTTTGTCATCGACGGGTCGCCTACGCACATCGCGCGCTTGCAGAGCTCGTATTTTTATTGGCAGCACCCGCTGCATTCGGAGGCAGCCTTCATCGATCGCGACAACGTCGTCGCGCTTCTCGATCGCAGCGGCTTCGACAAAGATCTTGGAATACTCTCAGTCGACGTCGATGGCGTCGACTATCACCTCTTGGAGCGCCTCTCGGACTGGACGCCGCGTATCGTGATCGTTGAATACAACGCCATGTTCGGCAGCGAGCTACCCGTGACCATCCCGTACGACCCTTCGTTCCAACGCACGCGAGCACACTACTCCAACCTGTACTTCGGGGCCAGTCTGCCGGCGTTTCAACAATTGATGGACCGCAGGGGATACGCCTTGGTCGGCGTCAACTCGGTCGGCAACAACGCATTCTTTGTACGGCGCGATGCGCTCACGCACGGGCTCACCGAGGTCGCCGTGGACTCCTGCTTTCGACAATCGACCTTTCGCGAGGCACGGGATGAACACGGCCGGCTGCTGCACATCTCGGCTTTGGAAGGTAGGAAACTTCTCGCTCACCTGCCTGTGGTAGACCTTCGGACCGACACAATCGCCCGCATTGGCGATCTCCTCGGGAACATCTCCTAGCGGGCTCGAGCGATGGAGACTGACGCGCGCATGACGTGGGAGCAAGCGGTCGAGCAGTTGAAGCAAGATCCGAAGTACCGTGAGCTTGTCAACTCTTGCTACTACGACGACCCCTTGATCGGTGCCGCCGAGCGCTATTCGAACAGCAGCGAATGGCGTGAGGCACGGGCCTTTCTCCCGGCTTCTCGGGGGTCGGCACTGGATATTGGCGCCGGCCGTGGCATCTCTTCCTACGCGATGGCGCGTGACGGCTGGCAGGTCACCGCCCTTGAGCCTGATGCCAGCGCCAGCGTCGGCGCCGGCGCGATCCGCGCGCTTGCCAGAGAAGCGGACCTTCCCATCACGGTCATCCAAACCTGGGGAGAGAAATTGCCGTTCTCCGATGGGACGTTTGACGTGGTGCACTGCCGGCAGGCCCTCCATCATGCCCGTGATCTTGAGCAGCTGTGCAAGGAGATGGGCCGCGTGCTGAAGCCAGGCGGCGTGCTTATCGCGCTGCGCGAGCACGTCATTTCGAGTCGCGATGATCTGGCCGCCTTCCTCGCCGGCCATCCGCTGCACCACCTTTACGGCGGCGAGCACGCCTACTTGCTTAGGGAATACACGAAAGCCATTAAGAGCGCCGGCATCGAGATCACCCGCGTCCTGAACCCTCTGCAATCGGACATCAATCTCTTTCCCTCTACTCAGCAGGAGGTCAAGGCCCGCTGGGCCGCGCGACTCAAGCTCCCTTCGGCGAAGTGGGTGCCCGATGTCGTCTTGTCCCTGCGAGGCGCGACCAGCAACGCGCCCGGGCGCCTCTACAGCTTCATAGGGCGGAGACCCAATGGCTGACCTGGTCGTCGTTACCGGCGCCGCAGGCTTCATCGGTCGGCACGTGTGCCGCGCGCTCGTGGCGCAAGGCGTGCGTGTTCGCGCTCTTGGCCATGGCATGGATGCCGCGGGAGCCGAGTCCTGCGGGCTGTCGGGTTGGCTCGATGCGAGCGTCGATTTCGACGCGCTGTCGCGCCTCCTCGGCACGGACATCCCCGAGGCTGTGATCCACTGCGCGGGCAGCGCGTCGGTGGCGTACTCGTACGCACAACCGTATGGCGACTACGAGCGCTCGGTCTCGACGGTTGCGACTGTCCTCGAACACCTGCGCGTCGCGTGCGGAAACCAGCCGCGCCTGGTGCTCACCTCGAGCGCGGGGGTCTACGGCGATCAGGGCGAGGTCGATCTGACCGAAACGTCACCGTGCTCGCCCATCTCTCCGTACGGCTTCAACAAGCGCGCAGCCGAGGATCTCTCGACCTCCTATTCGAGATTCTTCGGCGCGAAGATCAGCATCGTCCGGCTGTTCTCTGTCTACGGCGAGGGATTGCGCAAGCAGCTCCTCTGGGATGCGGCGAACAAGTTCGCACGCGAAGATGCGACGTTCTTCGGCACGGGCCACGAACTGCGGGACTGGATTCATGTCGAAGACGCCGCAGCCCTTCTCTGCGCCGCAGCGCTCCGTCCCCAGGCGAGATTCGAGATCTTCACGGGCGGGAACGAGCAAGCTTCGACGGGCGAAGTCCTGTCCAGGTTCGGTGCGATGCTGGGAAGCGCCGCATCGCCGACCTTCACCGGCGAGACGCACTCCGGCAATCCGAGGCGCCTGACGACGGACTGCTCCCATGCCCGGCGGGAGCTGGGGTGGTCGCCCGCCATCGGCCTGGACGACGGATTGGCTCGATATGCGAGTTGGTTTAAGTCGCTCGCGAAGGCCTGAGCGAGCCCGTGAGCCTACGTCTCGCAGATCCGAGGCTGTCATGACCACGAGGGTCGCCTTCGCCGTCAATTTCGACGAGCGCGCCTGGATCGGGGGCCGGAACTATCTCGCCACGTTGTTTCGCGCCGTGAGGCAGGTCGCTGGAAGCGACGTGCAACTCGTGCTCGCGACGGGCACGCGGGCGAGCACAACCCTCCAGAACGAGCTGCCGTTTCTCGAAGTGATCCGGACGCCGCTGATGGATCGCTGGGCTCCGGCGTGGGTCGCGCGAAAATTCCGCAACCTGCTCGACCCCGATGCGGACGCCGCCTTCGCCCGCCTGATGCGGCGCAGCCGCATCGACGTGCTTTCCCATTCATGGGGCCTCGCGAACTCGGGAGTCAAGACGCTCGGTTGGTTGCCCGACTTCCAGTTCATGCACCTGCCCGAGTATTGGTCGCCGAAAGGACTGCGTACCGTGCAGCGCATGTACCGCGCAGCCTGCCGCAGCTGCGATGCCCTGGTGGTCAGCAGCCAGGAAGCGCGCCGCGACCTGGAAGCGTTCGCGCCCGAGTGCACCGTTCCGAAGCACGTGCTGCATTTCGTTTCAGCGCCCGTGAAGTTCGAATCGATTCCGGAACGCGATGTTCTCTGCGTCAAATACCGCCTTCCTTCGGCATATCTCCACCTGCCAAACCAGTTCTGGGCACACAAGAATCATCGTCTGGTCATCGAGGCGCTGGCCGTCCTCAAGCAGGAGGGCGAAACCGTCGTCACGGTCGCCTGCACCGGGCACACTGACGACTTCCGCAACCCGCGAGCGTTCCAGGACTTGATGGCTCGCTGCCACAGCGCGGGCGTTGCTGCCAACTTCCGAGTCCTCGGTCTCATCCCGTACGAGGACATGCAGGGATTGATGGCCCATTCGCGGGGGGTCATCAATCCGTCGCGCTTCGAGGGGTGGAGCACGACGGTCGAGGAAGCGCGGACTCTCGGCAAGCGGCTCCTGCTCTCCGACATCCCCGTTCACCGTGAGCAGGCGCCGGAGGACGCCGGCTATTTCGGCGTGGACGACGCTCGAGCGCTCGCCGCGCTGATGCGGGATGCGGCCGCTCGAGAACCCGCGGTGCAGGATGCGGACGCACTCGCCGCGAGCTACGAACAGCGCCTGCGACGGTTCGGCTCCGAATACATGACGCTCATCGGCCAGCTATGAGAGTCCGTCTCCGATCCGCCCGCTTCGGCTCCCGCACGGGCCGACGGGCCGCATGGCTCCTCCTCGCGACGCTCGTCGCCGCCCTGTCCCCATTGCCCGCGGCGATGGCCGGCACTGGCGGCAACACGTTCTTCCTGGTCGGCTGCGCCCTCTTCCTGCTGTATGCGATCCCGCATCGGCAAGCCTTCAACTGGGAACGAGCGCCCCTGGCTTTCGTGCCGACCGTCATCGCCTTGCCAGCGGTCCTGTACTGGCGAGACCCCGCGCTGGCGCTCTACTCGATCTACTTCGTCGCGGGCGTGCTCGTCTTCCTCGCGTGCGACGACGAGGTCGTTGCCGAATTCTCGAGGCTCGCGAGCGGCCTGCTGCTGCTCGTCACCATCGGCGCGTGGATCGGCTTCTTCTATGCGCTCGCCGGCGGACCCAGCCTCTTCGAGATCCAGAATCCGGATGGTCGCTCGAACGGCTTCTTCCTGACCACCTTCTCCAACTGGTGGATCGGGAATCTGATCCGACCCGCGGGGATCTTCGACGAGCCGGGAACCCTCTCGTTCCTGATCTGCTTCATCGCCGCTCTGCGCCACCGGCTCGGCCAGTCGAAGCGGGTCACATGGCTGCTCCTCCTGGCCGGCCTGATCACGACCTCGCTGGCTCACGTCGTGTACGTCCTGCTGCACGCGCTCGCGGACCGAAGGTTCCTTCGGCCGGCGTGGAAGTACCTCGCGGCAGCCGCTGCCCTGGGAGTCGTGCTTCTCGCCAACACCGAGCTTTCGTCGTCGCCGGAGTCCGACGTCTTCATCTCCCGCTTCGTCATCGATGAAGGACGCCTGGGCGGAGACAGCCGTACCGACCTGCTCCTCGCCGCCCTCGACCGCACGACGTTCGACACGTTCCTGTTCGGCATCGACAACGACTGCGCGGTACGCCCGATGTTCTGCGACGCGAAGGGCTATGACCAGTTCGGAGAGACCCCGGCCGGCGTACTGCTGCAGCTCGGCATCTTCCTGTCGGCAGCCTATTGGTTCGTGATGTTCGCGACGCTCGGGCTCGCCGTCGCGAGACGAAGCCCGATCCTTCTCGGACTCTTTCTTCTCCTGGTCCAGCGGCCCAACGTGATGACCTTCGGCTACTCGTTCCTGATCCTGCTGGTCATCTTCACGGTTCCGAAGCGACGCATCCGTCGGTTGATGCCGCGATCGGCGACTTCGACGTGACCTTCCGTCACGCGACGGCACGCCACCGGCTCGCCTCGGCGCCCCGCCAGGCAGTGCCATGCTGAGACACCTGATCAACCTCCTCCTCGCCTGGATGCCGCCTTCGCGGTGGTTCGGGTTGAGACGCAGGGCGCTCATCGCCGCGGGCGTGGACATGGGTGACGGCGCCTGTGTCTGCGGAGGCGGGTGGATTTACGGGCGCGGGAAACTCTCCATCGGCCACAGCTCCTGGCTGAGCCCGCGCGTCGTCATCTATACGCACGTCGATGCCGACATCCGGATCGGCGATCGATGCGACATCGGGCCCGGTGTTCACTTCATCACCGGCAGCCACCTTATCGGTCCCGGGTCGAGGCGTGCCGGGGCCGGCGTGGCCAGTTCCATCAAGGTGGGCGATGGCTGCTGGATCGGCGCCGACAGCCGCATCCTTGGTGGCGTCGAGATCGGTGATGGCGCGGTGGTGGCGGCCGGTGCGGTGGTCACGAAGAGTGTCCCGCCTCACTGCCTGGCGGCCGGAGTCCCGGCCGTCATCAAGCGCGAGCTGGTATCTTGAACGCGCCACGCGTGATCATCGTCTGCAACGCCATGGACGACGCGACGCGGATCCGGCGCGGCATCCTGTCGGACAGTCCCGCCGCTTCGCGGAAGGTGTTCGGCCTGTGCTCCGCTCTGAGGCAGGTCGGCGCACACCCGTACGTGCTGAGCCTCGGCCGAGGTCGCGCCGGAGCTTCGCTCGCATACTTCCGTGGCAGCGCGCGCCGGGTCGATGGCATTCCGACCGTGTACGCACCCTTCTCCAAGCTGCGCGGGCTGTCGGAGACCCTCTCGCTGCTGGCGCCCGTGCTCATCGCCGTGCGACTGGCCAGGCCCGGGCCGCAGTCCATGATCTTCTACAACCGCGAGGCGGCATACGTGCCGACGCTGGTCTGCGCGACGCTGCTCGGTTATCGCCGTCTGCTGGACCTGGAAGACGGCGAGCCCGCGCCGACGCGCAGAGGCCTGCGCCACTGGATGACGACGCAAGTCCACCGCCTCTTCGACCGACTTTGCGACGGTGGCGCTCTGCTCGCTTGCCGCGCCCTGGAAGCGAGCACCACGGCACGACCGGCTTACTGCTACTACGGCACGGCCGACGTCGCCCCACCACGCGCGACATGGCGGGGCGAGGAAGTCCGTGCCTTGCTCGGCGGCACTCTCGCGCCCGACACCGGCGCAGACATCCTGATCGATGCCATACGCCTGCTGCGCTCTTCGAGGCCGCCCTGGGCGAAGAAGCTGCATCTCGAGATCACGGGCAAGGGGCCGAGCCTGGAAGCGCTGGCCGCTCTTGCCACCGATGAGCAGTTTCCGCGCGTGACGGTTCACGGCCGGATGACCGACGAGGCCTACCGCGCAGTCCTGTCGCGTTGTCAGATCGGCCTGGCGCTCAAGCCGGTGAACGGGCCGCTGGCGCAGACGACGTTCCCTTCGAAGGTGATCGAGCTCGCGAGCGCGGGTCTGCTCGTGGTCACGACCGACATCAGCGACGTTCGCGAGGTGCTCGGAGACGGGGCGCTCTACCTGACGCGCGACGATCCGCTGGAGCTCGTCGAAGCGCTGCGAGTCGCAGTCGAGACGCCGGATGAAGCCAGGAAGATCGCCGCGCGCGGATACGAGTCGGCTCGGAGTCGATGCGCACCGACGACTGCCGGGAAGGAGATCCTCAGCCTTTGCGTCGGATCTGCCGGATGAGACCGCCGGCCCGTTTCGTCGCCTGGCAGCCGGTGCTGACCGACCATCAGGCCTTCACGCTGCAGGAACTCGCGACTCAGTGCGGGAGTGAGCTGGTGGCATTCGTGATGAGGCTCGAGGACCCGGTGCGACGCGCGCAGGGATGGACTCGAACGCGGGTCGCGACGATCGAGCAGCACGTGATCCCGGCAACGGGCGCATGGCGTCACTGCGTGGCCCGCCTGCGCGAGCATCGCAGGTCCACCCACTTCTTCTGCAGCCCCTTCGAAAGCCCGACTCTGATGCTCGCGCTGCTCTGGGCCACGGCGATGGGCGTCGACTTCTATCTGATCTCGGAGCCCTATTCGCCGCGCGACGAAGGCTACCTGCGGGAAGTCGGAAGGTTCACCGGGCGCCTGAAGGCGTGGCTGCGGCCGCTCGCGTACATGGCGTACGGCGCCCTGATCAGGCGGCGCGTGAGCGGCGTCTTCGCGATCTCGTCGCTTGCGGTCTGCCAATACCGGCGGGCCGGTCTGAAGCCGTACCAGCTCTTTCCGTTCGGCTACTTCGTTCCGCGCACAACCGGCGCGTCCGTCCCGTCGGCCGCGCCGCCACGGTCTGCGACGCTGCGACTTGTCTTCGTCGGCAGCCTGATCCGGCGCAAGGGCATCGACCTCCTGGTGAACGCGGTCGATCGCTTGCTCTCGGATGGCCTGGACATCGCGCTGGACATCTTCGGCCCCGGAGACCCGGCAACGCTCGACGTCGACGGCTCCCGCATCCGTCACCGAGGCGTGATTCCTTTCGGCTCGGCGCAGTCGGTCATCGCCGGCTACGACGTGCTGGTCCTGCCCAGCCGATTCGACGGCTGGGGCGTCGTCGTCAACGAAGCGCTGCTCGCCGGCGTGCCCGTCGTCTGCAGCGATCGGGTCGGCGCTTGCGCCCTCGTGGAGACCTTCGGTGCGGGCTTGGTGTTCGCTTCCGATGACGCGGCCGCCGTTGCCGAGGCCATCCGGTCCCTCTCGACGGATGCCGACAGGCTCGCGGCCATGCGGCGATCGACCAAGCGCGCGGCGCAAGCGATCGAGCCGGCGGCAGCGGCCCGCTACATGCTGACTGTCTTGCGTGCCGAGGCGGAATCGAGGGCGCGCATCCCTTCACCGTGGTACACGGCATCGGCGTCGATGCCATGACCGAACGCGCCGTGCGTCTGCACCTGAGCAACGTCGCCGGCACTGGGGCGACGCAACTGCTGCTCTCGCTGCTGCCGGCGCTCGAGCGCAATGGGCGCGTGCGGGTCCGCGAGATGATCCTGCCTCGAAGCGGCCCCTTGTCGACGTACCGCCCGCGTCCGTCGGTCCGGGTCATGCTCTACCGCCGGTTCCTTCCGAATGCGCTTTCGAGGCTTCTGGAGTGCACCGTGCTAGCCCACCGCTTCAGCGGCGAGTCGGACCTGCTGGTCCTCGGCGACCTGCCTCTGCGGTGCGAGAGCCCTCAGACGGTGTTCGTGCAGACGCCGCACCTCGCGACGCCTGCAGGTGCATCGTCCGGCGCCGGACGATGGAAGTACGCCGTTGCGCGCTGGGTCTTTCGCAGGAATGCGAAGAGAGCGCATTCCTTCATCGTGCAGACACCGGTGATGAAGGCAGCCCTGGCGCGGACCTATCCGGAGATCGCCGATCGCATCCACGTCGTCGCGCAGCCTGTGCCTGCCTGGCTGCTGGAGACGGGGCTCAGGAGAACCGGGCGGGCGAGCCCCGAACGGCCGAAGCTGTCGCTAGCGTATCCGGCGGCGCCGTACCCGCACAAGAATCACCAATTGCTGAGCCGGATCGAACGGGACACGGCAGACACCTGGCCCATCGAAAGCCTGACGCTGACGATCCCGCCCGCGCTGAACCCGGCGCCGGGCTTGCCGTGGGTCAAGTGCGTCGGCACGTTGGACGCGGCCGGGATGATCGCCCTCTACCAGCGGATGGACGCCCTGCTCTTCCTCTCCACCGACGAGAGCTACGGATTCCCGCTCGTCGAGGCGATGTTCATCGGCCTGCCGATCCTCTGCGCCGATCTGCCATACGCCCGCGCGCTGTGCGGCGAAGGCGGCATCTATTTCGATCCACGCTCCACGTCGTCCCTGAAGGAGGCGATCGGGCTCCTGCGCCGGCGCCTGGACAGCGGATGGTGGCCCGACTGGACCGCGCAGATGGCTGCCATCCCACGCGACTGGGATGCAGTGGCCAGTTCGATGCTGGCGATCGTCAGCGGACCGGCCGACCGACCGTGATTCGACGCGCACAATGCCGGCCCCTCCTCCATGAAGATCAGCGTCATCACGGTCGCCTACAACAGCGCCGCGACGATCGGCGACACGATGCAGTCGGTGGCCTCGCAGACCCACGCGGACATCGAGCACGTGGTCATCGACGGTGCGTCGAGCGACGACACCTTGACGGTCGTTCGACGGCACGGATCGCACGTGGCGAAGCTCGTCTCCGAGAGCGACCGGGGAATCTACGATGCGATGAACAAGGGCCTGCGGCTCGTCACCGGAGACCTGGTCGGCTTCCTGAATGCCGACGACACGTTCGCCGACGACGCGGTGCTCGCGTCGATCGCGGCGGCTGCAGAGGATCCTTCGGTCGATGCGGTCTACGGCGACCTCGTGTACGTGAAGAACAGCCGGCCCGACGAGACGCTCAGGTACTGGCGCAGCGGCCCCTTCGTTCGATCCAGCCTGCGCCGCGGATGGATGCCCCCGCACCCCACGTTGTACGTTCGCCGATCGCGGATCGGCGAGCTCGGTCCGTTCGACTGTAGCTTCAAGGTCGCGGCGGACTACGACTTCGTCCTTCGGTACCTGATGCAGCCGGATTTCCGCGCCGCCTATGTCCCGAAGGTGCTGGTCCGGATGCGCACCGGAGGAGCCAGCAATCGATCGGTCGCGGCGATCATAGACAAGAGCCGCGAAGATCTTCGCGCCCTCAGATCCAACCACGTGGGCGGATCGCTGGCCTTGCTGTGCAAGAACGTGCGCAAGCTTCCGCAGTTCTTCTCGAGACCGGTCGCCGCCAGGTAGCTCGCGTTCGAGCCGGCATCGACCGGCGCCACTGTCGCGTCGGGACGTATGGTGAGGGTAACCACTGGAAGCGGGGCGTTGCGGTTCGCGCCGTCACCGGCTGCGGGCCGGGGATAATCGACCGCCCCCTCGCCCGCCCATGGTCCTCCTCGTCTGCAGCTTCGTCACCGCGCTGTTCGTCGCGCTGGCCCTCATCCGCTCCGCATCGCGGCACGGCCGACTTTCCGCCGATCACCCCGAGACCGGGCCCCAGAAGTTCCACAGCCGTCCCGTACCGCGCATCGGCGGCATCGCGGTATTTGCGGCGCTGCTGTGCGGCGCCACCGCCGCCAAGCTGAGCGGCCTCGCCTGGACCCCCGCCGTCTGGATGCTCATCGGGACGGCGCTGCCGACGTTCATCTTCGGCCTGGCCGAGGACCTCACCAAGGGCGTCTCTCCGCGCCGACGACTGTTCTTCACGGCGATCTCGGCGACGCTTGCGGTCATCCTGCTCGACGCGCTCATCCAGCGCACCGCCATCCCGGGCGTGGACTGGCTCATCCTGATGCCGCCCATGGCGGTGGCGCTGACGGTGTTCGTGGTCACCGGCGTCGCGAATTCGATCAACATCATCGACGGGTTCAACGGCCTCGCCTCGATGTGCGTGCTCATCATGGTGCTCGCGCTGGCCTACGTGGCGTTCCAGGTCGGCGACGAGTTCGTCTGGGGCACCTCGCTCATCGTGGCCGGCGCGATCCTCGGCTTCTTCCTCTGGAATTTCCCCGCCGGCCTGATCTTCCTCGGCGACGGCGGCGCCTACCTGCTCGGCTTCCTGTTGGCCGAGCTGGCCGTGCTGCTGCTGCATCGCAACCCCGGTGTGTCGCCGATGTTCGCGCTGCTGCTCTGCTCGTACCCGATCTTCGAGACGGTGTTCTCGATGTACCGGCGCAAGGTGGTGCGCGGCACCGCGACGGCGGCACCCGACGGCATCCACCTGCACACCCTGATCCACCGGCGGGTCGTGCGCTGGCTCGCCGGCGAAGACGAGGAACGGCGCCAGACAGCCCGCAACTCGATGACGTCGCCCTACCTCTGGCTGCTGTGCCTCACCTCGGTGATCCCGAGCGTGCTCTGGTGGGACAACACCGGCATCCTGACGTTCTTCCTATTCCTCTTCATGGCCTCGTACGTCTTCCTTTACTGGAAGATCGTCCGCTTCAAGACACCGAAGTGGCTCTTGATCCGTCACTAGCCGCGACGGTCTCGGTAGCCGGCTGATAGGTCTGCACGAACGCCATCAAGCGGCGCCGGTGCTCGTCTGTCGGCTCGATCCGGGGCATCGCCCCGAGCCAGGCGGTCACTTGTTCGACCCACAGGGCCGGGGTGCCCTTCTCGAGCCGTGCGACCCGCAGCCGCGGATGCGCCGAAGGCATCGTCTGCTCCTGGTCGGCCAGCAGTTCCTCGTAGAGCTTCTCTCCGGGCCGCAGGCCGCTGAAGACGATACCGATCTCGTGCTCGCGATGGCCGCTCAGGCGGATCAGCTGGCGGGCGAGCTCGACGATCTTCACCGGCTCGCCCATGTCGAGCACGTAGACCTCGCCGCTGCGGGCGAGCGCGGCCGCCTGCAGCACGAGGCGCACGGCCTCGGACACGGTCATGAAGTAGCGGGTGATCTCCGCGTGCGTCACGGTGAGCGGACCGCCCCTGGCGATCTGCTCCTTGAACTTCGGGATCACGCTGCCGCTCGAGCCGAGCACGTTGCCGAAGCGCACCGCGGAAAAGACGGTGGCGTGACCGCAGGTCGCGAGGTACGACAGCAGCATCTCGGCGGCACGCTTGGTGGCCCCCATCACGCTCGTCGGGTTCACCGCCTTGTCGGTCGAGATCAGCACGAAGCGCTCGGCGCCTGATTCCGCGGCCGCGCTCGCCGCGTTCCAGGTGCCGAGGATGTTGTTCTGCATCGCGGCCCAGGCGTTTTCCTCTTCCATGAGCGGCACGTGCTTGAAGGCCGCCGCGTGGAAGATCACCTCGGGGCGATAGCGCGCGAACGTGGCCCGCACGTGCTCGAGGTCCTTCACGTCGCCGATGAGGCGCACGAGCGGCAGCTCCGGGTGCGATTCGGCGAGCTGCTGCTCGATCTGGTAGAGGGCGAACTCGCTGAGCTCGTAGAGCACGATGCGCGCCGGCCGGTAGCGGGCTACCTGCCGGCACAGCTCCGATCCGATCGAGCCGCCGGCGCCGGTGACGAGCACCGTCTTGCCCGACAGGATGCCCGCGATGCCCGGCTCGTCGAGCTCGACGGCCTCGCGCCCGAGCAGGTCTTCGGGCTCGATGCTGCGCACGCGCTCGACCCGCGCGCTGCCGTCCTGCAGCTCGCTGGCCGACGGCACCGTGAGCACCGGCAGGCCCGTAGCCGCGGCCAAGTCGATCGCCCGGCGCCGCTGTGCGGGCGTCGCTCCCGGCAGTGCCACGATCACGTGCGTCGCGCCGCGGCGCACGTCGGCACGCTGCAGGTCCGCAATGGTGCCGAGCACCGGCACGCCGCCGATGCGCGCGTCGCGCTTCACCGGATCGTCGTCGAGCAGGCCGATCACGATCCAGCCCTGGTGGTGGACGGTCGCGAGCAGGCGCTTCGCGGCCTCGCCCGCGCCCACGACCAGCGCGCGGCGCACGGCGGCATCGCCGCCCGTGATCCGCGAACGGGCGTGCTCGTAGAGCATGCGATAGGCCACGCGCACCATGCACACGCCCATGAGCGTGACGAACGGATGCAACGCGAGCACCGCGCGCGGCACCTGGGTCAGGCCGGTCCCGACGACCCAGGCCGCGGCGATCGCGCCGGCGAGCGCGCACGAGATCGTGAGGCGCTTGATCTCGCCGAACCCCGAGAAGCGCCACATGCCGCGCGGGATGCCGGCGGCGACGAACACGGCCAGATACGTCGCCACCACCCCGAGCAGGACCCAGCCGTCGTACCGCGGCCGCGCGCTGATCCAGCGCTCGAAGCCGAGCCGGAACAGGTAGGTCACGTTCCAGCAGAGCACGACCATGATGCCGTCGAGCATCAGCGACAGCTGCTGGCGATGCGGCCGCACGCGCGCAAGGGTCACCTCGAGGCGATGCCAGAAGCCCGCACGCGAGGTCGATGCGACAGCCGCTTCGCTCATGGCATCCACAGCGTCCGCAGCGTCGCCCCGAGCACGCGCAGGTCGGTCGCAAGCGACATGCGGTCGACGTAGCGAGCCGCCGCGCGCAGCTTCTCGGGCATCACGACCTCGACGTACTCGCGCTCCGGATCGCGAGCGCGCGCGAGCAGCTCGCTCTCGCGCCGGTACTCGATGGACGCCGCGTCGGTGATGCCCGGTCGCACGCTCAGCACCTTGGCACGCAGGTCGGGCGGGTAGAGGGCGACGTAGCGCGGCACCTCGGGGCGCGGCCCCACGAGGCTCATGTCGCCCGCGATCACGTCGATCAGTTGCGGCAGCTCGTCGAGCTTCGAGCGCCGCAGTCGCGCCCCGGCGCGCGTGATGCGCCGGTCTTCGCCGACGGTGAGCAGCGGTCCGCTCGCGCCCGCATGCATCGTGCGGAACTTGTGGATGCGAAAGATCCGCCCGTGCCGCCCGACCCGCTCCTGGCGGAAGAACACCGGCCCCGGCGAATCGAGCCGGATCCACGCGGCGATCGCCAGCAGCAGCGGCGACAGCATGAGGAGCGCCAGCGTCGCGACCACCAGGTCGAACAGCCGCTTCACATCAGGCCCGGGCTGTCGCGACCAGCGCAGCGCGCGCTGCCGCGGCGACTCGCGCGACGTCGCGCTCGCTCATGCGCGTGTAGATCGGCAGGCTGACCATGCGCTCGTAGGCGCGCTGGCTGTTCGGGAACGCTTCCGGTCGAAGCGCGTAGCGGTCGCGCCAGTACGGATGCTGGTGGAGCGGCACGTAATGCACGCTGCAGCCGATGCCTTGCGCGTAGAGCGACTCGATGAAGCGGTCACGCGAGATGGGCGCCACATCGTCGAGCCGCACGACGTACAGGTGCCAGGCGTGAAGGTCGCCCGGCGAGGCATCCGGTGGCAGCGTCAGTGGCAGGTCTGCGAGAGCCCGTCCGTACGCCCCGGCGAGCTGCGCCCGTCGGTCGCGGAATGCACGCGCGCGCGCCAGCTGGTGGACGCCGAGCGACGACGCGATGTCGGTGAGGTTGTACTTGAACCCCGGCGCCACGACTTCGTAGTACCAGCTGGGCACCGTCGCCGTGAAGCGGTTGAAGGCGTCGCGGCTCATGCCGTGCAGACGCATCACGCGCATCCGGTCCGCCAGGGCAGCGTCGCGCGTCACGACCATGCCGCCCTCGCCCGTCGTGATCGTCTTCGTCGCGTAGAAGCTGAAGACCGTCGCGTCGGAGCGCAACGTGCCAATCAGCTGCCCGCCGCAGGTCGTGGGCAGCGCATGCGCCGCGTCCTCGACCACGCGCAGGCCGCGCCGCGCCGCGAGAGCCAGCAGGCGGGTCATGTCGGCCGCGCGACCGCCGTAGTGCACCGGGATGACGGCCTTGGTGCGCGGGCCGATCGCGCGCTCCACCGCATCGACGTCGAGGCAGAGCGTCGCCGGGTCGATGTCGACCAGCACGACGTCGGCGCCGAGATAGCGCACGACCTCGGCCGTGGCCGTGAACGTGTGCGTCGTGGTGATGACCTCGTCGCCCGGGCCGATGCCAAGCGCCTCGAGCGCGAGGTGCAGGCCGGCCGTCGCGGAACTGACGGCCAGGGAGATCAGGGATGGATCGGCGAGGAAGCGCGTGAATGCCGCCTCGAACGCCCGCGTCTTCGCACCCGTGGTGAGCCACCCCGAGCGCAAGGTGTCGACCACCTCGGCGATCTCTTCGTCGCCGATCTCGGGCAGCGCGAACGGCAGGAAGGCGGGTGTATCGGACATTCGCAGGTCAGCGCTTGCCGATCCAGGCCAGCAGGTGCGTGCGCAGGAACGGAAGCGCGTTCAGGACAGTGTAGAGCGCCGGGTGGACGCGGCACGCGGCACGCGCGAGCGGTGGGGCAAGCGTCACACGCCGCGCATCGATCGAAGCGTCAGGAAACAACGCCCTCAGCCGGCGCAACGGCACTCCCCTCACGTCCGGGTTGCGCGGGTTGTCGACCGTGAAGTCGTACCACAGCACCGCCCCGCCCGGCTTCAGCCAGCCCCACATCGCGTCGGCCAGGCGGTGCTGGAACGCGTCGTCGAGGATCGACGAGAAGACGGTGAAGGCGAGGACGAGGTCCTGCGGCTCGGGCTCGAACACCGAGGCATCGCCCAGGTGAACGGCGGTCGAGGCGGGCAGGCGGGCACGGGCGTCGGCATGCCGCGCGGGCAGCAGCTCGATGCCGGCGAGGCGCTCGGGTGAAAGGCCGATGCGCAGCAGTTCGAGGAGATTCGCGCCGTTGCCGCACCCCACCTCGATGCAGCGCTGCGCATCGAGGTTGTGCAGGCCGTGCCGCGAGAACAGCGCGAGCATTTTCCTCTCGCGTTCCTGCACCGCGCGGCAGACCTCGGGCCGCAGCCAGCTGTACCGGTCGGTCGCCGCCCGTCGAGCATAGCGACGGGCGATCGCATCGACCTCCTCGTTCGCGTTCATGCGCGCTTCGGCTCCCGCACCGCGTCGAGGAAGCGCTGCGCCAACACCGGCCATGTGTGATTCGCGAGCATGTATGCGCGACCCCGGGCGCCCATCGCACGGCGCGCGGCGCTCGGGTAGGCGCCCAGCGTGCGCAAGGCAGCCGCGACCGCTTCGGCCGACTCCGGCATCACCGTGAGGCCGCAGCCCGTGCTCGACACGAGGTCATTCGGCGCGTCGATGGCCTGCACGATCGCGCAGCCCGCCATCATGTAGTCCATGAGCTTGTTCGGCGCGATGCCGAACCGGAACAGCGGCTCGCGGCGCAGGCCGATGTACGCGACGTCCACGCGGCTCAGCAAGGCAGGCATCTGCGCCTTCGCGATCGGCGCGAAGAACGCCACGTTGTCGAGCCCTTCGCGTCGTGCTCGCTCCTCGAGCCGCGTCTTCTCGTGCCCGTCGCCGACCAGCAGGAAATCGAACGGCTCGCCGCGGAGGAGCTTCGCCGCGTCGAGCAGCGTATCGAGCGCGTTGGGGGCGCCGTGTGCTCCCGCATAACCGACCACGATGCGACCGGCGGCGTGCGCTTGCGAGATCCGCCGTTCCACGGGATCCGCGAGCGGTGCGGTATCGCATGCCCACTCCGCCGGATCCACCCCGTTCCCGACCACGTGGAGCTTGGCGAGATCGAGGCCGCGGCTGGCCAGGTACTCGGCCACGTTCGGCAGGATGGAG
>Ga0335069_10003837_pt1 | contig 22521 bp, 25 predicted proteins | sample Lox_Sample_11_FD_206714 | JGI IMG/M metagenome (GOLD analysis project Ga0335069, IMG submission 206714) | Soil microbial communities from Loxahatchee National Wildlife Refuge, Florida, United States - Lox_Sample_1.1 | ecosystem: Environmental > Terrestrial > Soil > Wetlands | place: USA... | reverse complement strand
CGGCGATTCGCGCGAACCGATGAAGTCGCCGCACTGGTCACTTTCGTCTGCAGCGCGCAGGCATCAGCGACGACCGGAGCCGCCTTGCGCGTCGATGGCGGTGTCGTGCGGTCGATTGCCTGAGCCCGGGGGCAGCCACGCGCCCGCGGGCATCCGGATCCATCGGTTACACTGACATCCCGGTCCGCCCATGGCCCCCAGTCGCGCGCCGTCCTGCGATCCGGCCATGGGACACGCTACCATTCCGCGGTTCATGGGGACGGATGGGTTCATGGGGACGGATGGGTTCATGGGCATCGATGGGATGAGTGACCTGCTGGACGATTGCGATGCCTTGCATCGGGGCCGCGGTGATGACGTCAAGAAGCGCCTGGAGCGTAGATCGTCATGAACATATTCGGTCCCGACGGCAACGTGATGATGACCATCAGCGCCATCGAGCGCGACGGAGCGGATCTGATCATCAAGGGGAAGATCTTCGGCGCCATGCCGCTCTCGGCACGAGTGCGGCCGGCGGAGGCTCGCAAGATCTTCGGCCTGCTCGGCTGGCGAAAGCTCCTGTTCCTGATGACACTGCCCTTCAGGCGCGGTTAGGCATCGTCAGGCGAGGTGTGGCCGCATGAAGCTTGGCAACTCATCGCCCGTCATGGGCCCACGAATTGCTGGCTCCGGGATGTCCACAATCCATCGGAGATGAAAGATGAACCAAGATCGAACCGCCGGTGCCTGGCACCAGATGAAGGGCAAAGTGAAGGAACAGTGGGGCAAGCTCACGGATGATGACCTGAAGCAGCTCGAGGGCAAGTCCGAACAGCTCGCGGGCAAGCTGCAGGAGCGCTACGGCATCGCCCGCGATGAAGCGGAGCGCCAGGTGAAGGAATTCCGCACCCGCAACAACTGGCATTGATGCGCTGAGCCGGAACCTTTGCAATCCGGTTCCCCGGGGCATCGCCCCGGGGAATCGCGCGGCTACTCGTCGGGACCGCTACGTTACCCCAGCGAATCGCGTAGCCGCCGCCTCGGTCAATCCCGCGGCTACACCGCCTCGATGACTTCCTGCAGCACTCGAGCATGATTGTGCTCGAGATCGCGCGCCGCGTAGAGCAGTGTCACGGGACGCTTGCGCGCCAGGTTGCGGATGCCTTCGATCTCCGCTTCGTGCGTCGCGAGTTCACGCCGGTAGCGCTTCCTGAACTCGCTCCACCGCGGTGACTGGTGGTCGAACCACTGGCGCAGCTCCGTGCTGGGCGCAATCTCCCTGGCCCAGGCGTGCAAGCCGGCTTTGGCCTTGGCCACGCCGCGGGGCCACAGCCGATCCACGAGAATCCGGTAGCCGTCGCCACGCGCGCGCGGCTCATAGATCCGTTTGATCTTCACGGGGCACATGCTCTGCTCTCCCGTCAGCTCGTGGGCCATGCAGGCGGGCGAGCTGTATTCCCGGCGCTTCACTGGCAGCAACACATCATCGGTGGCTACGCCTGGCTGGCGGTCCGGGTCTCACGGACGGCCCACGACCAGCACCCTGAACGAATCGGCGATCACTGGCGGCCGCGCACCTGGCATCGTGGGTGAACCCACATCAGCCACCGGAAGGTAGACACGTCCTGAGGCAGGATCCAGAGCGGCGGTACGCGCACCGACCTGCGTGGGCACGGTCTCTGCAAGCCTGGGCGTAGCACCGGCAATGTCGATGACACTCAGCGTCCCATCGCCACAGGGTATGTAGGCCAGGTTGCGCTTCTCATCGACGAGGGCAAAGTCCGGATGCTTGCCGATGGGCACCGTGGTCACTTCTTTGCCCGAGGCAGCGCGGGTGAAGCGCGCGATGCCGTTTCTGCAGGCGGACACGATCAGATCACCGTGTGAGGCATAAGCGATTCCGCTTGGTCCCTCGCAGTCCGCCATGACAATCGTCCGGCGCACCTGCGCGGTTTTCGCATCGATCAGGACAATGGCGTTGTGGTCCTCGAGATGCGTAAACACCAGCCCATGACCATCCACCGCCGCAGCTTCCGGTGCACCGTGCACGGCGATCCTGGCCATCACTGAGCGAGTGTTGATATCAATGACATCCACGGTCTCTGCCCGGTTGGTCATGACGAACACCCGGTGAGTCGCAGGATCCTCGATGGCCGCGTCCGGCCCCTTGTCCGTCGCGATAGTGGCTGCAATCGCTCCCGAGTCGGCATCATTGATGGTGATCCGGTCGGCCTTGCCATGCGTGACGAGCACCCACTTGCCGGACTGCAGCGGCAAGGCGACATGAGAACCCTGTGCGTCCGCCCAATGCGGCTTGACGGCTCGCGTCGCAACATCCACGAACGCGATGGCATCGGCGTGACTCAGGTAGAGCGCATGCCGCTGAGCGTCGTACATGGGGTAGTCAAATCCTCCTGGACCACCCACCTGTATCGTATCGATCACCTTGATGGCCGCATCTGCTTCGGCCGCCGGCAGCGCATGGCCGAATAAGACGGCGGCACCGAGACACAGGATACTCAGGAGGGGATATTTCATGGTGACGAGTCCTGGTTGCCATGTACGCCGGCACGCTGCGGAAACAGCAACAGGCAGACTACGATGAAGGCCAACAGGATGGCCGATGCCAGCGGCCGGCTCACTCCGAGCCCGCCCTGCGCAAGCGGCTTGTCGAAGAAGTCGCCGACGGTTGCACCCAGGGGGCGCGTCAGGATGAACGCCACCCAGAACAGCAATACGTGCGAGATGCGCGTCCAGAAATAGGCCGCCGCGACCAGACACAGCGCTGCTCCAAACACTTCCGCGCCACCCAGGTACCCCAGACCCGAGTCCGCCGCCCAATCACCCAGCGCCGTGCCCAGTGTCTGGGAGAATGTGATCGTGATCCAGTAGAAGCCCTCTTCCGGCGGCGAGTGGATCGTGTTGACGGATACGGAGCCCAGGGTGCGGTACCAGATGGCCAGGGAGCCCAGCACGCAAGCGAGCAGCAACAGCGATCCGCCGACATAGCCGATGCCAAGCGAGCGATCGGCGAAGTCAGCCAGGGTCGTGCCCGCCGTCGTGGAGGCGATGATGGTCGCCCAATACAGGAAGGGATGAAACCGCGGCGCCCGGATCTGCACCACCACCAGCACCAGCAACGGGACTATGAAGATCAGGGTGCCCAGCAGGTATCCCATGTCCAGCGTCATCGATACCGTATCGCCGGCTGTCTCGCCCAGGGTCGTGGCGGCCACCTTGACGATCCAGAAGGCGAGCGTCACCGCGGGAACCTTGCTGGCCATCCTGGTAGTGGAATCAGTCATCATGGTGACACGCTGGGTCATCGGCTCAGGTGCAGCAGGGTGGAGATGCCGGCGACCAGCTCACGCGCCTCGATGGGCTTGGACAGATGCATCTGGTATCCGGCCAGCAGCGAGCGCTGGCGGTCCTCGGAGCGAGCGTAGGCCGTGACCGCTATGGCGGGAATCGGGCTGCTTCCGGGCGGTTCGGCGGCGCGGACTTTGCGCATCAGTTGGTATCCATCCATGTCGGGCATGCCGATATCACTCAGCAGGACATCGAACCGCCCTGCATCCAGGTACGCCAGGGCCTCCGATGCGCTGCTCGCGCAGGTGGCCCTCGCCCCACGGCCCTCGAGAATTCGGGCTATGAGTCCCCTTCCGTCGGGTGTGTCGTCCACGACGAGAACGGCCACGTCGTCCAGTCGTGGCAGTTCGATCGAATCCATCACCGTCTCGGGAGCCGGCGGCGCACGAGGGGTGGGTGGATCCGTCTCGTTTGGCGGCGATATGGGCAGATCCACCGTAAAGAGGGTACCCTGATTCTGCCCGTCGCTGTGCACTCGGACGGATCCGCCGTGCATCTCGACCAGGCTGCGCACAATCGACAGTCCGAGGCCCAGGCCGCCATAACGCCGGGTCGTCGAGGCGTCAGCCTGGCGGAAGCGGTCGAACACTTGCGGCAGGAAGTCCGGGCGAATGCCGACGCCGCTGTCTGCGACTTCGATGGCGACGTGCGAGCCGAGTCGCTGCAGCGAGACGCGGATGTGGCCGCCCTGCGGAGTGAACTTGACAGCATTCGAGAGGAGATTCCACAACACCTGCTGCAACCTGTTGGGATCCACACGCACGGGCTCTATGCCTGTATCGAGCTCCTGGGAGATGCGGATGCCTTTCGCAGCGGCCGACTGGCGGATTGCATCGAGTGCATTGCGGATGACCTCATGCAGCAACACCGGCTGCACGTCCAGGTGGATCTTGCCCGAGATGATGCGGCTCATGTCGAGCAGGTCGTTGACGATCTGCGCCTGGGCCCTGACGTTGCGCTCGATGGTCTGCAGGCCCCGCGCCCGGTCCTCCGCGGACACGTTGGCCTGGCGCAGCAGGGTAGTCCACCCCTGGATCGCATTCAGCGGTGTGCGCAGCTCATGTGACAGGGTCGCGAGGAACTCGTCCTTCAACTGGCTGAGCCGCTCCGCTTCGGCACGCGCAATGCGCTCACTCTCCAGGATCTGGTTGCGCTCGGCCACACTCTGGAGCAGCTGGGCTTCCCGCTCGCGCAGAGTCTGTTCAGCGAGCTTGCGCGAGGTGATGTCATGCGCAATCTTGCCTGCGCCGACGATCCGCCCCGCGCGGTCCCGGATCGGCGAAAGAGTCAGAGACACTTCGACGCGCCTGCCGTCCTTGCGGACCCGGACCGTCTCGTAGCGGGAGATCCGCTCCCCAGCCCGCAGTTTGGCGAGCAGCTCCGTCTCCTCGTGCTGCAGCTCCGGCGGAATGATCTTGAGGATGGACTGCCCGATCATCTCCGCGGCCGAATAGCCGAACAGCTGTTCAGCGGCGCGATTCCAGCTGGTGACGATGCCCTCCAGGGTCTTGCTGGCGATGGCATCCTCCGAGGATTCGACGATGGCCGCCAGATGGCCGGCGGCGAGTTCGAGCAGATGGTGGTCCAGCGATGAATCCGCGGATGCGGGCAGGGATCGGCAGGAATCGTCCAGATCAGTGGCCATGATTCACACGCGTGCCGGAAGCGCGACAGCTTGCGCATTTTTGCAATGCAAGTCCATGCCCACGAACCGACTCCTGGCCTGCCGAGAGATCGACGCCTGCCGAAAGACCGGCGTGAGATCGGCGCCTGCCGTGGGATCGCTTGGTATCGCCACAGCGGCGCCCCCGGGGGTGACCGTGACCACAAGCAGCAATCGACATGCCGCCGGCCTGTCCGGGGGATGGCCAACACGGGAACCGGCGGCAGTGCGGCTCATTGTTGTGTCACTCGTGACTGTTGCGGATGACGCCATGTACACACTTCTGATCATTCTTCTGGTACTGCTCCTCGTCGGTGCGCTGCCCACCTGGCCCTACAGCAGCGGCTGGGGCTACTACCCCAGCGGGGGGCTGGGCCTGCTGCTGGTCATTCTCGTCGTGCTGGTTCTGGCGGGACGACTCTGACCGCAGTGCAGGAGGCGCGGCCGGCATCGGGCCTGGCCGCGCCTGCGGGAGCGGCTGGCCGTCCTGACTGAGGGCCGTCCTAGTGGCTGTCCCAGTACTGGAGCGCCTTGTAGTAATCGCGCGTCGGGTCCCGCTGATGCAGGCCGCCCTGCTCGATCATCCAGTCCACCGAGTGAGCGGGCGATTCGAGGAACTCTTCACGCCGGCAGTTCGCGACGAAGCGGCCTTCCGACGCATCGTATGCCAGCGCTTTCCAGGGGAGTGGGTAGTATTTCTCGGCCATCCCCAGAAACCCGCCGAAACCGATCACCGCGAACAGGATAGCGCCCGAATCCAGGTCGAGGATGACATCGGCGATCTCTCCCAGGCGGCAACCCGCGGGGTCCGCGACGCTGGCGCCCAGGATCCGCTTCGCGCGAATAGCCCACACGGATGGATCTTTCCGGTTCAGAGGTGCCGCCGTCCCTGGCGGCGTCGGGGGACTCGTTACAGCGGAACCATTGCCTGTCCGTAATGGAATGCGCGCGGATCGGTACAAGCTGGCCATGCACATCAATCGCGTGGCGGGACATCCCTTTCAGCGTATCGGCGTCCAGGATAGCCGCCCATTTCGCGTTCCACGTCAAGATAGGCATTCGTTACCGGTCGCAGATCGGCCTGCGCCTGATAACTCTGCGAACGGTCAACATCGTCACGCAGATCGTGATACCGGCGCGAGAGCTGCTCGAACGAGATCTTCACGTCGTGATCGTCGGCACGGCTATCCCGCGCCACACGCCGGAATTCATGCGCCTGTTCGGCCAGCGCGCGGGCGTCGTGCGCATATCCTGCCGGCGCGTAATCCGCGGCGACGGGCTCGTCCCGCAGATGATCGGCGAACAGATCCGCATTACGTTCCAGTCTGTCGGCGGAACTGGTCAGATTGCCACGTGAGCTCACGCAGCCGCACAAGGCCACTCCCAGACCAATGGTTGTCAGGATGATGATTCGGTTATTCATGGGTTGCCTCACCTTCAGCACTTGCAGGGATACCTTAAGCGCCCGGGCGAGTACCGGCTGTCAGTGAGGTCCGCCTCCGGCTGTGGTCCCTGTCCTACTCCGGTACCCGTCGCTACCGCCGTGTCGTCGCGCTAGACTGGCCCAGTCGATTTCGATGTCCGTTGACCTGCCGCGAGGTGTCAGTCATGCCACGTGCCTTCTGGCGCGGCGCCATTTCCTTCGGTCTCGTTCACATCCCGGTGGGCCTGTACACCGTCACACGCAGCGCTGCGCTGGACCTGGACTTCCTGGACCGCCGCGATTTCTCGCCGGTGGGTTACGAGCGCATCAACAAGCGCACCGGCAAGCCGGTCGAATGGTCGGACATCGTGCGTGGCTACCAGTACGAGAAAGGCCGCTACGTGGCGCTCTCCGACGAGGACTTCCGGCGCGCCAACGTCAAGGGATCGAAGACGATCGAGATCTCCGGCTTCACCCCGGTAGACAGCATCGAACCCCGTTTCTACGAGACGCCCTACAGTCTCGCGCCGGAGAAAGGCGGTGAGAAGGTCTATGTGCTGTTACGCGAAGTGCTGCGGCGTAGCGGCAAGGCGGGCATTGCACAGGTGGTGATCCGGACCCGGCAGCATCTGGCCGTCGTCCTCGCGGACGACCGGCTGCTGATGCTGAACACCTTGCGGTACGCCGACGAGTTGCATCCGCCCAAGGATGTCGAACTACCCGCCGCAACCGGCAAGGGCGCGGGTATCGCACCCAGGGAGCTGGCGATGGCCGAACGGCTGGTCAACGAACTCAGTGTCAGGTGGAAACCGTCCCAGTACCATGACACGTACCGCGAGGATCTCATGCGCCGCATCGAAGAGAAGGTGCGCAAGGGACAAACTCATTCATTGCCCAAAGCGGGTCGCGAAGTGGAAGCGGCGCCTGCCGGAGGCGCCAAGGTCATCGATCTCATGTCGGTCCTGAAGCGCAGCCTGCGCCAGAACGGGTCTGCCGGCAGCGGCAGGTCGCCGGCCAGTTCCGCGCGCCGGCGCCGATCCGGGCGAGCATAACTTCGCCCTGCTTGTACGCTTCGACGGTGCAGCGCCGGGCACGCTGCCTGCTACACCGCTCCCACAACGGATTTCGCGGGAGCGGATGTGGGTATTCTGCAATTCCTGGGCATTGCGCTGATCGCCGTGTGGCTGGTGCTGTGGCTGGCCGTGAAGGTCACTTTCGCCGCCATCCACCTGTTGGCGGTTCTAGGGTTGGTGCTGCTGGTGGTGGGATTTCTGAAGGCGGTGTAGGCCACCATGGCGGCAGTCATCATCGCAGTCGCGCGCAATCACGAGGCGGCGCAGACGCTGCGCACCACTCTCGTCAGGGAAGGTTTCCCTACGGACCGCGTTGCGTTGGTCTCACCTGAGGAGCCGGGTCCGGTTGGACTGGTGCCCGGGACTCACCGCGAGCGGCGCTGGCAAGACTACTTTCGTCAGCTTCTCGATCGGGCGGACGAGGCCGACAGGGTCGCGGAGCTGGTGAGCTGGCTCAGACGCCAGGCCGCCGTGATCGCGGTGCAACCCCGTGGCCGGATCGAGACCGAGCACGCATTGCGGGTGCTGCGGGCCACTGATCCGCCCGCCCTGTTCGAACACGATCTGGACGAGCAGCTCCTCGAGCAAGCCGCATCTCCCGCAAAGATTCCCGTGGTCAGGAAACTCCTGCCCAAACCCTGATCGCGTGCCCCGGAGCTGATCGCGGCCGCCAGCGGCGCGTCATGGCGGTCGCACCATTGCATTTGAGGCGACCCGCACCGCAGTATCCGGATCTGCATTTGCGCTCGGAGAATCAGATCATGACGGACGCTCCGGCTCCCTCGCGCCGCCGAGAACGCGGACGCGCAGGCCGCTCGACAGGAGCATCTCTCGCACCCCTCCCCCGGCTCGTGAACCCGTGGGCGCCGCTTGAGATCCTGGACGCAGAGCAGATCGAGCGGATCGTCAACGCCGCCTTTCGCGTACTCGAGGAGTCGGGTCTTGAAATCCGCAGTTCGCCGGCCAGGGAAGTCTTCAAGCGGGGTGGCGCCGGCGTCGATGACACAACCCAGATGGTGCGTCTGGGGCGCGAGATCGTCGATGCCTGTCTGGCTACAGTGCCCGAGCGATTCGTCCTGCATGCCCGCAATGCCGGCCGCGACCTCCACGTAGGCGGTAACGTCGTCAATTTCGGCCCGGTCAACGGTGCTCCACACATCACTGACCGTGAAGGTGGGCGCCGGTATGGCGACATCGACGCGTTCCGCAGGATTCTGCAGATCACGCATACCCTTGGCGTACTCCATTGGCAGGGTGGCATCGTCGTCGAGCCGGTGGACGTACCGGTGGCCACGCGCCATCTGGCGGTGTATCAGGCCCACATCGAGTGTTCCGACATCGTCTGGGCCGCGCGCGGCATTGGGGGTGTGCAGGCACAGGATGCGATCGCCATGTCCGCGATCGAGCACGGCTGTTCGGTCGAGGATCTGGCGAAGCGCCCTACCCTCATGACCGTGACCAATGTCAATTCACCACGGCGCGTCGATGAGGAGATTCTGGACAACATCATGATCATGGCCCGCCATGGTCAATGTGTGGTGATTACTCCATTTACCCTGATGGGGGCCATGGCACCCGTGACGCTGGCGGGTGCCCTCGTGCAGCAGACCGCCGAGGCACTCGGCGTCGTTGCCCTGTGCCAGATGGTCCGCCCGGGCTCACCTTGTGTGCTGGGGGGATTCACTTCCAATGTTGACATGCGCACCGGCTCGCCTGCCTTCGGCACTCCTGAATATGTGAATGCCGTGATCGCGAGCGCCCAGATCGGGCGCCGACTCAAGTTGCCGGTGCGCACGAGCGCCGTGAACGCCTCGCCGGTCGTGGACGCGCAATCCACGTACGAGACCGCATTCTCCCTGCAAGCCGCGATTCTCAGTCACAGCCACCTGATCAATCATGCGGCGGGCTGGCTGGAGGGAGGCCTGTCCGCATCCCTCGAGAAGATCATCGTGGACGCGGAGATGCTGCGTAACTGGGCCGAGATGCTCAAGCCCATCAGCTTCAGCGATGACGATCTGGCGGTGGACGCCATCAAGGCAGTGGCCGCCGGGGGCCACTTCTTCGGCGAGTCGCACACCCTGGCGCGCTACGAATCCGCCTTCTACCGGCCGATCCTCTCGGACTGGTCCAATTTCGAGAGTTGGACCGAAGCGGGCAGTCGCAACGCCACCGAGCGTGCCACGGGCATCTGGAAGAAGATGTTGGCCGACTACGTGCCGCCGCCCCTGGATCAGGGCATCCGTGAGGCCATCGCCGAGTATGTGACGCGGCGCCAGTCCGAACTGAGCGCTTCGGGCTGACGGTACAGCATGACCCGGATCGCCAATGCCCGCATGTATGCCGTCACTCCGGAAGTGGAGGTGACCTGGCAGGAACTGCTGTCGAACGTCGCACGGGAGGCCGATGCGGAACTGGCCTACGTGCGTTATCCCGCGCCCGCGCCGCTCGAGGAATTCTGGTCTCGACCTGATCTCGGTGCGGTGTTCATGTGCGGCTACCCTGTCGCACTCAAGCTGGCCGCGGTGACACCGATAGCGTCGCCGATCCCACGTGCCGCCTGGGCTGGCGGCCGCGCAGTGTACCGGTCCGATCTGATCGTGCGTGAGGATTCATCCTATCGGACCCTCGCGGATACCTTCGGTGGCAGGGCCGGGTGGACGGTCTCCCACTCGCAATCGGGATTCAACGCCTTCCGTTACACGCTGCTCGGACACCGGACCGCGGACCGGCCATCGCTTTACCGCGAGATGAAGGGAAACCTGATCACCGCGCGCAATGTGCTCGACAGCGTTCGGGAGGGGCGGCTCGATATCGGGCCGCTCGATGCCTACTGGCACATGTTGATTGCACGTCATGCTCCGAACTTGACGAGCGGTGTACGGGTCTTGACCTCCACGCCACTGACACCGATGCCGCCGTTCGTGGCTGCCGCGGGCGCGCCGCCCGAACTCGTCAGGCGGCTGCGCGAATCCTTTCTCGGGGCCCGATCCCGAAGTTGGTTCAGTCGCTGCGCAGAGGTGCTGATGCTGGACGGTTTCGCCGCTGTCGATGCCGGCACGTTCGAGCCGTTGCTCGAGTGGGATCGCGCCGCGAAGCAGGCGGGATACGAACTGCCCGCCTGAGAACTCCCCTCAGCGGACGGGCTGAGGAACGCGCCCCATGGGATGGGCGAGCACATGGTGCGGCCGGAACAGGAAGCGCCGCGCCACCTCGAAATAGCTTGAATACACCAGACCGCCGTTGAGCGCGACCAGCCGCTCACGCTGCTCCCGGTAGCGCGCGCTGCACTGATACCAGGGGATCCCCGGCGACTCGTGGTGCAGCGAGTGCAGATTGTTGAACAGGAAGATCGGTCCGAGTATCCAGGAATTCTCGACGATCGCGATCCGCGCCGGCACATCCGCATTGGCGCGGTGCTCGGCGAACGAGCGGATCAGCTGGATGCTGTTGGCCGGTACGACCATCGTCAGAAAGTAGATCCACAGTGGAATGCCGCAGACCCCTTTCAGCCAGATGACCACCGGAATGCACAGCAGCAGATGCACGCTCCACGCATGCCGGATGCCGGGCTCACCGCGCCACGCGGCACGGGCCTCGCCACGCAGAAACAGCCAGATGCGCCAGAACGTGCCCACGAGGAGCCGCCCGGCAAGGGTCTGATCCACTCGCGCGATGAAGCGCGATACCGGCCCCAGTCGCGCGAGTTGCTCGGTCGTCCAGTAGTAGGACTCCGGATCGTCCACGGGGTCGGTCAGGCGCGCATCGATGTGATGCGCATGGTGGGTCTGCAGGTAACGATCGAACGGCATCCACAGACTCAGGGGCGGAAGCGCCAGCAGACGGTTGATGCTGCGCCAGCGGGTCGGATGCCCGTGGGTCATCTCATGCTGCAACGAGCTGTGCAGCGTGATGAAGAAAGCGGTCAGGGGTGCGGCGACGATCAGCGCGAGATGGGAATAGGCGAAAGTGATCGCCAGCCAGCCACCATATACGAATGCCAGCAGCGCAACGGTCGGTATCTCAATGGCCGGTCGCCGCGCGGTCTGCGCACTCCGGGGGACTATGGTGACGGACATTTGTGCCGGACGGGCTCCATCCAAACATGTTGGCTTGGATTCTATCTCAGGAACGCTCCGATTCGATGGGTCTTACGTCTCATTCATTGTGCGCGGCTGCCGCAGATCCGCCGCTCGAGCAGGGCCAGGGCGTCGTACAGGAGGATGGCCATCAGGCCGGTCACCAGGCCGCCTTCCAGCACGAAAGCGGTATTGTTTGACAGAAGACCGGCAATGATGACCTCCCCCAGCCCCTTTGCCGCCACGGTGGAACCGATCGTGGCGGTGCCGACGTTGATCACCAGCGATAGCCGCACCCCTTCGAGAATCAGTGGCATGGCGAGGGGCAGCTCCACATCGAGCAGGCGCTGCCGGCCGCTCATCCCCATCCCGCTGGCCGCCTCGAGCACTGCGGCGGGACAGGTCTGCAGCCCGACCACCGTATTCTCAAAAATAGGCAGCAATCCGTAGGCAAAAAGCGCGATCAGGGTGGGTTCCTCGCCGAAACCCACCAGGGGCACCGCGAGAGCCAGCACCGCCACCGGAGGAAAGGTCTGACCGATGTTCACCAGGGTCCGGGACAGAGGCAGAAACTCCCGCCCACCTGGACGGGTGACCAGTACCCCCAGCGAGACCGCCACCAGGGTACTCGCTGCTGCAGCGCAGCAAACCGTGCCCAGATGGGCCAGGGCCAGCATCAGCAGATTCCCCTGGTCGTAGATGGGAGGAGCCCCGTACTGGGTCAGCGGCGCAAAGACGGGAGCGAAGGACTGGGGAGCCACGAGAAACGCGACCAGCAGGGCGAAAGCGCCCAGCCGCAGCACCCAGGCCGTAACCGACATCAGGCGGGCCTGCCGCGGGCCAGTATCCCCGCGATCGTGACATGGCCGGTTCGATTGCCCTGAGGGTCGACCACCGTAGCGGATTCAGCTCCGCGCCAGAGCAGTTCGGAGAGCACATCCCGCAGCGTGTCGGTCGCCGCCACGGTTGGCCCATCCGATGCGCCTGCAACCGCCACCTCCCCCGCCGTGATCAGAGACAACAACTTCATGGCACGGTCTGCCACACCTGTCATGCGTGCCACCAGCGGATCCGCGGGCTGCGTGAGAAGCGCGGCCGGGCGCCCGTGCTGCAGAAGCCGGCCCTGACTCATGACGGCCACGCGATCGCCCAACCGGAACGCCTCGTCGATATCGTGCGTCACCAGCACGACCGTGGTGCCAAAGCGGCGCTGGATGTCCAGCAGATCGTCCTGGGCCTTGGAGCGGATGATTGGATCGAGCGCACCGAAGGGCTCGTCCATCAACAGGACCTCGGGTTCGGCGGCGAGCGCGCGGGCCACACCGACGCGCTGTTGCTGGCCGCCGGAAAGCTGGTGCGGCAGTTTACCGGCGTACGCTTCCGGGTCGAGCTGGAAGATCGTCAGCAGTTCGCGAACCCGCGCATCGGTCCTGGAGGTCTCCCAACCCAGCAGGCGCGGCACCGTGGCGATGTTCTCCGCGACCGTCCGATGCGGAAACAGCCCGTGGCTCTGGATCGCGTAACCGATCCGACGCCGCACCAGGTAGGCCGGCTCCCGGGCCGTATCGTTGCCGCCGATCAGCACGCGCCCGCAGGTAGGTTCCACCAGGCGGTTGATCATCCGCAGCAGGGTTGATTTGCCGGAGCCGGAGGTTCCGACGATCACGGTGATTGAACCACGCTCGACCGTCAGTGACACGTCGTCGACCACAGTGGTGTCACCGTAGCGCTTGGTGAGATTTTCGAGGGTAATCATCGTTTCGCCCTGTCCAGTACTTCCACCAACGCATCGAGCAGCACCGCCGCACAGAAGGCCAATGCCACGGTCGGGATCGCTCCGAGCAGCACCAGATCGGTGGCGGTCTGGCCGATCCCCTGGAACACGAAGGCGCCGAGACCACCGCCGCCGATCAGGGCCGCAATGGTGGCCAGCCCGATGTTCTGCACGAGCACGATGCGGATGCCGGTCAGGATGACCGGCAATGCCAGCACGATCTCGACGGCGCTCAATACCTGCCAGTCCGTCATGCCCATGCCGCGCGCCGCCTCGACGGTTTCCGGCGCGACGCGCCGCAATCCGGCCACGGTGTTGGCGACGATGGGCAGCAGCGAATACAGGAACAGCGCAATGACGGCGGGCGCCGCGCCGATGCCTGAAATGCCTAGTCGCGCAGCTGCAGGCACGGCGGACGCCAGTGCTCCGAGCGGGACCATCAGGATGCCGAACAGCGCGATCGAGGGGATGGTCTGCACCATGTTGAGTGTGCCCAGCACTGCTGGCCGCAGACGCGGAAGGCGGTGACAGAGCACCCCAAGCGGAAGAGCGATCACGACAGCGGCACCGAGAGAGCCCAGGGCCAATGCGATGTGACGGCGGACTTCGTGCGCAAAGCGGTCAGCGTTGACCGCGTACTCGCGCATGATCGACAGGTTATCCAGTGCCCCATGCGCCAGGGCGAATATCGTCGTGCCTACGAATACGACCAGGAGCGCCACCCGCGCGGCAGGCGACAGGCGCATGCGCGCCACTGCGTCCGTGAACATCAGTCCCAGGCCCAGCAGCGACAGCCAGCACGCGGCCCCCGGTGAAATCCGTACGACCTTGTTGCCCAAGGGAGTCAGGGCATCGGCGCAGGCGCCCGCCGCGACCCACACCAACACGATGCCGGCGGCTGCGGCGGCACACCGCAGGCGCGCGCCGCGGACGGCGACAGCCACTGCGCCAATCAGCGCCATGGCGGCATAGAAGCCGATGGCCGCCCACGACGGCAGAATCTGCAGTAACCCGCGCGGATCGCCGGGGACAATGCGATTGATCTTGAAGATCACGAAGGGCGTGAGCGCCAGGGCTGCAGCCACCGCGAGCACAAGCAGGCTACCTAGCCGGTCGATACGCTCGTATCCACGCATCAGTGCAATAGACCGCGCTTCTGCAGATAATCCATCGCTACTGCCTGAGCGGACTCGCCGTCGATCTGCACGCGGGCATTGAGCTGCCGAAGGATGTCGGCGTCGAAACTCTCCATCAGCGGTTTCACGATGGCCGCGATCTGCGGGTGAGCCTGCAGCACCGCCGCGCGGATCATCGGAACCGGGGCATAGATGGGCTGATCGTGCCGGTCATCCGCCAGGATCTGCAGATTCGCCGCGGCAATTCCACCGTCCGTGCCATAGACCATCGCGGTGTTGGTGCCGTTGGTGCCCGCCGCAGCCGCGCGAATCGTGGCGGAGGTCTCTCCACCGGCCAGCACGATGAGCTGGTCCGAGCGCATCGTGAAGCCGTAGGTGCGTTCGAGCGAGCGCAGCGCGCCGGCATTGGCGAACTCGGCCGAGCACGCCAGCACGACCTCACCGCCCGCGCCCACCCAGCGCGCGAAGTCGCTCATGTTCTGTAATTTGTTCGCGACCGACACATCGCGGCGTACCGCGAGCGCCCAGGCGTTGCTCGCATTGGCAGGCGTGAGCCAGACGATGTGGTTCGCCTCCAGGTCCAGCCGCGAACCCAGCTCGTAGCCGCGGCGCAGATCCCTCCAGGCCGGATCCTCGGTCCGGTTGAAAAAGAAACCGGCGTTGCCGGTGTACTCGACGTACAGATCGATTTCCCCGGACAGCAACGCCTTGCGCACCACCGGTGTGGCCCCGAGGGTCATGCGGTCCACCGTGGGGATACCCCGCGCGTCCAGCAGCAGCCGGATCATGTGCCCCAGCATCGCCGATTCACTCGAGAGCTTCGAGGAAACGACCACGGCGGCACGCAGCGGACCGCTGGCGCAGATCGCCAGCAGCACGGCCACGAACAGGCTCTTCCTGATGATGCGGTGTCTCCCGGCACCCGGAGCGGTCTTCCCCCGGGGCGGATCATGCCGCTGAAGGTGTCCGGCGCGCTACGTTATGATGACAGGCGGCCATGATCATTGGCCAGCGCCACGGGTCGGCCCGGCACCAGCGGCGCGCTGCGAGGGTTCGCCGCGGCGGAGACTCACCTGAATGAAGGACTCCACGAGAGTCGTGATCATCGGCGGTGGCGTGGTCGGCGCCAGCGTTCTCTATCATCTGGCGAAGATCGGCTGGTCGGACGCCGTGCTTCTCGAGAAGAGCGAGCTTACGGCCGGATCGACCTGGCACGCCGCCGGTGGCATGCACACGTTCAACGGCGAGGCCAACATCTCGCGACTGCAGAAATACACCATCGATCTGTATCGTGAGATCGAAGCGCTCTCGGGCCAGTCCTGCGGCCTGCATCCCAATGGGGGCCTGATGCTGGCCGCGAGCCAGGGTGAGCTCGACAGCCTGAAACTGATCTGCTCGCGAGCCCGCTATCTCGGCATGGAGACCGAGATGATCACCCTCGAGGAGGCACAGCGGCTCAATCCCCTCATCGACACGAGTTACTTCATCGGGGCGCTGTGGCGAGCCGATGGCGGTCACTGCGATCCTTCCGGGACGACGCATGCCTATGCGAAGGCCGCGCGTCAGCTTGGCGCATCGGTGGAGCGCCACACGCGGGTGCTGTCGCTCGAACAGCGGGGTGATGGTTCGTGGAACGTCATCACCGACAAAGGCACGGTTCACGCGGAACACGTGGTCAACTGCGGTGGATTGTGGGCTCGCGAGATCGGTCACATGGTGGGTATCGAGCTGCCCGTACTTGCCATGGAACACCACTACCTGCTGACCGAGGACATTCCCGAACTCGCGGGTCGCGAGAGGGAGATCGTCAATACCACCGACTACGCCGGCGAGATCTACATGCGCCAGGAGCGCGGTGGCGCGCTCATCGGGACCTACGAGCCCCACGGTATCGTCTGGTCGCCGCTGAAGACGCCCGATGATTTCTCCATGCAGCTGCTGGCCGAGGACTTCGAGCGGCTTGCGCCCTACTTCGAAGTGGGCTTCCGGCATTTTCCTGCGCTCGGACGCGCGGGGATCCGTAAGGCCGTGAATGGTCCTTTCACGTTCGCGCCCGACGGCAATCCGCTCGTCGGTCCGGTTCGCGGCCTGCGCAACTTCTGGGTCGCGTGCGCCGTCATGGCGGGATTCAGTCAGGGCGGCGGCATCGGCCTGGTGCTGTCGCGCTGGATGGCGGAGAACGATCCGGGCCAGGACATCCTGTCCATGGACGTGGCGCGTTTCGGGGCATTCGCCACACCCAGGTACACCTCCATCAAGGTTCCCGAAAACTACTCGCGCCGGTTCCGGCTTGCCTATCCCAACGAGGAACTGCCTGCCGCACGCCCGGTGCGGCGCTCGGCGCTGTACGACAAGCTCAAGGCCGCCGGCGCGGTGATGGGCGCCAACTTCGGGCTGGAACACGCACTGTGGTTCGCACCACCCGGCGTACCCCCGACGGAGACTCCCACTTACCGACGCTCGGAGGCATTTCCACACGTACGCGCTGAATGTCGTGCGGTGCGAAGCACCGTCGGCCTGTACGAAACCACCAACTACGGTAAGTATGAGGTCACCGGACGCGGCGCGCGCGCCTGGCTCGACCGTGTGTTCGCCTCACGCATTCCGCGTCCAGGCCGCATCGGACTGGCTCCGATGTTGAATCCGGCCGGCCGCATCGTGGGCGACCTGTCGATCGCGTGCCTGCAGGAGGATCGGTACCTGATCATGGGATCGGGTTTCGCGGAGGAGTTTCACTTACGCTGGTTCTGGGCTTCCGACCCGCCGCCCGACGTGTTCGTGCGCTCCGCCGCCTCCACGCTCGGTGGCCTATCCATCGCGGGTCCGAGGTCGCGGGAACTCGTGCAGCGGCTCGTGCGCACCGATCTCTCGGCCGCATCGTTCAAGCTGTTCCAGGTTCGGGAGACCGCGGTGGGTTATGCGCCGGCCGTACTGATGCGGGCGGGATTCACGGGCGAGCTGGGTTACGAGATCTGGACCACGCCGGACTACCTGCTGAGCCTCTACGAAGATCTGTGGGAGGCGGGCCGCGATCTGGGCCTGACTCACTTCGGCGGCCGCGCCCTGTCCTCGCTGCGTCTGGAGAAGGGCTACGGCTCTTTCAACAAGGACTTCCGTCCGGATTACACCCCCGGGGAGACCGGACTCGACCGGTTCGTGGACTTCGACAAGGCGGAGTTCACCGGCCGGGCGGCCGCGCTCCGGGAGCGGCAGTCAGGGCCGAAACGCCGCTTCATCGTGATGGAGATCCAGGATGCCGCCGCGGACGTGATCGGCTACGAATCCATCATGAAGGACGGCCAGGCGGTCGGTTACGTGACCTCGGGTGCCTACGGCCATTGCGTTGAACGCAGTCTCGCGGCCGGCTATGTTCCAGCGGCACTGGCTCGCGATGGCGCGCGCTTCGAAATCGACATCCTGGGCGAAATGCGCACCGCCATCGCGAGATTCCAGCCGCTCTACGATCCACATGGTGAGCGTCTGCGCAGCTAGACGATGCTGGAGAGCGCTGCGCGGATCGCCGCTGCGACCTCGTAAGGGGCCACCACCACCGCGGACATGACGGCGGCACCGATGGCCGCCAGGCTTCGGGACAGGATCAGGGCTCGCATGACTTTCTCCTCGCTGTCTTGCGGCGTCCGGCGGGTTGCCGAGCGCGTGGGCGCACTTTCGCCTTGGCCGCCCCCTGCAGCAAACCGAAAAACTGAAGTGCGCTTAAGAGAAAGTTTCCCGGGTTCGCCCCGAGTCGTCGGGCCGCCGGCCGCGCCGGCCAGAACCTAACGTCCGGTGCGAAACTGAGTCCACACACGAGTACGCATGCGGACGTAGGCCTCGCTTTTTGCCAGCTCCGGGATCAGACGCCCTGCCCGTTCGTCAGCCGGAAGGATCGCGGTGTTGGCCAGCTCCGGCCGCATGAGCGGCTGAGCCGCTGCGTTGGCATTTGGGAAGTGGATGGCATTGCTGTTCTCGGCAGCGACCGCAGGTTCCATCAGGAAATCGATGAAGCGGTGCGCGTTGCCCGGATGCGGCGCATCCACGGGAATGGCCGCCACGTCGAACCAGATCACAGCACCTTCGCGCGGCAGGCTGTAGCGGACCGTGACACCGTTGGCGGCGATCCTGGCGCGCTCCTGCGCCTGCATCGCATCCCCGTTGCTCGCAATGATCACACACAGCTCGCCACTGGAGAGGTCGTCCACCAGCGAGCCGCTGCTGATCTTCCTGATGTAGGGTCGGACGGCCATCAGCGCCTGTTGTGCGCGCTCCAGCTTGCTCGTGTCCTCGCTGTTGGGAGGCTCACCGAGCCAGGCGAGCACGCTCGGTACGATCACACCGGGCGATTCGTACAGTCCGATGCCGCAATCGGTGAAGTGAGCCGCCACGGCCGGATCGAACAGCAAGGCCCAGCTGTCCACGGGGGCATTGGCCATGCGCGCGCGGACCTTGGCCTCGTCATAGGCAATACCCGTGATTCCCCAGGTATAGGGGACGGCGTGAACGTTACCGGGATCGTGCGCGGCGAGCCGCTGCAGCATCGCCGGATCCAGATTCGAGCGGTGCGGCAGCAGCGAAGGGTCCAGCGCCCGGAAGGCCCGCGCGGCGATCAGACTTTCCAGATAGGCCCCGGAGGGAAATACCACGTCGTAACCGGAATGCCCCACCAGCAGTCGCGCCGCCATCGCATCGTTCGAGTTGAAGACGTTGTAGTGCACGCGAATGCCATACCGCGCCTCGAACTTCTGCACCACCTCGGGCTTGATGTAGTCGTACCAGTTGTAGACGTTGAGGACCTTCTCCTCCGGGGCCGGCGGCTGCCGGCGCTGCTGACAGGCCGCCAGTGCCAGGCACAGAACGCCGGTCAAGGCGGCGATACGCCACCGGGAGTGTCCGCAGCCAGCTGAATTCGCGTTCATTGCCGCGAAGCTTACAATGGACGCCATGGTCTCCGTGATCCCTTCCGGACCGAATCCGAGCGGCATCCCGACGCTCGACATCGACCCCTTCGAGGAGTCCTTCCTCGAGGATCCCTATCCGGTACACGCGCGGCTCAGGGACCTGGCGCCCGTGGCATGGCTGCCTCGCTATGGAGTGACCGCCATTGCGCGCTATGAGGAAGTGCGCAAGGTGCTGCGCGACTGGCAGACTTTCTCTTCGGCTCGCGGTGTCGGTCTCGCCGATCTGGCGCACCAGGCGCGCTTCCGCCTGCCCAGCCTGCTGCTGGAGGCCGACCCGCCTGCTCACGATCGCGCCCGGCGCGTCATGAACAAGGCGCTCTCCAACACCGTGATCGAACGGCTGCGCGAGCGGTTCCTGGCCGTGGCCGTAGCACTCGTGACGGACCTTCTGGCACGCGGGGAATGCGACGGGATTGCCGACATCGCCGAAGCCTATCCGCTGCAGGTGTTTCCGGATGCGATCGGCATGAAACGCGAGGGCCGGCACAACCTGCTGCCCTACGGCGACATGGTGTTCAATTCGTTCGGTCCCGAGAACCAGCGTTTCAGAGACTCCGCGCCGCGTGCAGAGACCGCCTTTCCGTGGGTCAAGGAACAGGCGCTGCGCGAGAACCTGACTGCCGACGGCTTCGGCATGATCGTCTACCATTGCGTCGATGCCGGTGAGCTCAGCGAAGAGGACGGCGGTGTGCTCGTGCGCGCGATGCTGACCGCAGGCGTGGACACCACCGTGAACGCGATAGGCGCAGCTCTCTATTGCCTGTGCCGTTGGCCGGACCAGTGGAACCAGTTGCGCTCGCATCCGGACCTTGCACGGGGAGCATTCGAGGAGGCCGTTCGCCTGGAATCTCCGGTCCAGACGTTCTTTCGGACCACGACACGCCCCTGCACTGTCTCAGACCACGAGCTCCCGGCAGGCCAGAAGGTCCTCATGTTCCTCGCCGCGGCAAACCGTGATCCGAGGCGCTGGCAGAACCCCGACGACTACGACATCACGCGTGCGACGGGCGGACATCTTGGATTCGGGTTTGGCATCCACGCGTGTGTCGGCCAGTTGCTCGCGCGCCTGGAGGGTGAGGCCGTGTTGCGGGCGCTCGCCTTGCGCGTGAGCCGTATCGAAGTCGCCGGGCCGCCCGTCCGCCGCTACAACAACACGTTGCGCGGTCTGAGTTCCCTGCCGTTACGGCTGCATTCGGGGTAGGATGCGCGAAGGAGGCTCCGAGATGAACCGCGGAACTGTTCCGTTCCTGGCAATGCTGGCCACTGCGGTACTGGCGTTTACGACGCTGGCGGAGGCGGATACGCAGTCTCCCTCGACCGGCGCCTGGCAATTCCTGCGCCCGCAGCTGTACGGCGAACGCGACATCGGTGAAGTGGGCGATCAGCTCATGAGCATCGAAGCCCCGGCCAGTACACCGGACCCCTCCGCCACTCCAGTGGTGCTGCGCTTCGGACCGCAGATGGCGGGCCACGTCAAACAGGTTCGGGTCATCATCGACAACAATCCCTCGCCACTGGCGACCACGATGAATCTCACGCACGCTGCACCGGTGGATGAGATCGACCTGCGCGTGCGCATCGACCGCTTCACCTCGGTTCGAGCGATCGCGGAGACCGACGACGGTCACCTCGAGATGCGCAGCACCTGGGTCAACGCCAGCGGTGGCTGCTCCGCCCCGCCCAGTGCCGTGCAGGGTGGCACTCTGGGTGAGATCCGCTTTCGGCCCACAGGCGACCGGGCGATGCAGATCAGCATCCGGCATCCCAACAACTCGGGTTTTCAGATCGATCCGCGCAGCGGCGATTCCATACCGCCCCACTACATCTCGCACGTGCGCCTGCTGGCCGACGGCAAGGTGGTGATGGAGGCGGAAACCGGAATCTCATTCAGCGAGAACCCGACACTGCGCATCGGCACGAGTCAGCCACTGAATCCTCCCTTGACGTTCGAAGCCACCGACGAACCGACGCAGGCGCATTTCTCCGCGACCTGGAAGGCCGGTGCGGACACCTCTGCCCGCTAGAGCCCTGAGCTCGCGAGCGCGCGCGGCCGCCTGGCTGCTCGCCCGCCCGGGTCTGCTCGCGGGCTCGGGTCTGCTCGCGACAGCCTGGGTGCTCGCGGCACCGGGTCTGCTTCAGGCCGCGCCCTCTGCTGCGGATTCATTCAGGGTCACGGAAGTTGCCCCCGGTGATTTCGTGCATATCGGTCGCCAGCTCGCCCTGGACGCGCCCGGACACGATGACATCGCCAACATCGGCTTCATCGTCGGTCAGAAGTGCGTCGCCGTGGTCGATACCGGCGGATCCACACGGATCGGCCGGGCCCTGCTGGCGCAGATCAGGCAGCACACGAAAAAACCCATTTGTTACGTCATCAATACTCACGTGCACGTCGATCACGTCCTCGGCAATGCGGCTTTCGTGAACGGATCGGCTCGGTTCGTGGGTCACGAGTCACTCTCCGCCGCACTCGAGCGCAGCCGTTCACTGTTCCTGGAGAGCTATTCCGGCGATCTGGATCCACCGGCCAGCGCAGCGCAGATCGTGGGTCCCCAGATCAAGGTGGCCGAAGGCAGCAGCCTGGAAGTGGATCTGGGCAGACGGAGGTTGCGCCTGCAGGCCTGGCCGCGGGCGCACACGGATTGCGACCTCACGGTTTACGACGAGGTCACCAATACGCTCTGGGCCGCAGACCTGCTGTTCATACGTCGCACGCCAGCCATCGATGGCAGCGTCAAAGGCTGGCTGACCGTGCTCGACGAACTGGTGAAACTGCCAGCCACGCGCGTCATTCCGGGTCACGGTGAGGTGCAGCAGAATCTGCCGGAGGCCGTAGCGCCCGAACGGCGCTACTTCGAGAACCTGATCGCCGAGGTGCGTGCAGGCATTGCCGGGGGCAAACCGCTTCAGGAGGCCATCAGCACGGCGGACGCCTCAAACAGCAACGACTGGCTGCTTTGGGACGCCACTCATCCGCATAACGTGGCTCGCGTGTATCAGGAACTCGAGTGGGAATGATGCGCAGGCGAGATTTCCTCCGAGCCGGTCTCACGCTGGCAGCCACGTGGCGAAC
>Ga0335069_10003836_pt1 | contig 22521 bp, 23 predicted proteins | sample Lox_Sample_11_FD_206714 | JGI IMG/M metagenome (GOLD analysis project Ga0335069, IMG submission 206714) | Soil microbial communities from Loxahatchee National Wildlife Refuge, Florida, United States - Lox_Sample_1.1 | ecosystem: Environmental > Terrestrial > Soil > Wetlands | place: USA... | reverse complement strand
CCGTCCGAAAGATAACAGATCCGGTCGTTCGCATCCGATTCCCAGAACCAGTCGTTGGACGCCTCCGCCCAATCCGCCATGCGCGCGCGCGCAGCCTCCGCTGCCGCCTGGGCATCCTTCAGCTCGGTCAGATCGGAATGAATGCCCACCGTGCCGCCGTCGCGGGTCCGGCGTTCCGAGACGCGGATCCACCGATCGGCGCTTCTCTGCAGCATGGGCGCGCCGGGATTGCGATGCGCCTGCAGCCGCCGCTCGACAAACGCTTCCACCTGGTCTGGCGGCACCGCGAGCTCGCCGACCCGGATCGCCGCCCGCAGCACCTCCTCGAACGTGATCCCTTCCTTGGATGACAGAGGATTCTGCGTGCGCAACTCGGTGAAGCGCTGGTTGCACATCACGAACCGGTCCGCCGAGTCATAGAGCACGAACCCGTCGGCCAGTGCATCGACCGCGTCCTGGAGAAGAGCCGCCTGGCTGCGCGCCTTCTCTTCGCTCGCCCGCAATGCGAGGTCGGCGGTCGCCACCTGCATGAACAGCCTGCGCACGAATATGAGCAGGATGAGAATCGCCACGAGTCCGGCGCCGGCCACACCGCCGACAAGGATCGTTTCCCGCCGCCAGTCGGCCAGGACCACCGAGCGGCTGATCGACGGGTTTACGATCAGCGGATACCCCGTCACCGCGCGCGGCGCGTAAAAGCGCGGCTCTGTGTCGAAATTTCCGGTCAGCTCGAACGGCTCCCCGGCCGTCCACATCTGACCGCGAAAAATGGGGCCGTCACCGAAATACGTCCCGATCGCAGTAGCACTCTCCGGGTAGCGGGCCAGCACGGTCCCGTCCGAGCGAAGGAGCGTGATCGCCATGCCGGCGGTCGCGGTGGCACCCTTGTAGACCGCCTCGAAATAGCTCGGATCGAGGCCGACATTGAGAATCCCGGCAAGCGAGCCGTCCGGCCAGGTGATGCGCCGGCTCACCAGAATCAGCCATTCGCCGCCGGCGCGCGCTTGCACAGGCTTGTCGATCCGATCTTCGCTCGTCGGATTGTCGCGAAGCGCGGTGAACCACTCGCGATCGCTGAGATCGATATCGGGAACGGGGAACTCGCGCGACGAGACGATCGTGTGTCCGTCGGGACCCACGAACGTGACCTGCTTGATCTGCGGCGCGCCCGCGATCTTCTCGCGGAACATCAGGTGGACCGCGCGGCTGTCCATGCGGCCGCTGAAGTCCAGGACCTTCAGTCGCTGGTCGATCGCATCGAGAATAAGGTCCGCACTTTGAAACGTCCTCGCCGTCTGCTCCACCAGCACGGCACCGAGATTGGTGAGGTCGTGCTTGGTGTCGGCGATCGTCGTTCGCTGCAGATGCCAGATGAATGCGCCGGCGAGAGCCGCGATCGCGACCATGACGAGACCGCAGAACAGCAGCAGCAGACGACGCGGGTCGAGGCGCCCACCGGGAATGCGCGCAACCTGCGTCGTCGCGCCCGCCAGCGCGGTCGCGGAATCCGGTGCCAGTTCATGCATGGCGTCTAACGGCCCCGTGGCCGATCCTGGCGCTCCCCCGTCTGTTCCCTGACCCCTACCGGAGATTCGTTAATTAAGCGATAAGGCCATAGCTGTAAGCTACTGGCAAACCATACCAAAATGCTGCTTTGTTTAGTAGAGGTGCTGGCCTCCGGTAACGAATATTTCGGATCCGGTCACATAACCGAAATCCGGCTCGCACAGGCGGAAGATGACCGCGGCGACCTCCTCGGATGTGCCCATCCTCTGCATGGGAATGCGCGTGATCAGCGGCTCGTATTCGGCGCCGATCATCTCGGTTTCGATCTCGCCCGGCGCCACCGCATTGACCCGGACGCCGAGCGCCGCCAATTCGACCGCCATCTCCCGCGTCAGCGCTGACAGCGCCGCCTTCGAGGTGGAATAGGCCGATCCGGCAAACGGATGGCTCGAATGGCCGGCGATCGATGTCACGTTGACGACGGCACCTTTGCCTCGACCAAGCGAGCCCGCGAACCCACGGACCAACTCCAGGGCGGCGAACACGTTCAATTCGAACACGGATCTCCACTCGGTGATCTCTCCGTTCAGCACCCCCAGGCGCTCGCGGTAGGGCGTCTTGGGCGATACCCCGGCATTGTTCACGAGCGCATGCAGCGGCGCCCCGCCGAGCTTGGCCTCCACCTGTTCAATGAACCGGACGCGCTCGCCCGGTTGCGCCAGATCCACCGTGAAGTGGTCGCTCCAATTCGGATCGCGGCGACACTCGGCGGGCACCCCCTCGCGCGAGCAGGTGAAGATGCGCCACCCGGCGTCGCTGAACCGCTTGACGGTCGCATGCCCGATACCCCGGCTGGCCCCGGTCAGTACAAGTGTTTTGCGGTCGGGCATGGCGGGACCGTCCCAGCCGTCAGTGCGCCATCAGGACCGGCAACGTCGTCCGCGTCAGAACGTGCTTGGTCACGCTTCCGTAGATGAGTTGCCGAAGCCGGCTCTGCGTATAGGCACCCATCACCAGCAGCCCCGCACCTTCCCGCTTCGTCCAGGCCAAGAGCTCGCTTCCCGCCGTCGGCGTGATCTGAAGCGGATCGCGCATCTGGGCGCGCACGCCGTGCCATGCCAGATATTCCAGGAGCGAGTCCGTTTCCGTGGGCTTTCCCCCGGGGCTCGATGCCACGACGATGACCTGTTCGGCCGCCCCGAGCAGCGGCAGCGCAGATGAGACGGCGTGCGCCGCCTCGGCACTGCCGGTCCAGAAGATCAGGGCCGGCGTACCCACGATGGAAGACTGTAGCGGACCCGGCGGCGCCACGATCACAGGCTTGCCCGTATCGAACAAGGCGGTCTCGAACACGACGATCGACGCGCCGGAATCGTCTGCCGGCGGGCGTCCCACGATGATGAGATCGGAGACGCGCCCGTAGCGCGCGATGCATTCCTCTTCCGTGCCGGTCTCTTCGCGCCAGGCGACGGTCGCACTGGCTTCGCTGCCGGGTCGCGGCGCGACGATAAGTCCGCTGGTGGCGCGCCACGCATCGAACGTCATCTTGGCTTTTCCGCTGCGAGTACCGGAGTCGCGCTCGGCTGCGGCCATGATCTGTTCGATGAGAACACCCGACGCGCCCTCTCCCAGGAACGGTATGGCATCCCGCGGATCGCCTTTCACATGCAGCGCATCGACATGCGCATTGAATCGGTGCGCCAGCGCCGCGGCAATGCCAAGCGCCGCATTATCGGTGTCCTGGCCCGTCACCGCAGCCAGAATGACCTTCAGTGCCATATCGGCCTCCTCTGCCCTGTTCTCAACCTCCTCGTTCGTCGCGAGGATGATTGGCCGCTGTTACGGCGGTAGGCAACTGTAGCTCCGAGGCGCAAAACGGTCCAGGTGACGTAAGATGGTCGCCTAGCCGGCCGCAAACGTCCGCCGCGCTTCCTCGATGCCGGCCGGGTCCTGGTGGATGATGACCTCGGCATTCGGAAACTCATTCAGAATGCTCCGCTCGACATCGTCCGCGATCTCATGCGAGCGCTGCAGCGTCATACCGCCATCCATTTCCAGGTGGATCTGGATGAAGACGTCCAAGCCCGAGGATCGGGTGCGCAAATCATGCACCGCGCGGATTTCGGGATGGCGCAGGGCGATATCGCGGATCCGTGTCCGGTCGCGGTCGGGCAACTCGCGGTCCATCAGCCGGTCGAGCGCTGCCTGGACGATGTTCCAGGCGCTGTACAGGATGTATCCGGCGATCGCCAGGCCGAACAGCGGGTCCAGCGCCGGCATACCGAACTGTTTCGACAAGAACAGCGACACGATCACGCTGACGTTCAGGACCACGTCGCTTCGATAGTGGATCGCGTCGGCGCTGATGGCGACCGATCCGCTCAGCTTGATCACGTGCCGCTGAAAGGCGACCAGCAGCAGTGTCACCACGATCGACGCCGCCATGACGACAATGCCGACCTCGCCGTTCACAACCGGCTGCGGCTGGGCCAGCCGATGTAGCGCCTCCAATCCCAGCAACACGGCCGAGCCGGTGATAAAGGCCGCCTGGGCGAGCCCCGCCAGGGACTCCGCCTTGCCATGGCCGAACCGATGCTCCCGGTCCGCCGGCGTCAAAGCGTGGCGTACGGCGAGCCAGTTGATCGCCGACGCCGCGAGATCGAGAAGCGAGTCGAGCATGCTCGACATTACGCTCACGGAGTCGGTGACCACCCACGCCACGGCCTTGGCAACGATCAGAACGATCGCCACCGCCATGGCGGCACGGGTGGCGGCCCTCATCAGCCGCGCATGCGCCGGTTCGCCGGAGTGGGTGCCGGAAGTCTCGTGCGGCGAATTTGAAGCGGTCATGGATAGAGTTTGTCTGTCCGCCACCCGCCGCGGTCGCGCGTGTACACGAGCCGGTCGTGCAGCCGGAACGGGCGATCCTGCCAAAACTCGATCCGCTCCGGCTTGACGCGATAGCCGGACCAGAACGCAGGGCGTGGAACGCTCCCGAGCCCGAATTTCGCGGTATATTCCGCCACCCGCCTCTCGAGCGCGAAGCGGCTCTCGAGCGCCCGGGACTGCCGCGAGGCCCAGGCGCCGATCTGGGCGCCGCGCGGGCGGCTGGCGAAGTAGGCATCGGCGTCTGCGTCCGAAACCCCGGTGACCGTGCCCTCGATCCGCACCTGGCGGCGCAGCGACTTCCAATGGAACAAAAGCGACGCCCTTGGATTGGCCGCCAGGTCGGCCGCCTTTTGACTTTCGAGATTCGTATAGAAGACGAATCCCTGCTCATCGACGCCCTTGAGCAGCACCATACGCGCGGAGGGCTGCCCGTCGGCGCCGACGGTGGCGAGCGCCATGGCCGTCGGATCGTTCGGCTCCCGCTGGGTTGCTTCCGCGAGCCATTCGCGAAACAGCACGAGCGGATCCGTGTCCGGGGCGCTCGATCTGTCCAACTGCGGCGGTGCTGGATCCGACATCTTGAGGTTTCCGTCGTGCAATAGCATATGCGAGGGCGGCCGGCGCATTATAGCAAGCCAATCGCGGCCGATAGAGGCCCCCCACGGCGCCCACGCGTTTTAGAGGCACACACCGCTCCCCGGAACATGTAAAATCCGATTATGCGTGATCCCTATGAAGTCCTCGGCGTGCGCCGGGACGCGAGCGCCGACGACATCAAAAAGGCGTACCGACAGCTCGCCAAAAAGCTCCACCCCGACCTGAACCCCGGCAATGCCAAGGCGGCGGCACAGTTCAAGGACGTCTCGGCGGCCTACGACCTGCTCTCCGACGCCGACAAGCGCGCCCGCTTCGATCGCGGCGAGATCGACGCAAGCGGTGCCGAAACGCGCCCTCGGTCGTCGTATCGGAGCTACGCGGAGAGCCCCGGCGGCGCGAAATACGGCGCCGGCGCCGGCTTCGATCCGGGTGACATTTTCGAGGACCTGTTCGGCCGCAGCCGGGGCTGGGGCCGCAGCAGCATCAAGACGCGGGGCGCCGACGTCTCGTACGAGTTGACGGTCGACTTCATCGAGGCAGCCAACGGGGCCAAGAAGCGTCTCACCCTCCCCGACGGCCGCACCCTCGACGTGACGATCCCGGCCGGGGCCGAGGATGGTCAACAGCTCCGGCTTCGGGGACAAGGCACAGCCGGGCTGGGCGGCGGCCCCTCGGGCGACGCGTATATCGAAATTCACGTCGCCGATCATCCGCTGTTCAAGCGCAAAGACGCGGATATCCATGTTGAGCTGCCGGTCACCCTCACGGAAGCCGTGCTCGGCGGCAAGATCACGGTGCCAACCATCGACGGACCGGTGACCATGACCGTGCCCAAAGGCTCGAACACCGGGAGCACGTTGCGGCTGCGCGGCAAGGGCGTGCCGGCCAAAAAAGGGGGGCCGCGCGGCGATCAGTACGTTCACCTGCAGGTCGTACTGCCCGACCCGGCCGATCCGGCCGTCGAGAAATTCGTCGGCGAGTGGAAGCGCGACTACGACGTGCGCGGCAAGCTCGGCCTTCCCAAGTAGCAGGAGCGCGGCGATGAAGACGCTGATCGAGGTCCTCGCCGAATTCGATCTGTCGCGCGAGGAGCTGCTGTTGTGGATCGAGCGCCGTTGGGTTCTGCCGCTGGCCCAGGGAAATGACTACGTGTTCGGCGAGGCGGATGTCGCGCGGCTGCAGATGATCGTCGAGTTGCACCGGGATCTCGCCATCGACGACGAGGCGATGTCGGTCGTGCTCGACCTCCTCGACAAGCTCTATGGGCTGCGCCGGCAGATGCGCGACCTCCTCGCGGCGGTGGATGAGCTCCCCGAGGCGCATCGTGAAAAGCTGCTGAGCCGGATCGGCCGCGTTCAGGATCAAAGGGACGAGTAACGCCCTTCCGCTGGGCGCGATTTGTAAAGGCGCCGCTTTCGTGTAGGATGCCCCAAGTTTCACAGGCGGCCCCGATTTTCCAGCAGGAGCATGGACTTAGCATGACCGACCCTCGCCCTCTGATGGCCGGCAAACGAGGCCTCGTCATGGGTGTGGCCAACGAGCGCTCGATCGCCTGGGGGATCGCCAAGGCGGTCGCTCAGCACGGCGGCGAGATGGCGTTCACGTATCAAGGGGACGCGCTGGAGAAGCGCGTGCGCCCGCTGGCGGAGAGCGTCGGGTCGAAGCACGTGCTGTCCTGCGATGTGACCGACACCGCCAGCCTCGAGTCCGTATTCAAGACCCTCGCCGCGAGCTGGGAACGGCTCGACTTCGTCGTGCATGCGATCGCGTTCTCCGACAAGGACGAGCTCAAGGGCAAATACGTCGACACGTCGCGCGACAATTTCCTGCGCACGATGGAAATCTCCTGTTTCTCGTTCACCGACGTCTGCCGGCGGGCGGCCCCGCTCATGACTGAAGGCGGGAGCCTCCTGACCCTGACGTATCTCGGCGCCGAACGGGTCACGCCGCACTACAACGTGATGGGCGTGGCCAAGGCCGCCCTCGAAGCGAGCGTGCGCTATCTGGCCGTCGACCTTGGCGGCCAGCGCATACGAGTCAATGCGGTCTCCGCCGGCCCGATGAACACGCTTGCCGCGCGCGGAATCGGCGATTTCAACTACATCCTCAGGTGGAATGAGCTCAACTCGCCGCTTCGCCGCAACGTGACCCTCAATGAGGTCGGCGGCGCCGGCCTGTACCTGCTGAGCGATCTCGGCAGCGGCGTCAGCGGAGAGGTCCATCACGTCGATTGCGGGTACCACGTGGTCGGGATGATGTCCGTCGACGCCGCACCCGCCGTCGCCGAGATGCTGTCGAACTTCAAGCCAAGCCGCTGACCGTCGGAGAGCGGAATGTCGAGCAACAGCTTCGGCACCTTGTTCCGGGTAACCACCTGGGGCGAAAGCCACGGGCCGGCGATCGGCTGCGTGATCGACGGGACGCCGCCGCGCATCCCGCTCAGCGAGGCCGACCTCCAGTCCTGGCTGGACCGGCGCCGGCCGGGTCAGTCGCGGTTCACGACGCAGCGTCGCGAACCGGATCGCGTCCGCATCCTGTCCGGCGTTTTCGAAGGCCGCACCACCGGCACGCCGATCTCGCTCGTGATCGAGAACGAAGACGCCCGGTCCAAGGATTACGACGACATCAAGGACCGCTTCCGGCCGGGCCACGCCGACTACGCGTATTGGAAGAAATACGGACTCCGCGACTACCGGGGCGGCGGACGCTCGTCGGCACGCGAGACCGCGATGCGGGTCGCGGCCGGGGGAGTGGCGCGGAAGGTCCTCGGGGATTCAGTGACGATCCGCGGGGCCCTGGTCCAGTTGGGCGCGCACAAGATCGATCGCGCGCGATGGGATTGGACGGCCACCGAGGACAACCCGTTCTGGTGTCCCGACCGTCAGGCGGCACAGGCCTGGGAAGGATATCTCGACGAGGTGCGCAAAGCCGGTTCGTCTTGTGGCGCCGTGATCGAGATCGTGGCCAGCGGCGTACCCGCTGGCCTGGGTGCGCCGATCTACGGCAAGCTCGACGCCGATCTGGCCTCGGCGCTGATGGGCATCAATGCGGTGAAAGGGGTTGAGATCGGCGCCGGTTTCGGAGCGGCCGAGCTGTCCGGGGAGGACAATGCCGACGAAATGCGTATGCAGGCCGGCCAGGTCGCATTTCTCTCGAATAACGCAGGCGGCATCCTGGGCGGGATTTCGACCGGCCAGGACATCGTCGCCCGGTTCGCGGTGAAGCCGACCTCCTCGATCCTGTCACCGCGACGGACGGTGACGACCGATGGCCGTGACGCGGAGATCTCGACCAAGGGACGTCACGACCCATGCGTCGGCATTCGCGGGGTTCCGGTCGGTGAGGCGATGGTCGCGTGCGTCCTCGCCGACCACCTGTTGCGGCATCGGGGCCAGTGCGGCTGAGGCGCCAGCGAAAACGTCCGGTCCGCCGAACAAGTGCTAGAATGCGTCCGAATCGGGGGCAATGCTGGCACTGCAATCCGTCGTCGGAATTTTCACGCTCCTCGCGATCGCCTGGGTGATCAGCGAAAACCGGCGCGCCGTGTCATGGCGGAACGCTGCCGTCGGGCTCGCGGTCACCTTCGTCCTCGCACTGTTCTTTCTGAAGATCCCGCAAGCTGAAAAGGTATTTTCGGCGGCGAACGATGCCGTGACCGCGGTCGCCAACGCGACGCGGGCGGGCACCTCGTTCGTGTTCGGCTATATTGGCGGCGGCCCGCTGCCCTTCGACCCCAAGACGCCGGGCAGCGCCTACGTCTTCGCGTTCGAGACATTGCCGATTGTCTTGATCATGAGCGTGCTCACGACTTTGCTGTTCTACTGGCGGGTCATGCCGCCGATCGTGCGCGGCTTCTCATGGCTCCTGGAGCGCACCATGGGCGTGGGGGGCGCGGTCGGCCTGTCGACCGCAGCCAACATCTTCCTCGGCATGGTCGAGGCGCCGTTGTTCATACGTCCTTATCTGGCGCAGCTGTCCCGAAGCGAGCTGTTCGTCGTCATGACCGGCGGGATGGCCGGGGTTGCCGGCACCGTCTTCGCGCTCTATGCGACCATTCTCGGCCCGGTCATCCCGGACGCCGCCGGCCATATCCTCGTCGCTTCGGTCCTCGGAGCGCCGGCCGCGATCCTGATCAGCCAGATCATGGTCCCCGATGTCGTCGACCGCAAAACGGTCGGCGATCTCGACGCCTCGGTCGAGCAGGTCGCGACCAGCACCATGGATGCGATCGTCAAGGGCACGGCCGCGGGGCTGGAGCTTCTCCTCAACATCGTCGCGATGCTGATCGTCCTCGTGGCACTGGTTCATCTCGCCAACCAGGTCCTCGCCCTGTTGCCCGACATGGCCGGCGCGCCGATCTCGTTGCAGCGGCTTCTCGGCTACATCATGGCGCCGGTGTGCTGGCTGATGGGCGTTCCGTGGAGCGAAGCGTTCACCGCCGGCAGCCTCATGGGGATCAAGACGATCCTCAACGAGTTCATCGCGTATCTGCAGCTGGCAACCCTGCCCCCCGACGCGCTGACGCCGCGCTCGCGCGTGATCATGCTGTATGCGATGTGCGGCTTTGCCAATTTCGGCAGCCTCGGCATCATGATCGCCGGCCTCGCCACGATGGCCCCGAGCCGCAGAGCCGATATCGTCTCGCTGGGCGTCAAGTCGATCGTGTCGGGCACGCTGACCACCTGCCTTCTGGGTGCCATTGTCGGCGTCCTGGAATAGCGGAGTTCCCGGCTCACGCCGCCTTGCGCGCGGCGATCAGGAATTCCTTGTTGCCCTCGGGCCCAAGAATCGGGCTTTCGGTGATGCCGCTCACGGTCCAGCCCTGGTGCTGTAGCCAGGCCGCGATCCGCTCGCAGACCTCGCGGTGAAGGGCCGGATCACGGACCACCCCGCCTTTGCCGACGCGATCTTTTCCGACCTCGAATTGCGGTTTGATCAGCGCGACGAGCCAGGCGCCGTCCCTGCCGCGCGCCAGCGGCGCCGGGAGGATGGTCTCGAGGCCGATGAAGCTCGCATCGCAAACCACCAGATCGACCGGCTCCGGCACATCGGCAACGGTCAGATGGCGCGCGTTGGTCTTTTCCAGCACCACCACCCGCGGATCGTTGCGCAGCTTCCAGGCGAGCTGCCCGTGTCCCACGTCGACCGCGTAGACTTTCTTCGCACCGCGCGTGAGAACGACATCGGTGAAGCCGCCGGTCGAGGCGCCCACGTCCAGGACCACGAGCGCTTTCGGGTCGATCGCGAAGTGATCGAGCGCATGTGCGAGCTTGAGCCCGCCCCGCGACACCCAGGGATGATCCGCACCCCGGACCTCGAGAGGGCGGTCCGTCGCGACGGGCATGCCCGGCTTGTCGAGCCGCGTGGTGCCGGAGAAGACGACCCCGGCCAGCACGAGCGCCTGGGCTTTGGTGCGGCTTTCCGCCAGCCCGCGTTCGACGAGCGTCTGGTCGAGACGCTGCTTTGAAGGAGGCGTCAGGCCCTCGCGGGGCGCGACGACGGTGTGGCGTTGCCCAAGGCCGCCAAGGCCGTCGAGACGATGTGCCTGGCGTCGAGGCCGACGCTCTCGTACTGCTTGGCAGGTGCGTCGTGGTCGATGAACCGGTCGGGCAGGATCATCGGCCGGATCTTGAGCCCGGCATCGAGTGCGCCTTCGGTGGCAAGCAGCTGCATGACCTGGGCGGCGAATCCGCCGATCGCACCCTCCTCGAGCGTGATCAGCACCTCATGCTCGCGCGCCAGACGCAGCACGAGATCGCGGTCGAGCGGCTTTGCAAAGCGGGCATCGGCGACGGTCGCGGACAGGCCTCGCGCTCCGAGCTCCTCCGCGGCCTTGATGGCCTCGGCGAGCCGCGTACCAAAGGACAGCAACGCGACCTTGGTCCCCTCGCGCAGGACGCGGCCCTTGCCGATCGGCAGCGCCGCCCCACGCGCCGGCAGCGCAACGCCGGTCCCTTCGCCGCGCGGATAGCGCAACGCCGAAGGCCGGTCGCCGATCGCGGCCTGCGTCGCCACCATATGGACCAGTTCTGCCTCATCGGCAGCAGCCATGATCACAAAATCGGGCAGGCAGCCGAGATAGGTGATGTCATAGGAGCCGGCGTGGGTCGCGCCGTCGGCGCCGACGAGGCCCGCGCGGTCCATGGCGAAGCGGACGGGGAGCCGTTGGATCGCCACGTCGTGCACGACCTGGTCGTACCCGCGCTGCAGGAACGTCGAATAGATCGTGACGAAAGGCTTGATCCCCTCGGCCGCCAGGCCGGCGGCGAAGGTCACCGCATGCTGTTCGGCGATGCCGACGTCGAAGCACCGCTTCGGAAACTTCTTCTGAAAGAGATCGAGGCCGGTGCCCGATGGCATCGCTGCCGTAATGGCGACGATTTTCTCGTCGCGTTCCGCTTCGGCGATCAGGGCCTCGGCAAAGACCTTCGTGTAGGTCGGTGCGGCCGGCTTGGGCTTGACCGGCAGCCCGGTCACGCCGCTCGAGCTGGTCACGAGATCGAACTTGTTAACCGCGTGATACTTCTCGGCGGATTCGGTCGCGAACGGATGCCCTTTGCCCTTCTGAGTCACGACGTGGATCAGCACCGGGCCGGGCTCGGTCGAATCGCGCACGTTCTTCAGGACGGGCAGCAGATGGTCGAGGTTGTGACCGTCGATCGGGCCCACGTAAAAGAACCCGAGCTCTTCGAAGAGCGTGCCGCCGGTCACCATGCCGCGCGCGAATTCCTCGGCGCGCTCCGTCGCCATCTTGATGGCGCGGGGAAACTTCTTCGCCATCGAACGGGCGAAGTGGCGGAAGCTCCGGTACGGCTTCGAGGAGATGAGGCGCGACAGGTAGGCGCTCATGGCCCCCACCGGCGGCGCGATCGACATGTCATTGTCGTTGAGGATGACGATGAGCCGCGTGTCCATGGACCCGGCGTTGTTCATCGCCTCGTACGCCATGCCGGCGCTCATCGCACCATCGCCGATCACGGCCACGACGTGGTTCTTGCCGCCCGCGAGATCGCGCGCCACGGCCATGCCGAGGGCCGCCGAGATCGAGGTCGAGCTGTGCGCGGCGCCGAACGGGTCGTACTCGCTCTCCGCGCGGCGCGTGAAGCCCGAGAGGCCGCCGCCCTGGCGCAACGTGCGGATCCGGTCGCGCCGCCCGGTGAGGATCTTGTGGGGATAGGCCTGATGGCCGACGTCCCAGATGAGGCGGTCGCGCGGCGTGTCGAAGACATGGTGCAGGGCGACGGTCAGCTCGACGACGCCCAGCCCTGCTCCGAGATGCCCGCCCGTCCGGCTGACGGCATCGATGGTCTCGCGCCGCAGCTCGTCTGCAAGTTGCTTCAACTCCTCGGCCGAGAAGCCGCGCATATCGGCGGGAATGTGAACGCGATCGAGCAGCGGCGTTGCGCCGGAGTTATGACCCATCTGATTCATGAGATGCCCGACTCGGCCGACAGTTGGAAGGCCTTTTTCAATGGTTTAGCTGCGCCGGTCAACCACCCAGCGCGCCAGGTCCCTCAAAAGGTCGGCTTTTTCGGCAAATAAATCAAGATGCTTGGCGGCCTGGTCGGCGAGCATCCGAGCCTGCGAACGCGCCCGTTCCACCCCCAAAAGCGACACAAAGGTCGCCTTGCCGCGCGCCGCATCCTTCCCGGTGCGCTTACCGACCTCCTCGGCCGACCCCTCGGCGTCCAGCAGATCGTCCGCGATCTGAAACGCCAGCCCCAGGTCATGCGCATAGGCGCGCAAGGCCTGCCGCGCGGGCATCGGAGCCTTGCCCAGGATAGCACCCGCCTCGGCCGAGAAGGCGATCAAGGCGCCCGTCTTGAGCCGCTGCAGCCGGGTGATGCCGCCGATGTCGAGCGGCGTCTTCTCGGCGAGAAGATCGAGCATCTGCCCGCCGACCATGCCCGCGGCACCCGCGGCCTCGGCCAGTACCAGCACGAGCTCGGAACGTACCATCGGATCGCCATGCGTCGCGGGGTCGGCGAGGACGCGGAAAGCCCGGGTCAGGAGCGCGTCGCCGGCCAGAATGGCCGTCGCTTCGTCGAACTGCTTGTGCACCGTGGGGCGCCCGCGCCGCAGGTCGTCGTCATCCATCGCCGGAAGATCGTCATGCACGAGGCTGTAGCAATGGACCATCTCGATCGCCATGGCAGCGCGCATCGCGGCACTGTGGCCGACCGCGAACAGACCTGCGCTCTGAAGCACCAGGAAGGGCCGCATCCGCTTGCCGCCGCCCAGCGTGGCGTAGCGCATCGCTTCCATGAGCTGCTTTTCCGGCCCCTCGGGCAGCGCCAGCTGCGTTTCGAGGGCGGCTTCGATCTCTTTCGCCGATGAGGCGAGGGCCGACTGGAGACGGACGCTCACATGATCCTCGGCTACCGGAGGTCCGTGGGCTCGGCTTTGGCCTCGCCGTTGGTGCCGAGCATGATCTTGTCGATCTTCATCTGCGCCTCCGCGAGTTTGTTCTCGCAATGCCGCTTGAGCGCCGCACCGCGCTCATAGGACTTGATGGCATCATCGAGCTTTCCCTTGCCGCCTTCGAGGTCACGGACGATGTCCTCGAGCTCCTTCAGCGCCTCTTCGAAGCCGAGCTTCGCGACATCCGGCGGAATTGACGTTTCGGCCATGCGACTCCCCGTTGCGGGGCGAGTTTAGGGAAGCTCCCGTGCCGCCACAAGTACAGCGCGCGACCGCTCTCAGCCGCGATAGGCCGGGTCTGGCTGGCTGAAGAACGAGTGCAGGATGTGATAGACCATCCGGTAGTTCTTCTGCTGGAAGCTCGCGTGCGAGATGCCGGCCATCACCGTAAACTGCTTGTCGGGGTTCGGCAGCCGCTTGAAGAACTCCGTCAGGTCCTCGAAGCTCGCGATCCCGTCCCACTGGCCGCGCATGATGAGCGTCGGGACGGATATTTTCTCCGGGTCGACGACCGGGAGCTTCGAGCACATATCGACATAGGTGCCGGTGGGCATCGAGTCATCGAGGGCAAGGATCTGATCTGCGAAAGCGTCGATCACGCCCTCCTCGGCCGTTCCGGGGTGATCGCGGTTGAAGATGCTGTGGACGAACGCGCGATCGATCGGCCGGCGGTTCTTCGCCAGGAATTCCGGCAGGCGCTTGCGCCGCTGCTCGAGCGTGGGGCTCCCCTCGCCGGTCCACACCATCGCGTCCAGCGCCAGGCGGCTCACCATCTCGGGATGGCGCTGCGCGAACAGGGCGGCGCGCAACGCCCCCGATGAGATGCCATACACGAGCAGCGGCTTTGCGCCGCGTAAGGACCGGATATATCGCGCGGCGGCATGGCAGTCGTCGGCGCCCTGCGAGATATCGGCATTGTTCGGGCGGTCCTTTGTCGACCGTCCATAGCCCTCCATGTCGACGCACCACGTGTCGTAGCCCTGGCGCGCGAACCAATCCATGACCGAGGAGTCAGGCCGGCCCGGAACTTTGAGGTCGAAGGTCGGCTGGGAGGCCATCGAAGAGCCGTGCACGAACAGCACGATGCCTTTGGCGCGCTTGGGATCGCCCAGGTATTTCTCCCACAGGAAGAGTTTGACCTCGCCCTTTGTCGTCCAGTGCTCCTTGCCGACCACGCCCGACGTTGACGGCCGCCGCGAGACCGATTTCGTGCTGCGCGCCCGCAACGGCTTCCGGACGACCGTCTTCTTTCGGGCACTCGATTTCTTTTTCTTCGTCTTGATCTTAGGCATCATTCCCCCTCGTCTAGGCGGCCATCAGTGCTCGAACGTGAGCGGCGGTCGAGGCCGCGAGGGCCCCGAGGTCATAGCCGCCCTCGAGGGCAGCTACGATGCGTCCCTTGGCATGCGCCTCGGCCACCTCGGCAAGGGCCGCGGTCACCCACTCGTAATCGTCCTCGTGGAGCATCAGGCTCGCCAGCGGATCATCCTCGTGCGCATCGAACCCGGCCGAGACGATGACGAGCTCGGGCGCGAACTTGTCGAGTGCCGGAAGGATCTTGCGGGTGAACGCGTCGCGGAATTCCACGCCGCCGCTATGAGGGCGCAGGGGAGCGTTCACGATGTTTCCCACGCCGACTTCGCGCTCGCTGCCGGTGCCGGGATAGAGCGGCCATTGATGGGTCGAGGCGTAGAAGAGGTGCGGGTCGCGCTCGAACATGTGCTGCGTCCCATTGCCATGATGGACATCGAAGTCGATCACGGCCACCCGCGACAGCCCGTGCGCCGCACGCGCGTGCAGAGCGCCGACGACCACGTTGTTGAACAGGCAGAACCCCATGGCGTGCGCGGCCTCCGCATGGTGCCCGGGCGGACGGACGGCACAGAACGCATTCCGGGCCTTGCCGGTGCAGACCGCATCGACGGCCGCCACCACCGCACCCGCCGCACGCAATGCCGCCTCGCCCGACCCGGGGCTCACGGCCGTGTCGCCGTCGAGGTGCTGATGTCCCTCGCTCGGAATGGTGCTCATCACCTCCTCGACGTAATCGGCGGGGTGGCACAAGGTCAGGTGCGCCGTCTCGGCACGCGGTGCCTGCATGCGCTCGAGGCCTTTGAATTCGGACTCCGACAAACCCGCGAGCACGGCTTTGAGGCGGTCGGGCCGCTCGGGATGGAAGGCGCCCGGATCGTGTTCGATGCAGGCCATGTGCGTGACAAGCAGCGTGCTCATGGGCGTCCTCGTGTCTGGCGTCTTTTTTCGATTCTGTCAGGGGTGGTTCCGGGCGACAAGCTGGCTAGTCGACATGCGCACCGGACCGCTTGATCACGTCTGCCCATTTCGTGATCTCCGCGGCGATGAAGGCCCGAAACTCCTCAGGCGTGTCCGTCGTCACGTCGAACCCCTCTTCGGCCAATTTCGCACGAACATCCGCACCCGCCGTGGTCTTCAACAGAGCCGCGTTCAGCCGGCCCACGATGTCGCGCGGCGTGCCTGCCGGGGCGAAGAGCCCGAACCACACCTCGGACGTAAAGCCCGGAACCCCCGCTTCCGCCATCGTCGGGACATCCGGCAGGCTCTGCCAGCGGGCGGCGCTCGTCACCGCCAACGCGTGCAACCTGCCCGCCTTCACGTACTGGAAGACCGAGGGCGCGGATGCGAACATCAGTCCGACCTGCCCCGCCAGGAGGTCGGTCGTTGCCGGTGCCGCACCTTTGTAGGGAATATGGACGATATCGGTGCCGGTCATGAGCTTGAACATCTCGCCGGTGAGATGCGCAGCCGACCCGCTCCCCGAAGAGGCATAGTTGAGGTTGCCGGGCCGCGCCTTCGCGTACGCGATCAACTCGGCAACCGAATGCATCGGCAGATTGGGGGCGACCACCAGGATGTTCGTCACCGTCGCCGCAAGACCGATCGGCGCGAAATCGCGCAATGTCGCATAGTGCAGATTGGGATAGAGGCTCTCGTTCGTCGCGTGCGTCGCGTTGTTCCCCATGACGAGCGTATAGCCGTCGGGTGCCGCTCTCGCGACGAACTCCGACCCGACCGTTCCGCTGGCACCCGGCCGGTCGTCGACGATGAACGGCTGGCCTAGAGTGTCGGACAATCTTTGTCCCAGCACGCGGGCGAGGACGTCCACCGGGCCGCCTGCCGGGTACGGCACGACAAGATGCACTGGCTTGTCGGGGTATTGTGCCGCGGTCGCTGGTCCACCGGACATAAGGACGAGCGCGCAGATGGCCAACAGGCGCCATCCGCATCTTCTGCGTGGCGCCGCGGGCTGCCTGCTCGCGCGTTGGGCGGGAGAGCTCAGGCGCCGACCTTTTCCCGCGCGGTCGGCGGCAATGGGGCCTTGACCGGCTCGCAATAGAGGGCGTGCAGGGTTTCCATGATGGCACCGGCCTCGCGCCCGGCCAGCGCATAGTAGATCGTCTGTGCGGCGCGGCGCGTGGTCACGAGTCCGTCGCGCCGCAAGCGGGCCAAGTGCTGCGACAGCGCCGATTGGCTGAGCGAGATCAGACCCTCGAGCTCGCTGACCGAGCGCTCGCCTTGCGCCAGATAGCACAGGATCAGCAGACGCCGCTCATTGGCCATGGCCTTCAGCAAGGCGCTGGCTTTGCGCGCGTTCTGTTCCAGTTCGGCAGCGGTCATGGGGCGCGTTCCACCCGGGCGGCACAGGAAGAATATCATATGAACCCGCCCGTAGAGCGTCAACGGCGCGGGACTGGAGGCTCCGGCGAAGGAGATTGACCGGGTGCCCGTGAATGACCACGTATCCACGTATACTGTCGCGCCGGTGTCGGAGGTGCCGTTCATGAAAGGAAGATTCGCTGCGCTTCTGATCGCGTGCGCCGCCGCATGTGGCGCGGCGGCCGGCGCTCGCGCGGACGACCAGAACGACACGTCTCCGGGCACTGCCTATGCCTCGTCATTCATTCCGGTTCCGGCGGGCACGCCGATCAACGTCCGTCCCTGGGACAACTCAGCCGAGAACCAACGCGTGAAGCTGAGCTTCACGGACGCCCTGCATCGGCGCGGCGTTCCGCTCACTGAGGGCGGCGCGACCCTCATGTTGAACTTCGAAACCGAGGTCCAGAGCCTGGCCGTGCCAGGGATCGGCATGGGGCAAGTACGAAATGAGTCGCGTGTCCGGATGGATATCCAGGACAACCTGCTGGGGGGCCGTACCGAGACCGGGGGCGGAACCACGCGCTACATCCTGCGCGCCACTCTCGACGATCAGCAAAGCGGCCAACGTCTCTGGCAAGGCGAAGCGAGCTACACGGGTGCCGTCACGGACGAAACCGCCACCTTCGCCGCCATGGCGCCGGTGCTCGTCGACGGGTTCGGCCAGACGGTGCACCCGAAAAGCTTCCGCATCCGGTAGATCGCCGCAAGCGGAAATTGACGCAGATCAAAGTCGTGATCGGCGCGGCGTGCTAGCAATTTCCACTCACGATCGGCGGAGTGAGGACCATGAGAGCATTTTTGGTTCTGGCCACTCTTACACTCATCAGCGCGGCCTCTCCGGTTCGCGCGGAGGACGGAGAGGGCAACGCGCCGGGGGTCGCTTATGCTTCGGCTTTCGCGCATGTCCCGACGGGCGTGCTCGTCGATGTGCGCGCATGGGACGACACCAGGGACAACGCCCGCATCAAATCGAGTTTCACCGAGGCACTCAATCGGCGTGGCGTTCCGCTGACCGATCGTGATTCGGCGCTCACGCTGAACTTCGAGACCCGCGTCGAGAGCCTCGCCGATGGCAGCAATGCAAAGACCCGCTATATCCTTCGCGTGACACTCGACAACCAGATGACCGGCCAACGGCTCTGGGAAGCGGAAGCCAGATACACAGGCGCCATGGTGCAAGACGTGTGGGCCTTTGCGGCGATGGCACCGATCCTCATCGACGGATTTGGGAAAAATCTGCCGCCCAAGAGCTTTCGCATCCAATAGGTGAAGATGCCGCCGGATTGCGACGTCAGGCTCGGCGACATCACCACGCTCGCGGTCGACGCGATCGTGAACGCGGCGAACGAGTCGCTGCTGGGTGGCGGCGGTGTGGACGGTGCGATCCATCGCGCGGCGGGGCCGGACCTCCTGGTGGAATGCCGCGCCCTGGGCGGCTGTCCGACCGGCCAGGCGAAGATCACGCGCGGTTACAGGCTGCCTGCCAAATACGTGATCCATGCCGTGGGCCCCGTATGGCGCGGCGGACTCCACGGCGAAACGGAATTTCTGGCATCGTGCTATCGATCATCGCTCGCCCTCGCGCGCGAGCATGGCGTGGCCAGCATCGCCTTCCCGGCGATCAGCACCGGCGTCTACCGGTTTCCGCTGGACCAGGCGGCAGATATCGCCGTCGGCACGGTCGCCGAGATACTCGAGGCCTCGCCCGGAATGAGTGTCATCTTCTGCTGCTTCAGCCACGAGGCGATGGTGTCCTACCGAACGTCTCTCGCCGCGAAGGGCACCCGGGCCTAAGAGCTCGCAGCGAGCCTCAGCCCGGCGATGCCGGCCACGATGCAGGCGATGCAGGCGATCCGCAGGGCTGTCCGCGGCTCGCCGAAAAACAGCATGCCGACCGTGGCGATCCCCGCAGCGCCGATGCCGGTCCACACCGCATAGGCCGTGCCCATCGGGATCTCTCGGGTGGCAAACGACATGAAGACGAGGCTCAGCCCCATCGTGGCCAAGGTAGCCGCCGCCCACCCCAGCCGCGTCAAGCCGTGCGACAGCTTGAGCTCGATCATCCAGCCGATCTCAGCGGCACCGGCAAGCAGAAGCCATATCCACGCCATGACGTGATCCGATTCGTAAGGGAAGCAGGAAGCGTACAGGGCGGCGCAGCACCAAGCCAGGGCATGTGGGCGTGGTATAACCTGGCCTCAATGACACTTCGCATTGCACTCGAGGACGTCGTCCCGATCATCCGCCGCGTCGCCGAGGAACAGGTGCTGACGCGGTTTCAGCGGCTTGCTCAACACGAAATCCGTGAAAAGTCGCCGGGCAACCTCGTCACGGTCGCCGATACCGAGGCCGAGCTGGCGCTGACGTCGGGCTTGATGAACCTCCTCCCCGGCTCGCTCGTGGTCGGCGAGGAGGCCGTCGCCGTGGATCCCGCGGTTCTCGACCAGTTGGCCGGCGACGAGCCCGTGTGGATCATCGATCCCGTCGACGGGACGATGAATTTCGCCAGAGCCATTCCGCGCTTCGCCCTCATCGTCGCGTTGGCAGAGAGCGGCGAGGTGCGGGCCGGCTGGATCCATGATCCGATCCGCAACGCAACCGTGATGGCGCAAGCGGGTGGCGGCGCATGGCGGCTGGATTCCACGGGGAAATACCCGCTCCAGCGGGCGGCGATGCCATCCCTGAGAGACGCACGCGGCGTGGTGGGCGGACGGTTCGGCGACCGCGGCCGCGTGCACGACATCCTGGAGCGCGGCGGGCGGGTCGGTCCGCTGCATCGCGTGACCTGCGCCGGACTGGAATATGTCGACCTGGTCGAAGGACGGGTCGATTTTGCGGCGTTCAGCCGCATCTTGCCGTGGGACCATGCCGCGGGCGTGCTGATCCACCGTGAGGCCGGCGGCACGTCCGGTTTCGTGGAGGACCGGGCTCCGGATCCGGTTGCCTATTCGGTGCGCCGTCAGGCAGGTCTTCTGCTGCACGCGCCGACCGGCAGCGGCTGGTCCCAGCTCCGCGAGGCGCTTATCGAGGGCTGACTGTCACGGCCCCGTGATGGCTGCCGGCACGCGCATGGCTGGCGACCGCATGGGCTGCGGCGTATAGTCCTGCCGTGACACGCCGGGAGCCCGCCGCCGTGCGACGCACGATCTTGCTGCTCGCGTTCCTGCTGATCGGAGTCGTGCGGCTCGCGCCCGAGGCGCGCTGCGATCCCGTCCCGGTCGATCTCGAGCTCGTTCTGGCGGTCGACGTGTCGCGCAGCATCGACGATGAAGAGTACGCGCTCCAAAAGCAGGGCTATGCCCAGGCATTCGTCAATTCCTCTGTCCTCAACGCGATCAAGGAAAGCAGCCACGGCCGGATCGCGGTCACGCTCGTCGAATGGTCGGGCGCCGACTTCCAGAAGGTCGTCGTCCCGTGGACGCAGATCAGCGACGAGGCCAGCGGCCAGCAGTTTTCGGACGCGCTCCTCAAGGCGCCGCGCAGTTTCTGGGGGTGGACGTCGATCAGCGGCGCAATCGATGCGTCTGTGCCCCTGTTCGGTCACGGCGGCTTCGCCGGCACGCGAAAGGTGATCGATGTGTCGGGCGATGGCGTCAACAATAGCGGCCGGCCTGCCGCGTCCGCCAGGGATGACGCGCTACGTGACGGCATCACCATCAACGGGCTCGTCATCATGAACGACAAGCCCAATGCCGGATTCATCCAGCCTCCGCAACCGCCGCTCGATCAGTTCTATCGCGAGAACGTCATCGGCGGACCCGGCTCATTCGTGATTGCGATCGAGAATTTCGACACGTTCGCGTTTGCGATCGTGAACAAGCTCGTGCGCGAGATCGCCGACACGCGTGCCGGGCCTCACCTGGCCGCGGCCGAGCCGTCCGGCCGCTGATGGGGGCAACCGCCGCAGCCGAGCCGACGAACTGGACCGGCTATCTGGCGCCTCGCGGCTTTGTTGACGAGGTGGTCGCCGAGCTCGGCGAGGTGATTGCCGTGCATGACCGGCTGATCTTCGCGGATGGCCCGCCGCGGCCGTCCGCCTGGGCGCAAAACATCTGGTACGCGCCGCTGCGGCTGCCGATCAGCTCCATCGGCGAGGCCGCCAAGGCGTTGCGCGCCCTCCAGCGCAACTGGGTGCTCTATGCGTTTCATCTGCACCGCCGTGCGCATCTCATCGAGGAGAAATTGCCGCCGCTTCGGCCGAAGCGGCTTCCCTTCCCGACGGATCTGCCGGCCGCACCGCTCGGCTCATGGACCCTGCTCGATGCGAACACGATCATCGCCGCGCAGCGCTGCTCCAGCCCCTTCCCTCATGGCGAGCTGGAGTTCGCGGAAAACAAGACCGCACCGCCGAACCGCGCCTATGTGAAGCTGTGGGAGGCATTGACCCTGGCCGGCACGCGGCCCGGCCCGGGTGAGGTCTGCCTCGATCTCGGCGCCAGCCCTGGCGGGTGGAGCTGGGCGCTGCACGAAACGGGGGCGCGGGTTATAGCCGTCGATAAGGCGCCCCTCAGCCCCAATATCGCGGCCCTGCCGCGCATGACCGTGCTCCGTCAAAGCGCCTTTGCGCTCGCACCGGAAGAGGTGGGGCCGGTCGACTGGCTGTGCTGCGATGTCGTCTGCTACCCGCAGCGCCTCTTGGGCCTCATCCGCCGCTGGCTGGATTCGGGCCTCGCCCGCCGCTTCGTCTGTACGATCAAATTCCAGGGCGAAACCGACCACGCGACCGCGCGCGAGTTCGCGGCCATCCCCGGCTCCAGGCTGATGCATCTGCATCACAACAAGCACGAATTGACCTGGATGAGGCTCTAGGTTTTCCGCGCGTCCTCGGGCGTAGTGCCTCGCGTCAGTTCCTGCTCACAGCAATTTCGCTTGCCCCGGGGGCCTTGTGACGCGGTAGCCTGGGCCCATATCTCGTCTCGTCCTTCCGTCTGCGCGGAGTAAGCCCACATGGCACAGCCCGGCCTACAGCCGAAACTCGCCGCCACCCCGGATCTGCGTTCGACCACGGCGGCCCGGTTCCATGCGGTGCGCGCGGCGACGATCGCGCTCGCAGCACCGCTCACCGCCGAGGACCAGCAGGTCCAGTCGATGAGCCTCGCGAGCCCGACGAAGTGGCACCTCGCACATACGTCCTGGTTCTTCGAGACGTTCGTGCTGTGCAAGTTCGCGCCCGGATACGAGCCGTTCGATCCCAAGTACCATTATCTCTTCAACTCCTATTACGAGGCGCTGGGCGACCGTCATCCGCGTCCCGACCGTGGGCTTCTGACGCGGCCCAGCCTCGACGATATCCATGGCTACCGCCGGCATGTCGACGCTGCGATGGCGAATGTCCTGGCCAGGGAAGCGCCGGACGATGTTCACCGGCTGGTCGAGCTCGGCTGCCATCACGAGCAGCAGCACCAGGAGCTGATC
>Ga0335069_10003835_pt1 | contig 22522 bp, 19 predicted proteins | sample Lox_Sample_11_FD_206714 | JGI IMG/M metagenome (GOLD analysis project Ga0335069, IMG submission 206714) | Soil microbial communities from Loxahatchee National Wildlife Refuge, Florida, United States - Lox_Sample_1.1 | ecosystem: Environmental > Terrestrial > Soil > Wetlands | place: USA... | reverse complement strand
TTGGTTCCTATGAGGGTCAGCTCTACACAGTAGGCAATGCGCTAGGCGCCGACGTACCGACCACGGCATCCATAACTGGCGGAGGAGGAAACAACTGCACCGCAATAACCACGGGCGATTGCGGGATTAGCGTTCCCGACGCCACGGCGGATCTAACCGCAAACGGCAAGGGCGTGAATCCCCTCAGCGCGTATCTTCTCGGGTTCTATACCCCAAACGCAAGCCAGGGAACTGGCGTGACACTCAACTACCCGAACGACAACAGTTCCAAGAACGCTTTAGGCAAGGTCGACTATCACATCAACGACAAGAATACTCTGAGCGGTTCCTATTTCTTCGGCAATGACACCATTGTTGGAATGGACTTCAACGAATTGCTTCCGCAATTTCGCACGAAGGTGCATTCGCGGGCGCAAACCTTGTCCACACACTGGACCTACACACCAAGCTCGACCTGGGCAAACGAACTGCGTTTTGGCTTTACGCATTACACCTTGAGTATTCTCCCCAACGATCTCAGCTTTCCCTATGAGATCAATACGGGCCTGACCAATGCACTGCTGGCGGGTATTCCCAACGTGAGAATCAATGGCTTCACTCAACTTGGGGCCTTTCACAACTTTCCCAAGATTGTTGGTCCTGACAAGGTGTTCGACGTCATCGACCAAGTGTCTTATCTGCGAGGCAAGCATGCCATCAAGTTTGGTGGCGAACTCCGTCGAGATCTCGTCCACCAGGCTACCTTCCGTGCCGGCCGAGGCCGGGTCAAGTTCGTAGGTGGAGATGCATTCCCGGGCTCCACGCCGCTGGAAGATTTCCTCGTAGGAACACCCGATTTCGCCACCTTCCTGGCCGGAGATCCCACACGTAACATGTCGCAGTGGCTCTACGCGGGCTTCATTCAGGACGACTGGCGCATCACCCCGCGCCTTACTCTAAACCTTGGTTTGCGGTATGAATTCCAGGCAGTGCCGACAGAAGCAGACAATTTGCTGGGCAACTTTGACCCTTCCGTTGGATTCGAGCAAGTGGGTAAGAACATCGGGTCGATTTACAATCCGGATCACAAGAACTTCTCCCCGCGTATCGGCTTTGCGTGGGATGTCACCGGAAAAGGCACAACCGTCGTCCGCGCGGGCGCCAGTATCGTATATAGCCTGCTTTCGATGAATACTTATTTGTCTCAGCAGAACACCCAGAACACAGTGACTCTCGGAGTGGGTACTGTGCCGACGGGCGCTACTTTGTTCTATGGCACACAGTGCCCCCCGCCAGATGGATGCCCTGGAATGGGAACGATTGTCACCAGCGGTATCACACTTCCTAGTTCCGATATCACTTGGAAGGACCAACAAACCGCCATTTATCCTCCCAGCGTAACTGGACTCGTGCAATGCGGCGACGGCCTCGGAACTAACCCTGGCCCCTGCGACACTTTTGCGATGAATCGCAATTTCCGCACGCCGTATGTAACCAATTGGACCCTTGGAATTCAACACGCCTTCTCCGGCAAGCTTTCCTTTGAATCCACTTACGTGGGCAATCACGGCACACGGCTAGCCGGCGTGATCGACGCCAATCAGCCGGATCTGGCCACAGGCGTCCAACCCTTTGCGGCCCAGTATCCGTATCTTGGCTACATAAACACCCTATCAAACCTGTACGGTTCGACGTACAACGGTTGGCAGAACACCCTGACCGCTCGCAATCTCCATGGCTTGGACTTCGTCCTTGGCTACACCTACTCGCATGCTCTCGACGATATGTCCTCGAACTGGGTGGCCTTCCTGCCACAGGACAGCACGCACCCTCTGCTCGACCATGCCAGCGGCGACGAAGATATTCGCCACCGGTTCACCTTGTCCGTCACCTATACTCTGCCAAATAAGAAGGGGTACTGGCAGATGCTGGAAGGCTGGCAGGTCAACACAATTATTGCCGAGCAGAGCGGTCAACCCTGGAACGTGAACGACCAGTCCAACAATTTCAGCCAAGCCCTAAACGGTACGGCGTACGTCGAAAACACGGATCGTTGGGATTTTTTTGGAAACCCGGCAGACTTCAAATCCGGCGGGTCAAACACCCAAATCTGGTGTTCAGGACCCGCTTCCGGTGATTGCTCCTACCTTACCCAAGGCGGCCTGTTTCCCGTTGTGCTCTCTGACGCGCAGACATCCGCGGCCTGGAGCCTCTGCTCAAGTAAGGCTCCGGACCCGAATACACTTGCCGCAGCCGGTTGCTACGTCAGCCGGAACGGCAGATCGGTGCTGGTTCCCAACGCCGCAGGCCAGTTCGGCACCATGGGCCGCAACATTTTCCGCGATACCGGCTTCCACAACGTGGACTTCTCCGTCAGCAAGAATTTTAATTTCGGGGAACGCCTGAAGGCCCAGTTCCGCGTGGAAATGTTCAACATCTTCAACCATCCCAATTTTGCCAACCCCAACGGCGCCACCAGCGGCTACGGTCAGGGAGCCTTTTCCGATCCGTCGCAGACTGGCCAGTTCGGTTGCGGTTGCGCAACACCGGACAACGCCGCGTTTAACCCAGTGCTGGGTTCGGGCAGCGCGCGTGCGATCCAGTTGGGCCTGAAGTTTCTTTTCTAGCTCAATCTCCAAGTCTGAGCTTCCAGAGGGGCCGGACGTTCTCCGGCCCCTTCTTTTTCCGCAGGAACTTTGTACGCGCATTCATTTTCAGATGGAAAGGATCTACCGTGATGAACGCTCAGACCGTAAGACGATCTATCGTTAATTTCTTGCTTGCATGCTTCCTCGCGTCTCTCGCCGCTGGGCAAGGGCGAGCGGCCGAAGGGGATTCCGCCGTTTTGCAGGCGGATTATCAGTTCGTGCAGGCCGCGTCGCTCCAGAACGCTTCTCTGCTGCACAAACTTCTGGACGAAGACTTCACGTGGACTGATGCAGAAGGCAAAACCCTAATGTTAGCGGACGTAATGCAGAATGTTCCCAAGCCTGTCCTGGGAGACGAGACCGGCATCGATTTAGCGGAACGCACCTACGGCGCCGTCGGCGCCGTTACCGTCAGCAAAGGTAAAATGCACGTCCTGCGCCTGTGGGTGAAGCGGCCTGTCGGCTGGCGCTTGCTCGTCTATCATGAAGTGAAGCAACTGGATGAACCTTCCAAGGCCGCAGGCACCGGCGTAAACGAGTGCGAAAACCCCTGCAAGGCGGTTCCCTTCAAACCGGCGAACGCGGACGAGGCCGCGATTATCGCTTCCTGGCAGGCACTGGAGACGGCCGTTACCGGCCACAATGCCGAAGGCTGGGCGCCGCACATTGCCGAAGAGTTCGTGCAGGTCAGCTCGAACAGCGACCATCCGATCAACAAGGCCGGCCGCATGGAAACGCTGAACAAGCAGAAGCAGAGCGGGGTCGGCTCCGCGCCTTCGCCGCTGGTTTCGGCAAAGATGTTCGATTTCGGCGATGCGGTGATTATGACCTGCCTGCATCAGCCCTATTCCGGCAAACCGGTTCACGTCAGCCGCTTGTGGATCAAGCGCGACGGCAACTGGATCATGTCCATCAGTTACCAGACCAGAATTGAGGCCGGAACACCGAAGTAGTTTCGAGCGGCCGCAATGTTTCACGAGGAACACTTACGTTATGTTGCTTTGTCGTTATCATAATCACAAAATTTGCGTAAATGTCGGCGCGCCGACATTGCTCCTGCTTGTTCTTTCCCTCCCGTCCGCCGTTTTGGCGAGGGCGGACGACGCCACGGCCGTGCTCCAAAACGATCGCGCCTTTGTCGAGGCGTTCCAGCAAAAGAACGCCGCCGCAGCCTCCAAGTTTCTCTCCGCGGATTTTGTCTGGATCGACTCAGCCGGAAAGCGGTTGGCGCGTGCCGGGGCTCTCAGCCAGTTCCCTGGCATCGTGAACGCCGATGTCTCCGCCCAAGCTCGCGTCTACGGAAATTCCGCTCTGCTTCGCGCCAACAAAGGCAAAGTGAATGTACTTCGGGTCTGGGTGAAGTCCGCGGAGGGCTGGAAGATTCTCTTGTATCAGGAGGTCACGCAAGTCGAAAAATCAGAAGCCGTGAACAGTCCGCTCACTGGCGAATGCGTGAATCCCTGTAAGGAGATCCCCTTTCAGCCCAGCACGCCTTCGGAAAAAGCGGCCATCGCTTCCTGGCAAGGCGTCATGCATGCCATGGCGGAAAACGATGCAGCCGCCTATGCGCCGTTGATCGCCGACGAATTCACGGCTACCGACACGTTTCACGACCGCCCCTACACGAAAGCCGATCGCCTGGAACAGATCGAAAAGCAGAAAGCGTCAGGAAAGCACACGGCTCCACCCGAACTGGTTTCCGCGGACATGTTTGACTTGGGTGAAACAGTGTTTATGATTGCTCGAGAACAGCGTAAAGGCGCCAAGCACTATTTCAATTCGCGCATGTGGGTCTATCGCGACGCGCGCTGGCAGATGCTCTTCAGTTTCAACACGCGAATCGAATAGTTACGCGCTTTGATAGAGCTTGGTCATCACGAATTCGCGATGACCGAGCGCCTCGGCACAGGTGAGCCTGCCGTTGCAGGTGCGTAGCGTGATGTCGATCAGGCGGTCGCCAGCCTCGTCCATGGTCATTTCGCGCCGCAGCAGTCCGGAAACGTCCAGGTCAATGTGCTCGCTCATGGTGCGCGCCGTCTTCGGATTGGCGGTGAGTTTGATCACCGGCTCGATCGGATTACCGATGACGTTGCCCTGGCCCGTTGGAAACAAGTGCACGACGAAGCCTGCCGCCGCTTGCAACGTCACGCATTCCGCCGCCGCCGAAGAGGTATCCATGTAATAGAGACCCGGACCCTTGGCCGGAGCTTCCGCAGGCTTCAACACCTCAATGTATTTCGTCTTCCTGCCGATTTTCTGAAGATTCCCGAAGGCCTTCTCTTCGATGGTCGTCAGCCCGCCGGCGATGTTTCCCTTGGTGGGTTGAGATTCGGAAAGGTCGCTGGTCTTGTGGCGCTCGATCACTTCCTGATACTCGCGAAAAACCTGCATGAACTTCTCGCCTATTTCTTTCGTGGCCGCGCGGCTCGCGCAGACCACTTCCGCGCCAGTAAGCTCTGAGGTTTCGCCGAAGCACGTTGTCGCGCCCAATGGGTCGAGCTTATCAATCAGGTTACCAACCGTGGGGCATGAGCCGAGGCCCGAAGTCGTGTCGCTTTCGCCGCATTTCGTAGAAACAAAGAGATCCCGAATCGAACACAATTCGCGCTGCTTCTCGGTGGCCCACTGGACATATTCCCGCGCCGTGCGCGATGCGTTGGCGATCGTGGTGATGTCGCCATTACCCTCGATCGAAAATCCCTTTACAGGCTTGCCCGTTTTCGCAATGCCATCCACCACGCGACTGGTCCAGCCCGGCTCGATACCAATCACCACGCACGCCGCGACGTTCGGGTTGCTGCCCGTTCCTATCAGCGTCCGAAAATGAAGTTCCAGGTCCTCGCCAAACTGCAGGCGCCCATACGCATGCGGCAGAGCCAACGTGCCCTTGATGTTGTTGGCCACCGCTTCGCAGGCCGCGTTGGACAAATCATCCAGAGGCAGAATCACCACATGGTTGCGAATCCCTACACGCCCGTTCTCGCGTTTGTACCCGTAAAAATCGTAGCGTCCCATCCCTCACCACCTCTTCGTCTTCATGTTGTGGACGTGCACGTGATGCCCTTTGCCGATTTCCGCGACGGCGCGGCCCACGTCGTGTCCATATTTCAGGATCGTGTCGCCGGAATGAATATCGTTCAGGGCGATTTTGTGTCCCAGCGGCACGGGATCGAGCGACTTGACGGTAATGGTTTCGTCGGTTTCCATGATCCATCCGGTCAGATCCTGGCCGGCCAGCACGTTTTCGACGACCATGACACCGACCGTGTCCGCTTTGTCGTGCACGATAAAATGCGTGGTCATTTCCTTTTCTCTTTGGTGGATTTACTGAAACTCTCGCAGATTACTGCGGGGATTCTTTCGCCAGCAACCGCTTGATTTCCGCTGCAGCGCGTTGCACGTCTTCGCGAATCGCCTGTTCTGCAAGCTTCGCGTCGCGCGCGCGCACCGCGCGGAACATCACGCGAAGATTTCCGATGCTTTCCTGCTGGCGTTCCACAGAACGCTGCGGGTGCGACAGTCCGATGGCGCGCCAACGGCGGATGCGCCCGTGCAGCATGGCGATCATCGAAGACAATGTCTGGCTGCGGGCTCCGGAAAACAACACATCGTAAAACGTGTTCTTGGCTTCCAGGATTCGCTCCGGGTCACCCGTATCGAATGCGTCGGCAACACCGCGCAGCGCCTGATCGAGTTGTTCCACCTGCGCATCGTCGGCGTGCTCGCTGAACAGCCTTGCTGCAAGACCCTCGAGCACCGCGCGGATAGCATACAAATCTTGTGCTTCTTCCAGCGTCAGTGCGCGAACCACGGGCCCTTTGTTGGGAACAATCGCAACCAGCCCTTCCGATTCCAGTTGCCGCAATGCTTCGCGGATGACCGTCCGTGATACACCCATCATGGCGATGAGTTCACGCTCGACCAGTCGCTCCCCGGGATTCAGCCGACCGGAAATGATAGATTGGCGTAGTTCCTGAAGAACCTGCCGGCGAAGCGGTGCGGCAGCTTTGGGAATGGCGCTCAAAGAAGACATAGGTGCCGATTGAGGGCTTGACTGTCTCATATTCTCGTAATACGGTACTATGGGTGGGCGCTTCATGCAACCTTAATTCTCTTATTCCAGCCCACTCCATTTTGAGGTTACCGTGATTTCTTCACCCGTGAAAGCCGGAATTGTCGGCCTGGGCCGCTGGGCCAAAGTTCTTACGCGTGCTGTCTCCACATCCGACAAATTGAAAATCGTGGCGGGCTTCAGCCGCTCGGCCGAAAAACGCGACGCGTTTCAGGCGGAAACGGGCGTGCCGTCCGCTCCCAGCATGGAGGCAATTCTCGCCGATCCGTCCATCGAGGGCGTGATTCTGACTGTGCCGAACGAACAACATCTCCCGATGGCGGAGCTGGTGGCGAAGGCGAGAAAGCACGTCTACACGGAAAAGCCCATCGCCAGTTCGCTGGCGGAGGGGCTGCAGATCGCCGATCTGGAAAAGAAGTACGGTATCACGGTTACCGTTGGCCACAGCGCACGCCTAATGGGAGGCATTCGCAAGATTCGCGAGGCGATTGACAAGGGCGAGCTCGGGCGCGTTGCATTCATCGAAGCAAATTTCTCGAATAATCGCGCGCTGGAACTCACGCCAAAGACCTGGCGCTGGTACAAAGACCGCGCTCCCGGCGGGCCACTTTCGCAGCTCGCCATTCACATGTTCGACGTGCTGCACTATCTGGGCGGCGAGGTGGTGGAAGCGAGTTCGATTGCATCGAAGCTTTCTCCAGTAGGCGCAGAAGTGGACGACCAGTCCATGACACTGGTGAAATTCGCGGACGACAAGGTGGGTTACGTGGGATCGTGTTGGACTTCGCCAGGCGTATTTTACGTGCGCGTATTCGGGGCGGCCGGTTTAATGCACTACGAAATCGACTTCGACACCTGGGACACGCCGGACCAGTTGCACAAGAATTCGACGCTGTACATCCAGCGCGGTAAAGACGGCTACGCGAAGCGCGAAGAACTGAGAGTTCCGGAGAGCGATATGTTCCGCGCCGAACTGGAGATGTTCGCGGAAAGCTGCCGTAGCGGCAAATCGAATGAACTGAGCGCGTACAATGGCAACGTTGCGGTCGCCATGGTGTATGCAGCGCTGAAGTCCATCGAAGAAAATGGGCCGCGCATCCGCATCGCCGATGTGATGCAGCAGGTGCAGGCCAAGTTGGGAGCCTGACGGAAAATCCGATGCTGACAAGCCGCTATTTTATTGACCTGACCCAGCCGGAAATCGCGGCACAACTCCAGAAGAATCCGCTGGTGATCCTGCCGCAAGGCAGCGTGGAACAACATGGTCCGCACCTGCCGACGGGCACAGATATCTTTGCCTCCAATATCATCGCCCATGCCGTTGCCGAGCGCATGGATGGGCTCGTCCTGCCGGGTGGGCCGCTGGGCGTCACGCCGCTGCACATGCCATTTGAAGGCACGATTACGCTCTCTCCGGACACTTACATCCGGCTGGTGGTGGAGACCGGTGGGTGCCTGGCACAGCACGGCGCAAAATATCTGCTGCTTCTCAACTGGCACGAAATGAATATTCCGCCGTTGGGAGTCGCTGCAGACCGGCTACATCGCGAACACGGCTTAAGCGTGCTGACAGTGCAGGCGTGCTTCGTTGCCGATGAGATTTTTGGCAAAGATTGCGGCGGCCTGACGCACGGCGGCGAAATCGAAGCCCTTGCGGTGCTGGCTTACCGCCCCGATCTCGTGCATCTCGACCGGATTGATTACTCTTCGGATCATGCGCACGGGCACCGGGTGGATGCCCTGCGACGCACGCGGGTCTATCAGCCCGTGTTGACCGACGTTCGTTCGATCGCGCCGACGGGCTGGTATGGCAGTCCGCAATATGCAACCGTGGAGAAAGCTCACAAAATGGTGGCAGCCATCGCCGATTCGATCGCCACGAAATCGAAAGAGATCTTCAAGGAGCTCGACCGCATCCAGGGCGGCGTCGCCGAAGTCCGCAAGCTCGATAAGGGAAAGTGATGGCCAAGCTGTTCAAGCAGTCCGAGGCCATACAACTCGGACTACCCGGCCGCAAAGCACTGGAAATTATTTCCGGGGCACGCGGTTCGCACAGCGTCACGCTGCGGCTGGCGGAAATCCCCGTGCCGAAGCCCGGCGAGCCTCCGCGCGCTGCACATCATCACAGCGATTTTGAAGAGTGCATCTTTGTTTTGTCCGGCGAAGGCAGAACTTATGCCGACAGCGGGGAATATCCGCTGAAGCCGGGTGACACTCTGCTGGTGCCCGCGGGCGAAAAACACGTAACGCGCAACACGGGGGCGGAACCGCTGTTGCTTCTCTGCTTTTTCCCTGTTCCGGATATTCGTGAAGGCACGCACGAGCCTGGCGTCGCCAAAGGGCCGTCGAACCGATCATGAGCTGCGACGTCCTCTGCCTTAGACCCGAAGCGGATTTCCAGCGAGTGGGTGCCACGCCGCCGACACACTTGCGAATTGTTTATCGCGCGTGGAATGACCCAGACGTCGCCGCGCTGATGAAGGAAGCGCGTGCGCTGGTAATTCCGGCTGTCGGCCCTAAGCTGCCGACCCTATTGTTCGATGAGACTACGGTCAAATTTGTGCAAGTGACTGGAGCCGGCCTGGACCGACTGGAACTGGCATTGCTGAAGCAACTCGGCATAGCCGTGGCCAACGTTCCGGGCGGCAGCAACGACGCCGTGGCGGAATACGCTGTAACAACGGCGAGCGTCTTGTTGAGACGCTTCGCTTGGGCCGATGCCGAAATCCGCCGCGGGCACTATCGCGACGCTCGCGCGCGTATGATTGCGGACAGTTTGCTGGGCCTCGACGGGCTTACGGTTGGCGTGGTGGGATTTGGCATCATCGGCGTAGCGGTGGCTGGCGCTTTTCACAAACGAGGTTGCTCAATTCTCTTCCACGATCCGGCGCCGCGGGATCCGAAAGTGGCGGATGCCCTCAGGGCCCAATCGTGTACGCTCGATGACCTGCTGCGCGCGGCCGACGTGGTGACTCTCCACGTGCCGCTGTTGCCGCAAACCACCGGCCTCATCGGAACAAGAGAACTTTCGCTGATGAAGCCTGGTGCCGTATTGATTCAAGCTTCGCGCGGTGGAGTTGTCGACGAAGCCGCACTTGTGCAAGCCCTGAAAGACGGAAAGATCGGCGGCGTTGCCGTGGATGTGTATTCCGCCGAGCCACCGGCGCCCGATCATCCGTTGCTTTCACTGGAGGGGGCTGCCGCACAACGCGTGCTGTTGACGCCGCATATTGCCGGGGTGACGCGGCAATCCACCGCATTTCTTTGCCGTTCCGCGTGGCACAACATCGAACGATTTTTCTCGGGGCACAAAGCGCCGCGTGACGTGGTGACCTGACAGCTTCAGTTTTCTGTAGTACGGAGGCCCTCGAGTGGGAAACGCAGCGACAAATCGAAAAGTCAGGCCCTGGTACACCGTTCTCTATATCCAGGTGCTGATCGCCGTGGCCGTCGGCTGCCTGATTGGCGCCTTTTTTCCGAGAACCGGAACGGCGATGAAGCCGCTGGGCGACGCATTCGTGAGCCTGATCCGCATGATGATCGCACCGGTGATCTTTTGCGTAATCGTGCAGGGGATCGCTTCCATGAGCGACCTGAAGAAGGTCGGCACGATCGGCGTAAAAACACTGATTTACTTTGAGGTGGTCTCGACACTTGCTCTGACAATTGGGATTGTCGTCGCGCTCGTGGTTCATCCGGGTGTCGGACTGAACATTGACGCATCAACTTTGGATCCGAAAGCCGCTTCCGCCTTTGCCACCCGCGCCAAGGAGACCGGATTCATTCCCTTTTTGCTGAGCTTCATTCCACGGACGTTTATCGGTGCGCTGGCAGAGGGCGAAGTTCCGTCAGTCCTACTGATCTCGATTCTGACGGGTTTTGCGATATCCAATCTGGGAGAAATCGGTCAGAGCGCGTTGAAAGGCATTGAAGTGGCAAACAAGGTCGTGTTTGGCATCGTGCGAATCGTGGTAAAAGCGGCGCCACTCGGCGCGCTAGGCGGGATGGCATTCACGGTTGGTAGCTATGGCATGGCGTCGCTAACGAACCTGCTGAAGCTGATGGGCACGTTCTATCTTTCGAGCATCCTGTTTGTAGTTATCGTCCTCGGCATGATCGCCTATTTCGCGGGGTTTTCCATTTTCAAATTTCTCGCCTATATCAAAGATGAACTGCTGATCGTACTAGGCACCAGTTCTTCGGAAACAGTGCTGCCCGACATGATGCGCAAACTGGAGGGGCTAGGAGCTCCACGCACGATCGTGGGCCTGGTTTTCCCCACCGGATATGTGTTCAACACCGACGGCACAAATATCTACCTGACGCTGGCGGCCATTTTTCTCGCGCAAGCCACAAACACGCATCTCTCGATAGGGCAAATCACAGGAATCCTTCTATTCGCGCTGGTGGCATCAAAGGGTGGCTCCGGCGTGACGGGCACGGGTTTCGTGACGCTGGCTGCGATTCTAGCGGCGGTGCCGTCGATTCCCGTGCAATCGCTGGCGCTGCTAGTGGGAATCGAGAAGTTTATGAGCGAATGCCGCGCGCTGACCAATGTGGTGGGTAACGGCGTGGCTACACTGGTGGTGAGCCGCTGGCAGGGCGAACTGGATGTGGACAAGATGCGGCGCGTGATGGAGACCCGCTCGGGGAATGGCGCGCCAGAATCGGCGTGACGCGCTTCTTGTGCTTGCGCCCGCTAATTTCAATTTGTCGCGGGCATCTCGAGATTTCGCACCAGCCAGGGCACTAGAATCTTGCGGAAGATCACCGGGTCCGGCCAGACCTTAACTTGACGTCCGAGATGGCCGCCCTGCGGATTGATCCAAGCTTCCTTCGGAACGTCACCGCTGCTCAACAGCAAGTAGGCGTCGGAAATCGGCACCTGCGTATCGCGCGCGCCGGCGATGATCAGCATCGAAGTCGTGGGCTTGCCCAACAGGTGCTGGTTTACCAGCGAAAGCTTGGGGAGAATGTCTCCTAGATCTTCGACTTTGTTTGCCCCTTCGAAGATGGACATGAGCGCCGGGCCGAGGCCAAAGAGATATTCGCGATTGCCCAGCGTTTTCTGTAAAACAAAATCCTTCTGAAACGTGGCATCCACCGGCGGAGACTGCGCGACCACGGCCTTCAGCCGCGCATGCTCGACAATGGAAAGCTTGGTGGCCCAATACGCGCCGAAGCTTTGCCCGTCCACGCCGATGCGGGTCTTGTCTATTTCGGGCCGCGTTTCGAGATAATCAATCACCTTCGAAAACATGCGCTCGGCGTTGACGCTGGCCTTGATCGGGGCCTGGCCCGTGCCAGGCGAATCCACGCCGATGAAGCCGATGCCAGAATTCAACACCACGCCGAAGTTTTCCGTCAAATCTTCCTTGCGGCTGTCAAGCCCGCTGATGGCGATCACAAAGGGCACGGGGCCCTTTACGTTCTTCGGCAGGCGCATGTAACCGACAATTTCCGAACCCTCAAACGGAATGTGCACCACTTCCAGCGGCGGATCCATCATCTTTGCGTGCGCCAGAAAGGCTTCGAGCGCTTTGGCATACGCGCGCTGCTTGCCCGGCGAAGCGGGAACCGGCCAGCGTCCGAACGAATACAAGCGCCAGGCGCGAATGAAATCCGCATCGGCCTTCTTCGGATTGCTCGCAAGCAGCGACTTGCCTTCGTTCATGTAGCGATCGGCCACGTCGCTGAACGCCGCCGCCCACTCATCGTTGTCCGTCGTGTGGATATGATCGAAAGCCTCGCGCACGTCGGCGGGATCGAGGCCAATCAGCGGGTACATGCCGTTTTCGGCGCGTTTCAGCGCTTCCGTTTTGATTTCATCCAGTGTGCGTTCCTGGGCATTGCCTCGCGGCACGAGCGCTGTCAGAAGGAAGAACCCCATGAGACAAAACATGAATTCGCGCAAAATCAGTCTCCTTTTCCCGCTCACTTCACTTTGGCCAGGGCTGCGTTGAAGTACTCGGGATCGTAGTATTTGTCCGGCGAAGGCGGGTGGCCGCCCCATTGGCCTTCCACCTCAGCGCGGAGCTTCAGAACGTTCTTAAAACCATTCAGATCAAAGGCCGCGTCTTTGGTGAAGCCCCCAGGCTGGTTCATGGTTATGTCGTAGTCTTTGGCGGCGATTTCCGGAGACAGATGGTAGTGGCTCGTGAGCAGTCCGATGACTTGTGCTTTATTTGCAGGATTCATTAGCCAACGCTGGGCTTCGATGCAAGCCGCGATAAACGCAATGAGCACGTCGCGATGTTCTTTGGCCCAGGCACGCTCGGAGAAGAGCCCTGCGGCCTGATACGGCCCAATCAGATCTTGCACCGAGCCAAGACTTCCGAAACCTTCCTGTTTGGCAACGAGCGAGGTCGGCGGTCCCAACATTGAGCCGGCAAAATCCTTGTTTTCCCGCATGGCGACCAGCCGCATCGGCGTGGCTCCATAAGCCTTGAGTTCATAGTCTTTGCCGGCAGTCAAACCGTTGAGAGAGAGGATTTTGATCAACTGCAGCGCATAGGCCGTGTTTGGCGCGTCCACAATTACTGTTTTGCCGCGGAGCTCGGCGAACGATTTGATCGCGGGTTGCACGATCAGTTCGTTCTGCGAGCCTTCGCCGCCCATGACGATCACCACGTCCTGGTGGGCGAGCTCGACCATGGCGACGGCGTTGTCGACCGCCAGATAGGCCAGGTCGCCGTTACCAGCAGCGAGATCCGCGCGCAATTCGTCGGAGTTTTTCTTGTTGTTGTTGCTGACCTCGAGCCCGTATTTGGCAAAAAGGCCCTGCTGATCAGCAATTACGAACTGGAGCGGCCGGCCAAGCAGCGTGAGCACGTGCAACTGTTGCTTGGCCGAGGGCTGCGCGTTGCCGGGGCGGGCAAGAAACAGCGTACACGCAAGGATAGCGATCATAGCGGGAGCGATGCGCTTCATTGTTCTTCCCTGTCGCGCCGGAATCAGGGCGCGCCCTCATTGAGTTTGTCGAGCGACCATTCGCTCACTACCATGGGATCGAGAACCGGCTTACCGAGATTTGGGCAGCTCAAGGCATATAGACCGGTGTCAGTGGCGGTCCAAATGACATTGCGATCCCATTCGACAAAAACATTATCCACCGTGCGGTCATAGCTCCCGAATTTCTTCAGGTCCCCGCCCTGTGGAGGAATGAAATACGCCACTTCCTCAGGCCGATAGAGATCGCCAATGTCGTAGCAACGCAATCCGGCAATGAAATAGCTGTAAGCGATAAACTCCTGGCGCGGTTTGCCAGGAGCCTTCAGGTGTGGCGGGTTGTGCGCGCCGAAGCGGCCGCGTTTGAAGCAAAAGTCGCGATAGGGAGCTTCGGGCGGGGGGACGGGGCGCGGGAGCTGCGCGACCGGGACGGGATTCGCCTCATCGCGAATATCCACTACCCAATTGGGCAAATAGATCTGATTGCAGTCGGAGTTCGTCGTTTCCCCATTGCTAAGCACGAAGCCACGCTCGAGAATTCCGCAATAAATCGTGTGGAAGGCTATGCCCATTCCGGCGTATTGCGGCGGCGGCTCAAACTTGCCGATTTCCTTTTGGTGGTGCGGATCGGAAAGATCCAGGATGCGAAAGCCATTGCACCCGAAGGCGCCATAGCCGCGGTTGCCGCCGTCTTCCAATTTTTTCGGGACGTAAACAGGCCCGTGAAGGCCGGCAAAGGGCGTCTGATCTGCGACTACTTTCGGTGGCACGAGCTTCGACCAGACCCATTTGTTGTATTCCTCTTCCTCTCCCTTGCGTGAACCGGGAACCCACCACATGGAGACTTCCTTGGCGTTAGTGGGATCGGAAACGTCCACAATCATGTTGCCGTTGACCAATTCGCGGAAATACGAGGGCTGGTGAATAAAGGTTTCGTCCGGGGCCGTGTCCAGATAGGCATATTTGCCGCCGTCGTAGTAATTCCGATGCGTGCCCTGGCCGGTTGCGCCAGTGCTGAACTCGGAGAGCTTCACAATTTTGGATGGATCGGTTGCGTCATAAAAGCGCACACCGCGGAGGCCTTTGTAATTCTTCCTTTTGTCGTCGAGATGCGGATCGTCGTACTTGCCCATGGGGGCTTCCGGGGTGGAGTCAGTGATCGGAGTCTGTGCTCCAGTCATCAGAATCCATTTTTTGAGATTTTTGTTGTAGGCGACCTGGACCTGGTAACCCTCGAATCCGCCTTTGTTGAACATTGTGGGCTTGCGGATATCGCTCACGTCAATGACATCACCCTGCTGGAAGATATAGCGTCGGTCACCGGCGGACATCATCTGCATCTTGCCGTGGCGCGGCTGACCGGGAGCAAAATGCGCGAGCACTTCCATGTTGCGAATGTACACGCGACGGTCGAGATAGGAGATGCTATTCGGGCTGGGATGGCCGTGATGGTCTGCCAGTGCCGAAAGCGGCGAGGCAGCCAAGGCGAGCCCAGCACGGACGGTGGTCTTCAGGAAATCGCGACGGGTGGAGTTCGAAGTACCCGGCTGGTATGAATCGGCAATTTCGGAAAGCACCTGCGGTGGTCGAACCGGCTTCTTGCGTTTCATTCGTGGCTCCTTGGGGTTGGGCTTCAGGAACGTGATGTCCGGCGCAAACTCCTTAGTAGCTGAGCACGGTCTTGTTCCCCGGGGCGGTCCCGAAAGCCGGCGACGGAGCTCAGAGCCCAAACGTGAAAAGGTAGGACCGATGTACCATTTCGCGAGTAATAGCGTCAACGGTTAAATTGTATGGAACAGATATTTCGATGCTTAGACTGTACAGTGTGCTGGCCGTCGGGTATACTGGTCTGACCAATTTGAATTTTGCTTGCAATCCTAAGCAGGGACTAAAATCCGCTCAAGTCCCCAAATCACCAGCGAGGCATCATGGCAATTGCCACCGTTAATCCCGCCACCGGCCAGTTGATCAAATCGTTCGAGCCGTTGTCTAGCGCACAGATCGAAATCAAACTTCAGAAAGCGATCGACACCTTCGCGACCTACCGCACGACTTCCTTCGCCCAACGCGCGCAGTGGATGCTGAAGGCGGCTGCCATTCTCGAAAACGAGAAGGAAGCATTCGCGAAAATCATGACCACGGAGATGGGCAAGACGCTGCGGTCCGCAGTGGAGGAAGCCGCGAAGTGCGCGTGGGTTTGCCGCTACTACGCAGAAAACGCGGAGAAATTTCTGGCCGATGAGCCAGTCGAGACAGGTGCAAAGAAGAGCTTTATTCACTACCAGCCGTTGGGGCCGGTCCTGGCAGTGATGCCGTGGAACTTCCCTTTCTGGCAGGTGCTGCGATTTGCAGCGCCCGCGCTGATGGCTGGCAACGTCGGATTGCTAAAGCACGCGTCGATCGTGCCGCAGAGTGCGCTGTTGATCGAAGATCTGTTTCTTCGCGCGGGATTTCCAGCAGGCGCCTTCCAGACACTGCTGATCAGCGCCAAGGAGGTGGACCGCATTCTGGGTGATCCGCGGGTGATGGCCGCCACGCTAACGGGCAGTGAACAAGCGGGGATTGAGGTGGGCATCGGCGCGGCAAAGCGAATCAAGAAAGTGGTGCTCGAGCTTGGCGGAAGCGATCCTTTTATCGTGATGCCCAGCGCAAATTTGGAGACGGCAACCAGCACGGCGGTAAAAGCACGTATCTTCAATAACGGGCAATCATGCATTGCGGCGAAGCGCTTCATCGTTGCCGAAAACATCGCCGAGAAGTTCGAAAGCATGTTTGCGCAAAAGATGGCGGCGCTGCGGGTCGGCGATCCGTTCGACGAATCCACGGAGCTTGGACCGCTTTCGACCGCTGACGGAGTGGCGGATCTGGTGCGTGATGTGCAGAAGACGGTCGAGATGGGAGCAAAAGTCCTGACAGGCGGAAAGCCCCTGCAGCGACCGGGAAATTTCTTTGCACCAACTGTCTTGGTGAACATCCCGAAGGATTCTCCCGCTTACAAGGAAGAATTGTTCGGGCCGGTGGCGAGCGTCCTCCGCGCGAAAGACGTCGAGGACGCCATTCATATCGCGAACGACAGCCGATTCGGCCTGGGAGCCAGCGCGTGGACCAACGATCCGGCCGAACAGCAAAAGTTTATTGACCAGTTGGACTCTGGCATGGTCTTCATCAACCGCATGGTCGCTTCGGACCCGCGAATCCCGTTCGGTGGAATCAAATGGTCTGGACACGGACGTGAACTCGGCGCCGTGGGAATAAGGGAATTTACAAATATGAAGACTGTATGGGTAGAGCAAGGATAGGAAGGACTTGCGAGAAGTGGCAGCAAATGGTATTCTGGTCCGACAACTCGACCATTTTTCAATTTGCCGCGTACTAATTGTCCCCTCCACGGCACCCGGATCAATGCGTCGAAGGAATCGGTGTGGCTTCGGGGGTGCACATGTATAAGATCGTCCGTTCTTCACGCCTCTACGAGCAGATTGTCCAGCAAGTCGAGGAGTCCATTCACAAAGGTGCCTTAAAACCGGGCGACCAGCTGCCCCCGGAAAGAGAACTTGCCGAACAGTTCGGTGTGAGCCGGACAGCGGTCCGCGAAGCTGTGAAAACACTGCGGGAGAAAGGTCTGGTAGAGGCGTATCCGGGACGAGGAACCTTCATCCTAGACGGAAGTTCCTACACCATGCGGCAATCGCTGGACCGATTGATGAAGTCCGGAAATGAAGGCTTCACGGCGCTTGCCGAGGTCCGCGAGATTCTGGAACCGGAAATTGCCGCGCTGGCAACGAGCCGGGCGGATGCCGAGGATCTGGCGGCTATGCGGGAGCAAGTCGCGACTATGGACGCAGCGCGCCGCGATCCCGATGCCTATATCGAAGCGGACCTGGATTTTCACCTGGCGCTCGCGGAGGCGGCAGGAAATCCGATCATTCTTTCGCTGATTGATTCCATCGTGGGCTTGCTGCGTGAACAGCGCATGGGCATTTTCCAGGTGGAAGGCGGGCCGGAGCGCGGCCAGTACCACCACAAGCGGATTCTAGAGGCGATTGAGCACCGGGATGCTGCGGGTGCGCGCGAGGCAATGAAGGCGCACTTGAAACAAGTTCGCGAAGATTCGCGAAACGCGCCGAGCGAATAGACAAACCAAGCGGCAATAAGAACCCATTGGCAGAGGAGAGGTCGTGGCAAATCTAGGATTCGTCGGGCTGGGTGTGATGGGCAGCGAGATGGTAAACCGCCTGCTCAGCAAGGGGCACAGCGTCACCGGATACAATCGCACACGGTCCAAGGGCGAGTGGCTACTGAAAAAGGGCATGAAATGGGCCGATTCGCCGCGAGCGGTGGTGGAAGCCGCCGATGTGATTTTTTCGATGGTCACCAATTCTGCGGCTCTTTCCGCGGTGATGAACGGGCCAGACGGCATGATCGCCGGAGCGGGTCCGGCCAAGCTTTTCGTGGACATCAGCACAGTGAGCCCCGCGGTGAGCCGCGATTTTGCTGCAAAGCTTCGCGAAAAAGGCAGCGACCTGATGGACGCGCCGGTTTCCGGAAGCGTGATCACGCTGCAGGAAGGCAAGCTGTCCGTGATGGTGGGTGGCCGCAAGGAAACCTTCGAAAAAGTAAAGCCACTGCTGCTGGATATCGGCCCAAAGGTGACGCACGTGGGCGACAACGGCCTCGCTTTGGTGATGAAAATTGGCACGAATCTCAGCCTGGCGGTGCAGATGCTGGCCTTTTGCGAAGGCGTGCTGCTGGCCGAGAAAAGCGGCATCAAGCGGGAAGTCGCCGTGGATGTGCTGACGCACAGCGTGATTGCTTCACCGATGGTGCAGTATCGCGGGCCGTTCGTGCTGAAGCAGCCCGAGGAGGCGTGGTTCAACGTCAATATGATGCAGAAAGACATGCTGCTGGCGCTGGAACTTGGGCGGCAACTTGACGTGCCGATGCCCACCACCGCCGTGACAAATGAATTTCTGACCGCGGCGCGCGGCATGGGCCTGGTGGAGAAGGATTTTGCAGTCGTGTTCGATGTGCTGGCGGAGATGTCCGGGGTCAAACCATGAAAGCAGCCGAGGAAACCACGAAGACCGAAAGCGCAATTTCGCCGGAGCTCGCCATCCGGATGTACAGGCAGATGGTTCGCATCCGCCTGTTTGAGGAACAGGTCAACGAACTATACATGCGAGCGTTGATGCCGGGACTCGCGCATCTCTACATTGGCGAAGAAGCCGTTGCGGTGGGCGTTTGTGAAGCGCTGCGGAGAACCGATTACATCACCAGCACGCACCGAGGCCACGGTCACTGCCTGGCGAAAGGCGCCACGCCCGACCGCATGTTTGCGGAACTTTTGGGCAAGGAAGCCGGCTATTGCCGCGGCAAGGGCGGTTCCATGCACATTGCGGATCCCGCGACGGGAAACCTCGGCGCGAATGCAATCGTTTGCGGCAGCGCAGGCATTGCGACCGGAGCGGCGCTGACCGCAAAGCGCCTGAAACTGGATCACGTTTCGGTTTGTTTTTTCGGCGAAGGCGCGCTTGGCCAGGGCGTTCTTTACGAGGTAATGAACCTGGCGGCGCTCTTCAAGCTGCCGGTGATCTACGTCTGCGAAAACAACTTTTACACCGAATATACGCATTATACGGAGACGACTGCGGGAGACATCCTCGCGCGGGGCACGGCCTTCGGCGTGCCGTCCGAGTTGGTGGACGGCCAGGATGTGCGCGCAGTGTACACGGCGGCGAATCGGCTGGTGAATCGTGCGCGTCGCGGCGAAGGGCCGGCATTTCTGGTTTGCAATACCTACCGCTACACGGGCCATCACGTCGGCGACATCAACCGCGAATACTATCGCTCCAAGCAGGAAGAGCAAGAGTGGAAGACAAAGCGCGACCCCATCAAAAACATGGGCGACTGGCTGACGGCGCAGAAAATTGTCGATGCTGCCGCGCTAAACAAGATCGAAGACGAAGTGCGCGAAGAAATGAAAACGGCGGTCGATTTCGCCATCGCGGCTCCGTATCCCTCCGTCGAGGAGGTCGACCAGGACGTTTATGCCTGAGACAGCCACAGCTCAACGGGAACTGACATTTGCGCAAGCCATCCGGGAAGCGCTTGCGGAAGAGATGCGGCGCGACCCATGCGTGTGCATCTTTGGCGAGGACGTAGCGGAAGCAGGCACGCCGTTCAAGGTTTTGTCCGGTTTAGTAGAAGAGTTTGGGGCCGAGCGCGTGCTGGACACGCCGATTTCCGAAGCGGGATTTACGGGAATGGGCGTCGGCGCTGCGATGACCGGCTTGCGGCCCGTGGTGGATATCATGTTCGGCGACTTCCTGACGCTGACCATGGACCAGCTTGTAAACCAGGCAGCCAAGGCTCATTACATGTCCGGTGGAACCTGGAAAGTACCGATGGTGTTGCGCACCACGCTGGGCGCCACGCGGCGGTCGGCAGCGCAACATTCACAATCGCTGCACGCGTGGCTGTGCCACGTGCCCGGACTCAAAGTCGCCATGCCCTCGACGCCGTATGATGCCAAGGGGTTGCTGAAGTCAGCGATTCGCGACGACAACCCGGTGATCTTTTTCGAAGACAAGATGATGTACAAGCAGAAGGGGCACGTTCCGGCCGAGGATTATACGATTCCCCTGGGGGTTGCCGACATCAAGCGCGAAGGCGAAGACGTCACACTGGTGGCGACCAGCAGCATGGTGGAGGTGGCGCTGGGGGCAGCGAAGCTTCTCGAGGCGATCGGCGTGAGCGCAGAAGTGATCGATCCACGCACGATGTGGCCGCTGGATGAAAAAACCCTGGTGGAATCGGTGAAGAAAACTTCGCGCGCTATCGTGATTGACGAAGGTTATGGCCGGTATGGCGTCACGGGCGAGTTGGCTTCCGTGATTGCGGAAGGCGCTTTCTTCAATCTCGAAGCGCCCGTGAAGCGCATGGGCGCCATGCACGTGCCGATTCCTTTTTCACCGCCGCTCGAGGACGTCACCGTTCCCACCCAACAGACTGTTTTCGAAGCGGCGCGCAAGCTTTGCGGAAAAGCCTGATAGATCTTCAACAGGAGGCGTTACCGTGGCACTCAAGACGTATGGCCCGATGGCCGTAGATTGGGAAAATCGCATTGATTTCGACCGCCTGCGCCGCGAACGCCTGACGCGGGCCAAGGCGCTGCTGGCCAAGTCCGAAATGGGCGCGCTGTTGTGCTTCGATATGAACAACGTGCGGTACATCACCGCGACGCACATCGGCACATGGGCACAGGACAAAAACAGCCGATTCTGCCTGCTGCCGCAAAATGACGAGCCGATTCTCTGGGACTTCGGATCAGCAGCGAAGCATCACCAGTTGAACTGTCCCTGGCTTGGAGAACGCTCGCGTGCGGGTATACCGCTGTTGCGCGGGGCCATGTCCCCCGAAATGGGGCGCGCGGAAAATGTGGCGCGAAAGATTAAGGTGGAACTGGAAAAGCGCGGTTTGCTAAACGAACCGCTGGGCATCGACATCGTTGAGCCGCCCATTTTGTTCGCGCTGCAGAGGGAAGGCATCAAGGTTGTGGACGGGCAGCAGTTGATGTCCGACGCGCGTGTGATCAAAACACAGGATGAGATTTCACTGCTGAATCACTCCGCGATGATGGTGGACGCGGCGTACGACGAACTTTATCGCGCAATGAAGCCGGGCTTCACGGAAAACCAGGCGGTGGGGCTGGCAAGCAAGGTTTTGTATGACATGGGCTCGGAATACGTGGAAGCGGTGAACGCCATTTCCGGCGAACGCTGTAGCCCGCACCCGCACGTCTTCAGCGATCGTGTGCTGCGCCCCGGCGATCCGGTTTATTACGACATACTGCATTCCTACATGGGTTATCGCACCTGCTATTACCGGTGCTTTACGATCGGCTACGCGTCGCACGCAATGATTGACGCCTACAAGCGCTGCCGCGATTACCTGGATGCGGCGATTGAACTGGTGCGGCCGGGGCGCACGACGGCGGAAATCGCCTCCGTGTGGCCCAAGGCGCAGGAATTCGGGTTCCCCGACGAGGAAGCCGCGTTTGCGCTGCAGTTCGGCCACGGCATCGGCCTCGCCATTTGGGAAAAGCCGGTGATCAGCCGCATGGTTTCGCTGGAGCACTCGCACGAGATCAAACCAGGCATGGTATTCGCACTCGAGACCTTCTGGCCCTCGACGGATGGGTGGAGCGCGGCGCGCATCGAGGAAGAAATCGTGGTGACGGAAACGGGCCACGAAGTGATTACGCGTTTCCCGGCCGAGAAACTCATGGTGGCCGGTGCGCACTATTTCACAGTGGATGGACCGCTGCCCCGGGCGCGCGAAAACGAAGCGCCTCCCAGCGTGGCAGTTCAGGAGCTGGTGGCCGGAGCAAGACGCGAAGGAGTGGCGGCTACGGATTAATTCGCGGAATTCCGGAACCAGGAAGAGGCTATGGCTATCAGTGTGGTGATGCCTGCGCTGGAGATGGCGCAGGAAAATGGAAAACTGCTCGCTTGGCGCAAGAAAGAAGGTGACAGCGTCACGAAGGGCGAACCTCTGCTCGAAATTGAAACGGATAAGGCGGTCGTCGAGGTGGAAGCACCCGGCGACGGCATCCTGGCGGGGATTACGGCCGAAGTGGGCGCGGTGGTTCCTGTTGGCGAAACGATTGCGTGGCTCGTGGCTCCCGGAGAGAAGGCTCCTGCGAAAGCTGCAACAGCGGCTCCAGCGGCTCGTGCTACGAGCGCGGCACAAGCTGCGGCTGCTCCTGCGGCACTTGCGCGGCCCGCGGCCGAGCCTGCGTCGATTCAGATTTCTCCGAAGGCGCGCCGTTTGGCGAAGGAACTGGGCGTGGACATCGGGCAGATTCGCGGCACGG
>Ga0335069_10003834_pt1 | contig 22527 bp, 14 predicted proteins | sample Lox_Sample_11_FD_206714 | JGI IMG/M metagenome (GOLD analysis project Ga0335069, IMG submission 206714) | Soil microbial communities from Loxahatchee National Wildlife Refuge, Florida, United States - Lox_Sample_1.1 | ecosystem: Environmental > Terrestrial > Soil > Wetlands | place: USA... | reverse complement strand
GTTAATCTCCGTGGAAGATCGCACCCGGTAGTAAAGCCCATAGCGCTCAGCATATTCCCGGCCGGGCGGGCAGACCCATCCGCCGTCCTCGCGCCGGTATCGGTTCGGGTTGCGCTCCGACAACCGGACTAGTTCCTCTTCAGTCTTACACTCCTCCCATCCCGCTTTCGTCCTACGAATGACGAAGTAGTCGGGAGTATGAAGGACCCCCAGGTGCCGTCCATGGGCACTCTCATAGTCCAGCTTGATGGAATTGGGCTGGTCCCAATATTCCAAGACCTCGTCGTCATGCTCCAGTTCGTACACGGTCGGCAACTCCACGCGGTGACTCTCAAACTGGATTGTGACTCCCATCTTCCTGCTGGGGTAGCGACCGGTAACATTTGAGTGGCCGCCGCCCACCCGCCGCGCCGGATTCGAGGCCCGAATATTGGCCACGACAGATTGCGCCTCGTCGGAAAGGCCCATCCGCTTGGCCCAGGCCGCGAAACCCTGTTCGCTCAGCATTCCCTGATCCGCCCTCCGGCTTGCCACCTCACCGGCCGGACGCCTTGTCGCGTTTGGCTTTCAACGCCTTGGTGTACCGCACGCCTGCTTCAGTCACTAGTTCTTGGATACGCCGCCCATTGGCGATCGCCTTACGAACCTCGGGAACGAGTTCTTCAGGTACGTAAATGGAAAATCGCCTACCCGCATGCCGACCATATAGAGCGTAGCTGGAGTGATACTTCCCTTTAGCGCACGCCGGGCAGTTCTTGCGGATGCACGGGCTCTTCCGCAAGCACAGAGATCCCTCTGCAACGGGCGAAAGCTTGTGCACCTCGGAATAGAACCATCGGATGACGTGTTCTGGAGTCTCAGCCATGTACGTGAGTAAATATACTCACGTACAGAACAAAAAAGCAAACTATTTCTTGTCACGCCCGCCCTTTCCGCGGAAATCAGTGCTTTCGGCCAAAAGACGCATCAATTACCAAAGCTCAATAACGAGTTGCGCATGCGAGTGACTTGTGATGGATGAGTGGACAAGCGGGGAGAGCGGTCAGTTCTTTTTCAGAGTGGTTTCAGTCCCGGGAGCGAGCTTTACATCATTCCACGCACCAGGACTAAAGGGGATCACGAGGGATATATCTGGAACTCGTTGCCCGAGGTCCAATACGATAGGCTTGGCGCGGTCATACTCTGTTGTTCCCGGAAAAAAACGCAGGGTCGCTTTCGTCAAGCGATCGCGGTCATCCTGCATGCCCGGATACCCTTGAGGAAGAGTCCATACATAGGCTCCTAAAACGTACTTCCCCGGCGCTAGCGGACCTATGTCAAAGCTGCCATTTGATTCGTTGTGCACACTACCGTCGCAAAGGTAAAGATTGAACTTCTTTTCTACATTCCAGGCGCAAACCTGGACGTTGGGGAGGGGTTGGCCTTGCCCGGTGACGATGCGACCGGTGATGTGCCCATCCGGTTGCGTTCTGAAGGTGACCTCGGCGCAGCCTTTGGGAAGCACCTCAAATGAATTTGTCCAGAGCCCCTTGCCCGAAACCCAGCCAATCGCCGGCGCCAACTTCGGTGGAACGCTTACCTTGATCGCATACTTGCCGGGAACAAGGCCCGTGAAGGAAAATTGCCCATCTGCACCAACCTTCGTTTTAAACACTTCTCCGCCTTCAGAAGTGACAGTCGCGGTTTCACCGGCCATTGGGGCCATCGCCCGATACGACTCTTCCGGAGGCCGATAGTGGTCCATGATCGAGGGCGTGAACTTGGGAACAAAGTTCGGGTCAAACGTATATCGCTTGTAAGTTCCAAGAATCTCCGAAGTGTTCGGCAAGCTCTGCATCTTCCTCAAGTAAGCGAGATCCTCTGTCGCGAAACGAGCGGGGCGAGTCCGCTGGCAGATGCTTGTATAGAGCTGACCCTTCCACTCGGTGGCATACACAAGATACTGTTCCCCTTTTTTGAACGGGAACCCACAAGCAGCCTCTGAACTAGCAGTTCGTACAACCAACTTCTTGGCGTCAACACCCTTGAAAGCTTCCTGAACCGTGATGGTTACCTTGAGGGTGCCGCCGAATGGCGTCGCCGATGTGACCCGGTCGCCTCCGAGAAAATCGAGCGCGGACGGTGTCCCTACGGAGTCGACCGTGCCGAGAAACACGGCCGTAATATTGGCCGAGGGTGCCTCGCTACAAGCAGGGCCGACTCCCACGCACGTGCACCCCAAAACCGCATCGCAACTCGCGAGCATCAGAATGACCAAGCCGGTGATACGCATACGTCTATAGTGACACCGGATACCTTACCATTGTTCCCGAATTCCAGAAAACGGACCTCCCTGCCCACTCCCACTAGGCCGCTCGCCAGCCCCGAATAGCCACACTTTCTGGTTGAACTCAACAGACCCGGCTGACAGGCCGCGATAGCTGTCTGCGCTGCCGTGTTCCTGATTACCTCGGTCGGTTCCCAATTCTGCCACGTGTTCTCGCGGGCACGGCGAGCTAGGGAGAACTCCTGCGCGCTGGCGGCACGGCGGGCTTCTGCTTCGGCTTCGCCGCCCTCCGGGTTAGTGGTCCCCCCAAGAAACTTGTGACTTGAACCAAATGCAATCTGAACTTTCGGCCAAACGATGGTTCAACGCGGGAAGTTGATGCAGGAAGGCGGATCTAGAGGACTTACGACAGGTGAGTGGCCAAACGATGGTTCAAAAACGGCCAAACGATGGTTCAAATCACAAGGCGCACAGTGCGACTTAAACCATCGTTTGGCCATTCTTAAACCGTCGTTTGGCCGCTGACGGTCTGGAAGTCCTTTAGATCCGAAGTGCGCCAGAATGCCGGTTTATCGGTTTAAACCATCGTTTGGCCAAAAGTTCAAAATCCAGACTTTCCCCTTACCGGTGGCGTCGAACCAATGAATTGGCTTTATAATGAGGGACAAGCCTCAACCCTGGCCTCAACTCCGGCGACTGTCGTGCAGCCTACCCCAGAGTTAGACGCCTGACGCGAAGCATAATCGGTCCTCGAGGAGAAACATGTGAGCGCGCGCCTTACAGGGCTTGAAGAATTCAAGCTCACTGAGTCGTCCTTTCGCCGTCTGAGTGGTCGGGAAGTGCAGGCCTTCGTGCATCTCCAGACCTATGACGTGACGCGGGCCGTGCAGAGGCTGCCAATCTCGCAACGCTTCAAGTATATGCTTGCCCGCGCACAACGGTGGATCGATGGCCTGCGTCGTCGCTTTCCGGAGCTGTCCCTGCAGGAAAGAGACGCCGAGTTGTACGGCAGCGGCGTGCGACGCTGGTCTCAGCTGCCGCATTCACTGCTGTTCCGTGGCCCCGCCCGCAAAATCCCGACTATAGCGGGCGCAGCAGGGGTTCGGTCCGTTCATATCGCGGAGGTTGCAGGGTACCCTCACCATCGCCGACGGAAGTCGCCGTTGGCTTGGTATTGCGTCCGGGCACTCGTAGTCATCCGTGTGGAACAAGCGACGGCAGGATTGCAAAACACCGAGGATCGTTTCGTCTTGGTTCGCGCCTCATCGTTCGCGGATGCCAAGAAACGCCTCCGGCAGCAGTGGCAAGAGTATGCAACCCCGTATCTGAATTCTGAAGGGCAGATGGTGAGCTGGTCGCTCGATCGAGTAATCGACGTTTACGAGACCGGCGAGACCGAACTGAACCCCGGTGGGACCGAGGTGTACTCAAAGCTGGGGAAGCGCAAAATGCGTCCCGAGTACGTCTGGCGTCCAAAGTCGGCAAGGCCACGTAAAACGCCCAGATGAAGATTGACCAGTGCCCAACCGGAGTTGCCGGCTGGCGCTCGCGCTTGTCGCAGGCTGTTAATGGAGATCGATCGATTCGCTAGGAATACGCCGAACGACGGGCCTACACAGCAGCAAGGTAGGATCACACCTGACCGCGATATCCTTTGTCAGGTTTGATCGGGAGCTTCTGACAAGCAAGACGCAGCGCTTCCGTGAGGATACTCCGGCACCGGAACTGCGGCTGTGGAATCGTTGCGAGCACCAAATGGGCAGTTGGAAAAACCCCTTGGCCGTACAGTTCCATGGCCACCCGATAGACTTCGTGGACGAATGCTTCCCGTCTTGCACGGTGAACTTCTCGCTTGTGCTGAACATATCGCTCGCGAAGGGCCCGCCACAGATCAGGAAAGCCTTCGCGAATCCGGGTCCGGTGACCAGCAACCCTTCTGACCACTCCGGTGCATGATGGCGGAGGGAATTCTCCGAGCGCCTCGCGGAGCGCCTCACGAACCCTCTCACTTACCCGGTGTTCGCACTTCACAGGCGCGACGCGTCGCCTGCAAGCTCGCAACTGCCTGGTGAGTTCCGGAAATTGCGAGGTCACCGGTTTTACGGTTGCGTATCCCAGTCGTCGTGCCACTTCCGCGACAGTCGGAACGACTTGTTCACGGAATGCCGCTTTCAAGGCGGCCTCGATGGCATGCTTCGACGCCGCTCTGGCCGCCTCTCGCTGGCGTTCTTTGATTGCGGCATTCTTGGCGACGATCGCGCGGCGAAGATCGTGGAAATCCTTATAGAGCCGCCTCCTGCTGCTCAGCCCAACAGATGCAGCAACTGCCGGAAGGTCCGTGAAACCGGGCTTGGCCAATTCTGCGGTGAGCGCAGCTAGGATTCGGTCCCTTGGAACTGGGGTGTTGCCGGAGGATGGTCGCGACCCTCCAGCCCCCGTACGTCTTTTCTTTGCGATTTCACGACAAAGCGCTGGGTAACGAGACTGAAGAGACATGACTGTCCGATACCCCAGTTGATTGGCAATCTTCTCTAGGGGCGGAGGGACGGCGGTTCGGGTAGCGGCTGCCAACGTCGCCTCAACGATACCAGACTCAACACGGTAATGAGTTTTCCAGGCGCATTTCTGATCCCCTTTTTTCCCGGCCTCAATTCGTTCGGTCAAGAGGCGAATCAGGGACACGTTCTGGCTGTGAGATAGTTTAATCAGAGAATTCATCCGAGGGAGGATGGGGCGTCGCACCCAATCCCGGACATAGGGTCGTTGAATCCCAGCATGAAACGGCCGGTAACCACCAGCGTCGCGGACGAGTCCGCGAACATTCTTGCGAAACAGATCGAGCCCAAAGTGAGCAGGAAGGGTGGGGCTCGCAGCCAGCAAAGCGCCTAACATCTCAGCCACTCTGATCTGTTCTGTCAGGTCAGAATGAGCCATCGTGCCATCCGACACCCGCCCCAGCCAGTGATAACACCGTGAACAGTAGCCGGGCCGGGAGCGTGCGGAGAGCACATACTGCATCCGGCCACAGAACGGACAGGCCGATTCCAGTGGCTGGCGATGTGCGGGGCAGACTGTAACCGCCTGGAATACCCACGCCAAACGCTCGTACGCAGATGGTGCCGAGGCGCCTTCGTTGCCAAAACAGGAAGAACACCACGCGCGGTGGGAACGCAGGAGACGGACGCAAGCAATCGCGCCCGCCCATGGCAGAGTGGTTAAAAGGTCGAGTCGGGGCACGCAGGTTAGCTCCTGAAGGAGGGTCACCCAGAGTTGCGTACGGTATCCCACACCGTTCAGAGTGTGCGCGCCAATATAGAAAGAGTATCCGGGAAGGTGCGGGGGAGCTTGTCCTGTCCAGACCCCTTTTGTATAAGGCACTCGTGACAACAGTTCGCGGTTAACCAGCGTGCCGGTGTCGACGACGTGGGCTGCGGCCAAGCGCGAAATGTACCCCGTCAGGCTTTCAACCGCCGCAGTCCCCACTCCGATCGGTGCCAGAGGATAGAAGTAACTTCGATGCGTAATCGCCGGGCGCGATGCTTCCCAGGCGCCATAGATCTCTACATCACGCATACGCTGGCACGTCCTGTGTGATCGGATCTCTTTGCGGAGCGCGCTGCCCAGGCCTCCCAGCTTTTCGCTTGCGAGGAGGCAGTACTTCGCCGGGTCGTCGCTCCGCACTGCTGTGCGATTGAGATTCGATGCCCAATAACGTACGGAATCGCAACGTCTCATCCTCGTGATCATTGAGCCGCGTCTCTCCCTCACGTGATTCCGCGAGAATCTTCTCGCATTGGGAAATCGACAGCGCGGTCTTCTCCAGATGGTCGTGAGAGAGGCTGGGGGTGCCGTGTTTTATGGCGCGCACACACGCACGCATCAGCCATTCCTTCAGGATGCCGACGCAGCCCACGGATCGTTCATAGAGGAACTCCCAGATGGGCATCAGGTCCGTTTCGGCTTTGGCAAACGGCAACTGCTTCTCGAATGTGAGGAGAACGTTACGAAATACCTGCAGGTCTTCGGTAGAATCCGCTCGATAGCGCTCAAAGTGCAGGTCGACACTGCGGCGGCTTAATTGGGCGCTCAAATTCCGAAAAGCCAGCAGCTCATAAGTACCCAGCAACACGTGCACGGTCTCCGTACGATTGGCGATCGACTTGATAACATCTAATTGATCCGATAGCCGGCGGCCGGAAGCAATCCGCGCCAGGTGTTGGGCTTCGTCGACCAAGACGACCGGGGGACGCCGATGACGGAGGGCCTGTTCGACGGCATACCCTAACTCGGCACTCCCAACCATTGAGGGAGGCCTACTGGGTGCCGGGGGGATAGTCGCGCCGCGAGCGGTTTTAAATTCGATGAGCGGTTCGTTCATGGCAGCCAGCAGTCGGCTGAAATAATCCCGCCAACGGAACCGCCCTGTATCGGGCGGGACAACTTCTACGCTGGCGAAGGGAAGCCGCCCACGATCGACGCTCATCGCCGTCGCCATCTGCCGGGTCAGGAGATCTTCAACTTTCGTTCGTACAGTCGTCTTGCCAACCCCCGTCGGCCCTATCACGAAGATGAGCGAACCGGGCGCCGCGCCGTCGATGGCATCCACCAGGTCATCGCGCGCCTTGACCAGTCTTGGGTGCGCCATCGTGAAGTCGCGGAAATGCTCCAGGCGTTTAATCAGATGAGGCGCTGTCGACGCGATACTGTCGAGCCGCATTACATCTCCCCGTAAGTCGTAAGAGAGGCTGGAGCATCGACCAGCGGGCGCACGTGCCCTGCCAGTGGAGACTTGCGCCGATCATCCCCCGCTTTACCCGAAGCCTTTGTGGATGGCCCCGGCTGACCCTGAAGCGAGCGAGCTTCGAGGTCGCTCAGCCTTTGGATGAGTATGGCTTCTTCCACTTCGACCGAATCCAGAAACTCAGCGAGTCGTTTCGCGGTGATCTCGAACTGGCGGGAGTGGTTCTGACAACGCTTCCGCAGTTCCTCACTGGCCAAATGAACCTCACGTTCCGAGTGGCCACGAAGAAGCGGGTAGTATTCCGAATGACATTCGACCCACTGGCCATCTACGAAGGCATAAGCCGTGCCCACATCAAAAGGATCGTAGCGGATGGGAACGCGCTGGGTCTCCCAGGCCGGATTGCGGAAATGTTCCGACCAGTAATAGAAATGGTTGACCTTCATGCCGCGTCCGGGAGTGACCTTGGCAGTGCCCTTGCGCGTCGAAGGCAACGTCAGAATGAGGAAATCCTGATCGTAGGCAACCTTGCGGTGGGAACGGCTGCCGGTTCGGGCCATCGCGGCGTCGAAAGCTTCCCGCGGGGTCTGTCCTAACGTCGGATGATCGATCGTGTCGTAAACCTCGTAGGCATATTCACTGAGCCTGCGATGTAACTCTTTCAGCGGCCACGCAGCGTGGTTGCGTGGATTCACGCCTTTAGTGATCTGGCGGCTCCCGCGCGTCACTTGTGTGTTGCCCTGCAGATTATGGAGAAACCGGTCGTTCGCAGTACCGAAGATGCGCTCGCAAGTGGACCCAAACCGGGGCTTCGCGGCCGGCCTGGTCTTTTTCGTGACTTCGCAACGTGCCAACAGCGTCTCGAAATAGACGCTCTCGAACTCCTTGCCTCCATCCATCACCAGAATCTGCGGCAGGCGGGAATGCCGGCGTACACATTCGCGCAGGATCATCATGCAGGAGCGGTAACTGGGTGGGTCGAACGTTAGGTACAGGGCGAGGATGCGACGAGTAAACGCATCGGTCAAAAACGAAATCCATGGTCGTCCCAAGACGCGCCCCGTCTGGGAACAGACCGCCCACACATCCGCCTGCGTGTGGTCGATGTGAGCGATCTCGAAGGGCCGGTCCCCATGGCGTGGAGTACGTTGTTCCAACTCCCAATAGAATGGTTGAACGGAATAGGCGGCGCGCTGGCCGCGCCGCTTTTCAACCTGCGCAGCACGGGCGCGATGGTGGACAGCAAGGGTAAAAGTCATGTAGCTCGGAGCAGCTATCTGCCGGCGATCACACGCTAGCTTGAGTGCTGACCATGTCGCGTACATGGTTTTCTGTTTTAGCGACTCATAATCCGTATCAATGAGCTCCATCATCAAGGATCGTGCTTGCTCCGGGAGTCTATTGACTGGGTTGCCGCGATTCGGCTTGGGCAGCAGGCCTAAATAGCCGCTCTGGTATTGCATCTGCGCAATCCGATAATCCGATATCCAGCGCCGTAGGGTCCGGTAGGGCGCCGGATCATGGGGCTCGCCCCGGAGCGCCCGCGAAACGATCTGAAAACGCCGTGTGGCTTCAGCCAAATCGCTCTCACTGGCCTCCAAGAGACGGCGCTGCGCCTGTGAGTTGCTGATCATTGTGCCGGGATGCGGTTGGACATCGAGGGATCCCGGCTGCCCGCCATCACGATACTTCGGCTTCTCCAACCAGACCTTCACGATCTCCGGTTCCGGGAGCGGCGCCGATTGGAGATCAACAAAAATGTCTCCGGCTGCGATGAGAGAGTAAACTTCGTCACGGCTCACCTCCCCATCCGTCACCCGGAACAGGTCTGCTAGCGAACGCCCAGGCCGGGCGGTAACCTGCGCGAGGACCCGTTGCCGGGGAAGGGAGTCGACCTCCGGTGTGGTTCTCAGGTAGTCTTCAAGAAACTGAATGTTCCGTTGAAAAAGCCAGTTGATTTCGGTAGAAGATCGAACCCTGTAATAAAGGCCGAAACGCTCGGCGTACTCTCGGCCGGGTGGGCAGATCCATCCCTGCTCGCCGCAACAATATCGGTTCGGGTTGTGATCCGACAACCGGATCAGATCTTCTTCTGTCTTACACTCTTCCCATCCCGCCTCGCTCCTGCGAATAACGAAGTAGTCGGGGGTATGGAGTACGCCCAGATGCCGTCCATTGGAACCTTCGTAGTCCAGCTTGATGGAATTGGGCTGGTCCCAAAACTCCAGGACCCCGTCGTCGTGCTCCAATTCGTACACTGTCGGCAACTCCACACAGTGGCTCTCAAACTGAATCGTGACTCCCATCTTCCGGCTGGGATAGCGACCGGCGACATTCGAGCGGCCGCCGCCCACCCGCCGTGCCGGATTCGAGCACCGAACACGTGCTATGACGGATAAGGCTTCTGCGGAAAGCCCCATCCGCTTGGCCCATGCCGCAAAGTCCTGCTCGCTTAGCATTCGCTGATCCGTCCTCCGACCTGCCGCATCATGGGCCGGACTCCTTCCTGCGCCTGGCTTTCAGGGCTTGCGTGTACCGTATGCCTGCCTCACTCACCAGTTCCTGCACGCGCCGCCCATTGGCGATCGCCTCACGAACCTCGGGGACGAGTTCCTCGGGCACATAAATTGAAAAGCGCTTGCCCGCATGCCGGCCATACAAAGCAAAGCTGGAATGGCGCTCGCCTTTGGCGCACGCCGGGCAGTTCTTGCGGATGCAGGGGCTCTTCCGCAGGCACAACGATCCGGCAGCAATAGGCGAAAGCTTCTGCACCTCGGCATGGAACCATCGGATGACGTGCTCAGGAGTCTCAGTCATGTACGTGAGTAACTATACTTACATACAAATCGAAAAAGCAAGACCTTTTTTAAGGCCCCATTCTCTCCAAAGAAATCTGCACTTTCGGCCAAACGATGGTTTAAGACCAAAAAATGGTGATGGACACCGGATGTAAAGGACTTACGAGCAATGCGCGGCCAAACGATGGTTTAAGTCACACACAGGCAAGTACGCACAAGGCTGGTGCTGGAGGGGGGAGTTGAACCCCCATGCCGGGTGACCGGCGGCAGATTTTGAGTCTGCTGCGTCTGCCAATTCCGCCACTCCAGCGCCTTGGAGGTCACCAATTTAACATGCGGGGGGCGTTTTGCTCAATGGGCAATCGACTTCATTGGTAACAATTCCGAATGCGCACAACCCGGTGTATACTCGGACGCGCGTGGGGGGAGTGCTACGGTTATCGAAAAGGGCGCCGGTGCGGGTGCGCAACCGCACTGCGGCAACCGACGGTAGGCTCCCGAACCGAGTCCTGTTCCAGTAGCAGATTCCAGCGGGAAGCTTTGCCAAAAGGCACTCCCGACCTTGGTACTGGCGTACTAGTATTTTGACGTACTTGCGTACCATTGTTCCGACGCCTAAGGCGGCGCAGGATTGCAGTGGCATTTTGTCTAGGCGGACGTCTGCGGGAAGTCCGTTCACCGCTAACTGACGCACCCTAGCTGCGTTGTCGACGGCACATAAGATTTGGACATCCTCGGAGGAGGCCGCCCTCACTGTGAAAAGACGCACCAGCGCAGGTTTTAGCCTGATTGAACTGCTGATGGTCCTCGCCGTCGCCGGCACGCTGACGGCGCTGGCGATCCCCGTCTTTCGAAGTTCGATGCGCACCTTTCAGTTGAACTCGGCCGTGACCGCCACCACCGGAGCTATTCAAGCGACGCGCTTCCAGGCGATCATGCGCGGCTACCAGTACGAGATCATCATCACCGCATCGACACGTTCCTATCAGGTTTACAACATGCCTGCAACAACCTTTGTCGCCGTCGGCTCAGCCGTGCCTATAACCAGCGCGCCGATCACCATCAACCAGAATGTCACGTTGGTCTTCAGCCCCAACGGCACCGTGACGGGGACACCGACGAATATGACTTTCACGATGACCAATGCGGGACTCACCAAGCAAATTGTGGTTTCAGGAGTGGGCAATGTTTCGGTCACGCCGTAAACCGGAAATGGTGCCAAAGGGCTTCACGCTGCTGGAGATTATGGTGGCGATGGCCATCCTGGTAACGGGCCTTCTGGCCATGGCATTACTGATGGCCAGAATGTACCGGCAAACCGTGCGCTCGCGGTACATGTCGATGGCGGCTTCGCTGGCGTCGGAGAAACTCGAGGATCTCAGCCGCTATAAGCAGGGCGACCCGGCGGTATGTTCTGCCGGCGGAAGCCTGACCGCGGACAGCGGACCGGTCAGCGTCACCTGCAACTCTCTCACGAGTTCAGTGAACTACTACGACACCGTGACCGTTAGCCTTTCGAACGGCGCCATGAGTGAAACCTACGCCAGCCTGAACGGCGCGGCAATTCAGTACGTGACCCAGCAGTTCACCGCTGATGGAATTTACCATGCGCCTACCAACTCGGCGACCGCGCCGCTCGGCACAACTTTTAACCGGCGGTGGACTATTGAGAAAGACATCCCCGTGGCAGGGGTCCGCTTGGTAACGGTGCTGGTCACCTTGGTGGACTTGAGCATCCAGCCTCCGGTCACCTTTCAAATGAGCATGGTGCGACCATGACCAAAACTCCCTCGCGCTGCCGCGGTGTCCGTTCTGGCTTTTCCGGTGCCGGTTTTACGCTCCTCGAAATGATGGTGGCGCTCGCCATCTTCCTGCTGGTCAGCTCCGTAGCTTTCACCCTCTTCAACCGGCAACAGTCCCTGCTGGTCGAACAACAGGGATTGGCGGGGCTGAACATCGGGTTGCGCAACGCGCTGACGCAGATCCAGTTGGACTTGATCAACGCCGCGAATGGGGTAACCAAGGTGGTGGGTCCGTACGTCCCGGCGTGGCCGGTCGGGGTCACGCTGACCAATCAGGCTCCTACCACGGCCTGTAATGTGCCGTCGACTTACACGTACACCTCGACGTGCTTTGACACGCTCAATATCATCATCTCCGATCCACAAACGCCGGCCTGGCACGTCGAAAGCGATACGTCGGGTAGTGCTGTCGATACGAGCACCCAGAACACGCTTTACGCGATACCTGCGGGTTCCTACTTGCCTGCCACTTACGCGGCCAATTTCGCCGCGGGAGATACGGTGCTTTTGGTGTCTTCATCGGGGTCAAGCTTCACGACCTTAAACCTGACGACAGCGGGAGTCGCTTACCCTTCAGGCTCTCCGACCGCGATCAAGCTTACTTACACATCAACTTCAGCGGCTGGGATTAACCCCAGCGATAATTATATGCTGACCACCTACGCGGCGAGTTCCAACAGTTTAGCCGTGAGCTACACAACGTCAGATTGGCTGGTGCGCTTGACGCCCATCACTTACAGTGTCGATTCGACAACAGATACCACGAACCCCAAGCTGCAGCGGCAAGTCAACGGCGGAACAGCCTCGGTGGTGATGGAACAAGTGGTGGGTTTCAGAGTAGGGGCAAATGTTGATAACACCAACACCTACTACTACAACGCTGCCAGTGATTACACCAACAATTTCTCCGCGATTCGTTCCGTGCGCGTTTCCCTGATTGGGCGTTCCAAGCCCAATTCTACGAACCGTTATCGAAATCAATTTGACGGTGGTCCTTACCATGTCCTGGGAAGTTCCATCATCGTGAACCCGCGGAACCTCACGTTGGACAGTAACGAATGAGGTGCATTATGAGAGATGAACATCATCCATCCTACTCCGGGCAGAGGAGTGTGCTTCCTTCTTTGCCTGCCCATCATTGCCGGAGGTGCAGCGAGCGGGGGGTCGCGCTCGTTATCACCCTGTTGTTACTGTTCTTGTTGTCAGTGGTTGGCTTGGCCGCCGTGCTCACCACGAGCTCGGACGTATTGATCAATGGCTATTACCGCAATTATCGGGGCTCCTTCTACGCGGCGGATTCCGGGGCGACGGTTGCACGGGAGGTCGTTTACAACTATTTCAACAACGCCAGCAACCTTCCCGCCGGAACCACCTGGACGAGTCTGCCGAACGCTTCCAGTTGGGGTGCCTCCGCTCAAACCACCATCAACAGCGCTCTTAGTAGCTACTCGCTGAACAGCTACGGACAGGCAACCCACTCCTGGCCGGGGAGTTTCACCGCGACGGTGACCATTGCGGCGGGAACCGTCACCTCGTATTCAACCAGCTACGTATATCCGTACACTTATACGATCACTTCGGTGGGCAAAGCCCAAGGCAGCGAGGCGGCCACGATCGTTGAGCAAGGCAGCATTCCCGTGACGCTTTCGGAGGGCTCGGGCACAACCCAAACTACCACGAGCTTCGCCGCCTTTGGTGCGTTCATCGACAGTTTTTCCGCGTGCTCTGCACCTTTGGTCCCAGGCTACCTGACGGGACCGATGTATGCATATGGCGAATGGAACTTCGGGAGCAGCGGCACGTACACCTTTACCGACCCAGTCTCCCAAACGGATTCCAAGTTCAGTTATTGGCCCAGCAATGGCGGTTGCAGCCAGAGTTCGCAGCCGAAGTACGGATCCGTCGTCCCATCTTTCCAGAGCGGATATAACCTGAGTACATCGGCCATCGCGCTGCCTTCCAATGACTTCAGCCAGAAGGAAGCGGTCATTGATGGTCTGGGTACCGCTTGTTCAGGAGTTACAACAACCTGTCCCACTACCGCACAGATGAATGCTGCGCTCAAGAATATCTCCGGTACAGCGTGGACCAGCAGTACTACCTCAGGGGTCTTTCTCCCGTACACGTGCACCAGCGGCGTCTGCGCACTCAATTATGATTCCACCAGTGGTAGTGGCGCCGGTGGGATCTATGTGGAAGGGGGCGCTTCTGTAACCCTCTCCACCAGCGGCTCCTATGCTCAGGTTATCGCCGTTAAACAGGGCTCCACAACGACGACCATCACGATCAACCCGAATACCGGCACAACCACTGTCTCCAATGGGACTACAACCTTGACCCTGTCCGGCGTGCCTCACAACTATGTCACCTCGTCAACGCAGGAAGCTGCCATGCTTTATGTGGACGGCGCCATCAGCAGCCTGAGCGGTCCCAGTTCGGGCGCAGCCATCCAGGACAACAGTGAGCTCACGGTTGTAGCGAACGGCAACATTACGGTCACGGGGAACATCACTTACAAGACTGACCCCGTGACGACCAGCGCGAATCAGTACGTCAACAGTACCTGCTGCACGTCGAGCCCTATCGATACCCTGATTCCGGCCTACCAGAACATGAATCAAGTGCTCGGCATCTTCACATCCACTGGCAATTTCATTCTCAGCCCTACCACAAACGGCGCGAACATCGAGGTCGACGCGAGTATCGCGATGATTTCCCAGGCGGGGGTAACCAACAGCAACATCGGCCACATGGCCACGGGGAACTCCGTGGGGACTTTCACAAACATCGGTGGGCGTATTGAAAACCGGGCCCACAGTGTGAGTATGAACAAATCGAACGTTCTGTTTGACCGGCGGTTTACGGCGCGGAGCGGCTTTGCGCCCCCGTGGTTCCCCTCTACCTCAGTGGCACAGGATGTGATCTCCAGCACCATCGCGGCCCTGCCGGGCGCCGGCACTCCCTCTCGCACGTTCTGGTTGTACACAACCGGCGGCCAGTAAGGCGCGTAACCACCGTTTCTTTCCTTGACTCATACGCTTCGTGCCCCGTCCGTCAGGGACGGGGCACGAAGCGTTCCACCTCCCATCCGATCGTGCTTCTTGCGGCACACCGGTCGCGGATCGAACCCCGGAAGCGACGCGGAACCCTCAACCCGGGGACGCGAGGCTGGGCGCTCGTACCTCAAAGGTACACATTCTTAGTCTTGACATATTTACCATAATGATATACGCTGGGAGCGTTTTCCCGGAGCGCGGCGGGCGAGGCGCTCACACCCCGTTTGCCGCTACCCTACGATCTTTATGAAACGCGGGCACTTACAACCATTTCGGGCAAGATTACTGAGCGTTAAGTTGTTGAAAGTACAAGGGATATTCTTCAGCGACCCTTGTGGTCGCGAAAAAAACATTCGGTAACTCCTACGATGTTGATGAAAAGAATAGACTTAAAAAGCGACATGTTGGCAATAGCTACGATGTTGATGAAAAATAAGGAACTTACGCGCCGTACCCTACGATGTTGCTGAAAACAATGCTAGTTAAGGTCCGCTGCACTCTCGCGAAGTGCGGCCCCTTTGTCGTCGTCCCCGCACCACCTCTGTCGTTCCCGCGGAGGCGAACCCCATCGCCGGAGACGGGACGCCCGCCTGCGCGCGGGCGTCAGCAAGAGCGGGGGCATCTCGTTTGGCGGGCCGAAGGCCCTGGGAGCTTGCGTGGCAGCGGCAAATTGTAGCGGCGGTCTATGACCGCCGTCGTTGAGAATCAACGATGTCGGCGCTCATAGAGCGCCGCTACAGTGTGCGCCGCCGGGCCTCAGAGGCTGCGGCAAAATCTGGAGCGGGCTGACGTAGCGCCGGCTTCCAGCCGGCAACTCCCTTCGCTTCCATGGGAGCCGGCAAGATGCCGGCGCTACATGGCTCGCCGGGGCGACTGTTTCCGCAGCCTCTCGATCGCGGCATGTTTGTGCCGGAGCGCCGGGCTTCAGCCCGGCACGTGCCGCCCTAAAGGACGGCGCTACCTGCCACGGAGGGGCGCATGACGGAATTAAGCCGCCGTGGCACGCCCCCGGCTGCCCCAGCGATCTTCGCCTGCGGTTAGCGGCGGATTACGGACACGCGCTCCGGTGTATACTCCCAGCTTGTATCGTGAATATGTATCTTTGAGGTGAAGGCATGGGGCAGCGAGTGGAGCGAGAACTAATTCATGGGCTTGTGAGGAATTTGGCGGGGGTTGTGATGATGCTCGGGGCCTTGGTTCCGGCGGGCGCGCGAGGGCAGGGAATCGTGCGCTACGTCCCTGATCTGCGCATATGGATTCTCAGCACGGAGCGGACCACCTATGCGGTGGGGCTCAACGAGCACGACGAACTGCAAACGGTTTATTGGGGCGCCAAACTCACGAGCGACCATGACCTTTCACCGGCCCGGTTGCGCCCTGAGCACGCGTCGTTCGATTCCAGCGAGACCATGAGCAACCTCGAATACCCGGGCTGGGGTGGCCGGTATTACAACGAGCCGGCTCTGAAGGTGACGCTGGCTTCAGGCGTCCGCGACCTGGTGCTGAAGTTCACCTCGCAGGAGATTCATGACGATACCCTGGAGATTCACCTGAAAGACATTCAATATGATCTGAGCGTGAGGCTCCTCTACAAGGTATTCCCCAAAGAAGACATCATCCGCAAGCAGGCGATTATTGAGAATCACACGCCGCAGGTTGTGACTTTGGAAAGCGCGCAGTCCGGCGTCTGGCACGTGCCCGCTGGCGAAGGCTATCGGCTGAGCTATTTGACGGGCCGTTGGGCCGGTGAAACGCAGGTGGTGCGTGAGGCGATCAATCCCGGCAAGAAAGTGCTGGACAGCCGCCGCGGCAACACGGGCCACCAGTGGAATCCCTGGTTTGCCATCGACGCCGGCGGCAAGGCGGATGAGGACCATGGCAACGTATGGTTCGGAGCACTCGGCTGGAGCGGGAACTGGAAGCTGGTGGTGGAGGATACGCCCCCGGCGCACCAGGTGCGCGTGACGGGTGGCTACAACGACTTTGATTTCTCGTGGCCGCTCAAACCGGGTGAGAGCCTCAGCACTCCGCCCTACTATGGAGGCTATAGCGCCCGCGGATTCGGTGAAGCCTCGCGCCTGCTGCACCGCTTCGAGCGCGACGAAATCTTGCCGGACCGCGCCCATCCTCATGTGCGGCCCGTTCTCTACAACTCCTGGGAAGCAACCACCTTCGATGTGGACGAGGCGGGGCAAAAGGCGCTCGCGGAGAAGGCCGCAAAGCTGGGCGTCGAACTTTTCGTGATGGACGACGGTTGGTTTGGAAAGCGCAACGACGACCACGCGGGGCTGGGTGACTGGTATGTGAATCCGCAGAAGTTCCCCCACGGGCTCCAGCCGCTGATCAGCTACGTCAACAGCCTGGGCATGGATTTTGGTCTCTGGTTCGAACCCGAGATGGTGAATCCCGATAGTGACCTCTATCGCCGGCATCCCGATTGGGCCATGAATTTTCCGGGCCGTCCGCGCAGTCAGGCTCGCAATCAACTGGTCCTCAACATGGCGCGCGACGATGTGAAGGAGTACATCTTCGGCGTGCTCGATAAGGTGCTTTCCGAAAACAACATCAAGTACATCAAGTGGGATATGAACCGGCATTTCGGCGAGCCGGGATGGCCCGAAGTCCCGGTCGCGGAACAGAAGGAAACCTGGGTGAAGTACGTCCGCAACGTGTACGAGATCATCGACCGGCTGCGCGCGAAGCACCCGAGTCTCGAAATCGAATCGTGCTCGGGAGGCGGCGGGCGCGTGGATCTGGGCATTCTCGAACGCGTCAACATCGTCTGGACTTCTGACAATACCGAAGCCTTTGACCGGCTGGGCATTCAGGAGGGCTTCAGTCTCGCTTATGCGCCCAAGGTCATGTCGGCCTGGGTTACCGACGTGCCGAACCTGAACGGACGCTCCACATCGCTGCAATACAGGTTCCTTGTCGCCATGCAAGGAGCGTTGGGCATTGGTGCGAACCTGAATAAGTGGTCAGCGGATGATGCGGCGCTGGCCACGCGGCTGATTGCTACTTACAAGAGCGTTCGCGAGACGGTGCAGCAAGGCAATCTCTATCGCTTGTTCTCGCCGCGCGAGGGCGCATTGACCGCCAATGAATATGTCAGCAGCGACGGGAAGCAGGCGGCCCTGTTCGCCTTCTACCACTCCCAGCAGTACCTGTGGCCGGCTCCCACAATCTATTGGAAGGGGCTCGAAGAAAACGCCGCCTATCGGGCAAAGGCGTTGGACAACAAGCTGGCGGAGAAGCAACCCGTGCTGAGCGGCTCTTTCCTCATGCACCACGGGCTCAACCTGAACCTTGAGGGAGACTACGACAGCACGCTGGTGATTCTTGAAAGGGTCAAGTAGCGGGTGCATGAGACTTGCGAATGGCTACCAACGGCTGCAAGCAACACAGTGGTTTCGCACTACGGCCGATGTTCCTCACCCTCTCCCAGGGGAGAGGGTGCCCGACGAAGGAGGGCAGGTGAGGGGTCTCTTTCTGTCCATCCCACCTCTGACGCTGCTTCGGAGGGCACATCCCATGCGGTGGTTTTTCGTTCTTGCGCTCTTCCTCACCAGTGGAGCAATCCCGGCATGGGCTTGGGGCGATCTTGCTCATCAGATGGTGAACGCCGCGGCCATCGAAAACCTGTCCGAGCCTTTACGTTCGTACTTCCAGGCGCGCCGGCAATATTTGCTGGAACATGCGTCAGAGCCCGACGAAGCGGCGCACGCGGACGCAGCAGAACGCCCGCACCATTACACGGAGATCAACGGTTACAGCCGGGCCCCGTTTCAGGCGTTCGAACGCCGCTTTGTAACGCTGCACTGGACCCCTTCACTCTCGCAGCGCACGCACGGGGACTCCATCTGGCAGATTGAGGCCTACACGCTGAAGTTGTCTGAAGATATGCGGCGGCGCCGTTGGCAGGATGCGGACCACGACACTGTCTACGTGGCTCATTATGCCGCGGACCTTACGCAGCCTCTGCATACGGTCACCAACTATGATGGGCAGGAAACCGGCCAGCGAGGAATCCACGCGCGCTTTGAAGCTGAACTGGTGCGCGACCTCGCCGGGAACTGGAAGTTGCGTCCGGCCCGGGCGGCCGTGGTCAGCGATCTGCGCGCCGAGATCTTCCGTGTGTTGCGGGAGAGCTATGCACAGGCGGATGGGGTGTTTTCCGCGGATCGCACGGCGGCGGCAGGCGGGTACCTCGCGCCTCAGTTCATGTCACGATTCGAGAAGCTCGCCGGCCCCGTCGCTCTGCACCAGATGAACGAGGCCGCAGGGTTTATCAGTTCACTTTGGCTCACGGCCTGGGTAGAAGCCGGGAAACCCGCGTTGCCGCGCAGACATCCCGCGCACTAGCTGGCGTTCGCTGGGGAAGTGGGATGCCTGTTTAGCTTGGATTTCTCGCCACTTTGGGACGTTAGTGGAAGGGCAGGGCTTCAGCCCTGCCGCTATCGCGGCCCGTGTCCTCTTGGTGTTCCGCGCCACGTGCCGCTGGCGGTCGCAAGCGGCACGTGGCGCGGAACCAGGGGAACATCACAGGAGCCTCCTGTCGGCGGGGCTTCAGCCCCGCCCTTCCCAACGCCGGGGAGAAACCCGAATTAGTGTCCCGCACCCAAGACTTGAACCTCACAACCCGGTGCCTCGACGTCCATCAGCCATTGTCCCACCCACACTTTCCACTGGGCGGTCACCGGAAGAGCGCCAATCTCGACGCTGCGTTTGGGGACGAGCGGGACAACTCCCTCCGCGAACACATTGCCGCCCAGGGCAGGGGGATTGCGCAATCGGATCTTCACGTCGTGCGCGTCCTCGTCGCCAAGATTGATGAGGTAGGAGCGCATGGTCTTAGGTTCTGCCATCTGGCCCAAGCCATCACCCTTGTAGTTGGGCTGAACGAGAGCAGGAGAGACGAGCAGCGTCGGGCGCGAGTACCGGCGCGAGAAGGTCTGGGCAAGCAGAAGCAGATCGGCGGGCAGCCCCGCGCCATCCGTGGGGATTTCGGAGAAATGAGCAGCCAGGGCGTCGGCGCTGGCCAGCAATTCGGGCGTGCCCGAGTAAAAGCCGATGCCAGGCGATTCCGGAGCGATGAGGCGGACAAAGCGAATTTGCTGCTCAATCTCCTCTTTCGTTTCGGCCCAGTTTTCGCCGGGGTTACCGCCTTTGCCGATCCCCAAGACAACGATCGTCTTAGGCAGGATGCCGAAGTGGCGCGCCGACCAGACCTGAGTGGCAATCCACCAATACCACTGCTTGCTCGCGACGTAGCTTTCCACCATGACCAGGTCCGCCGCGTCGCGGTAGGCTTCTGCCAGGACCGGCGGGATGGGTCCGCGCATTTCGAAGACCGCGAGGTTCTGTTCGGGCCTGCGGCGTTTCGCCTGGCGGAGAATCTCGGCCGATTTCTGGTCCATCTCGCCGCCATAGTCGAAGCCGAATTCATCGATCATCACCAAGGGGCCGGGTTTCCCCATTGGGTCCTGCCCCACAAGGTTGGTCACCGCCTTATCGACAGGGGAGCGCAGCAGGTCATACCAGGTGTGCCCAACCCCCATGACCACGCCGCGCTGCTGCCAGAATTGCCATTCCGCGGAATCCCTCGGCCCCACAAGCGTTGCCGATTTCAGTTGCTTGAGATCGAAGTTCTGCGCAGGGCTGTAAACGAAGGCGATCACCTTGTCGAGACCCAGGACTTTCGCGTCGGCGCCTCGCGCCTGCGTAAGACCACGGTCGCTCAGTCCCGCGCACGCGACAGCTATTAGAAGAGCAGCGCTTAAACTAAACCGCCAAGGATGCTTCATGCGCATATTCCTAAGGTCGATTGATAGTCAATCATACAGTATCGCACCAAACAAGTGGGCGGTGCCGGGCACAAGCACCCCGGCTGGTAAAACCTGCTCTCGCTCTGCCGAAGGGGGAACCGGGACTTGTTCTTCTTGACTTGCTCCTGCTGCAAAGAGCACCATTCAAGCTTTCAGATTAGGAAAGTGTGGCCAGAGGAGGTCGCACCATGAATATTCGCCGCGCTTGTAGGAAGACGCTGGTTCTGTCGCTGCTTGCTGTCGCGGGCACGGGTCTTTGGAGAATAGACGCGAGTCGCGCCGACGAAGGAATGTGGACCTTCGACAACCCCCCGCTGAAGCAACTTCAGGAACGCTACGGCTTCACGCCTACTCAGGCGTGGCTCGATCACATTCGCCTCGCGAGCGTGCGGCTGAATGATGGCGGCTCGGGCTCGTTTGTGAGCCCGAGCGGCTTGCTGCTGACGAATCACCACGTGGCGCTGGGGCAATTGCAGAAGGTCTCCTCGGCCAAGAAGGACTATGTCGCCGACGGCTTCTACGCCCGGACGGCGGCCGAGGAACTGAAGTGCCCGGATCTTGAGATCAACGTCCTCGTGTCCATGGAGAATGTGACCCAGCGGGTCCAGGGCAGCGTCAAGTCCGGGATGACCGACGAGGCGGCGCTCAAGGCCCGCAAGGCCGAAATGGCCAAGATCGAAAAGGAGAGCCTGGAGAGCACCGGCCTGCGCTCCGACGTCATCACGCTGTACGAGGGCGGCGAGTACTGGCTCTACCGCTACAAGAAGTACACGGATTTGCGCCTCGTGTTCGCGCCCGAGCGGCAAATCGCCTTCTTCGGCGGCGACCCTGATAACTTTACTTATCCCCGCTACGACATCGACTTCGCGCTTTTCCGCGTTTATGAGAACGGGCATCCGCTCGATAGTAAGGACTATCTGAAGTGGAATCACGCAGGCCCTGCCGAAGGTGATCTGGTCTTCGTCTCCGGCAATCCAGGTTCCACGGCCAGACTCGAAACCATGGCACAGATCGAGACGGAACGCGACTATCTGCTTCCGTTTGTCATCGAGATGCTGAGCCGGCGCCTTGATACCGCGCGCCGGTATTCCGCGCAAGGACCGGAGCAGGCTCGCCAGGCGCTCAACTACATCTTCTCCCTGGAGAACTCGCTGAAAGCGTTCCGGGGCCGCGACCAGGGATTGGCCGACAAAACTCTCATCACGAAGAAGCAAAAGGAAGAGGCGGATTTCCGCGCCCAGGTCGCGAGCCATCCGGAATGGCAAAGCGCTTACGGCGGGGCGTGGGACGCTATCGCCCAAGCCGAGGCAAAACAACGCCCCGTGGTGCGGACCTACCGCCTCCACTCGCTCGGCGGCTATCGCTTGCCAGCCATGGCCCTGTCGCTGGTGAGACTGGTCGCGGAAGTGAAGAAGCCAGACGGCGTGCGCCTCGATGGTTTCCATGACGCGCAACTGGAATCGCTGCGTTTTCGCCTGTTCTCGCCCGCACCGGTCTATTCCGGATTCGAGGAAGCGATGCTGGCGGGCTCGCTGGACTTCGCGCGCCAAGGGTTGCCCGCCGACGATCCGTTCATAAAAGCGGTCTTGAATGGCCGCTCCCCGGAGGACGTGGCGAAGGACGCGATAACCGGAACCAAGTTTGCCGATCCTGCCTTCCGCAAGTCGCTGGTAGAGGGAGGAGAGGCCGCTGTCCAGGCTTCAACTGATCCTCTGGTGGTGCTGGCTCGCAAGGCCGACCCCTTTGGCCGCGAAGCCATTAAGTGGATGGAAGACAACGTACAAAGCGTAGAACTAAAGGCCGGCGAGAAGATCGGCGAGGCGCGCTTTGCGGTCTACGGGAAGTCCATGTATCCTGACGCAACGTTCACGCTGCGCCTCGGCTACGGGGCGGTGAAGGGCTATCCCATGAACGGCACTGTCGCGCCCGTGCACACGACGTTCTACGGGCTCTACGACCGGGCCTACAGCTTCTACCTGAAAGCTCCTTTTGATCTGCCGCAGCGCTATCTGGATCGGAAGGCGAGCCTTGACCTGACA